>Ga0164294_10004721_pt1 | contig 11835 bp, 13 predicted proteins | sample GEODES005metaG_FD_111479 | JGI IMG/M metagenome (GOLD analysis project Ga0164294, IMG submission 111479) | Oligotrophic lake water microbial communities from Sparkling Lake, Wisconsin, USA - GEODES005 metaG | ecosystem: Environmental > Aquatic > Freshwater > Lake | place: USA: Sparkling Lake... | reverse complement strand
GTCCTGGCGTCCGATCGGACGGTCCCGATCACGTGCCAGCCCCGCGCGACGAATTCCGCCGCCAGCGCATGGCCCAGCCCGCGCGACGCGCCGACGATCAGCACCGTCGGGTCGGTCACTCAGTTGCTTCCCTTCGGTCCGTGCGGCCGCAATTGTCCCGGCGCGATGAAGCCGATCGGCTGGAGTGCATTGGCGTCCTGCTTGATCGTCGCCGCGATCCGTTCGTAGTCCCGCTCCATCTCCGGCGTCACGCTGGCGCGCGAATCGGCGAGTCCGGCCTCGAAATCGGCCATCGTCACCGATTTCGCATCGAGGCTGCGGCGCAGCGCGATCAGCCCGGCGCGACGCGTCAGGTCCTCCAAATCGGCACCGGTGAACCGGTCGGTCCGCGCCGCCAGCGAATCGAGGTCGACATCGTCGGCCAGCGGCATCTTCGCGGTCTGGATCGCCAGGATGCGCCGCCGTCCGTTCTGGTCGGGCACACCGACGTAGATCAGTTCGTCGAACCGCCCGGGACGCAACAGCGCAGGATCGATCAGATTGGGGCGATTGGTCGCGCCGATCACGACCACCGACTGAAGCTCCTCCAGCCCGTCCATCTCCGCCAGGATCGTGTTGACGACGCGCTCCGTCACTTGCGGTTCGCCCATCCCGCCGCCGCGCGCCGGGACCAGGCTGTCGAGCTCGTCGATGAAGATCACGCATGGGGCGACCTGGCGCGCGCGGGCGAACAGCTTGGCAATCTGCTGTTCGCTCTCGCCATACCATTTGCTGAGCAGGTCGGACGATTTGGTCGAGATGAAGTTTGCTTCCGCCTCGCGCGCCACTGCCTTCGCCAGCAGGGTCTTGCCGGTGCCGGGCGGGCCGTAGAGCAGAAAGCCCTTGGCCGGGCGGATCCCCAGCCGCCGGAACGCGTCGGGGTCCTTCAGCGGCAGTTCGACGCCTTCCTTCAACCGGATCTGCGCATCGTCGAGCCCGCCGACATCGTCCCAGCGCACGCGCGGCGCTTCGACCATGACTTCGCGCATCGCCGACGGCTGGACACGCTTCAAGGCGTCGAGGAAATCCTCGCGCGTCACCGCCAGCGTGTCGAGCACTTCGGCGGGGATCGTGCGCTCTTCCAGGTTGAGCTTGGGCATGATCCGCCGCACCGCCTCGATCGCCGCCTCGCGCGCGAGCGCAGCCAGGTCCGCGCCGACGAAGCCGTAGGTCGTCCGCGCAAGTTCATCCAAGTCGACGCGGTCGCCGAGCGGCATGCCGCGCGTGTGGATGCCCAGGATCTCGCGCCGCCCGCGCTCGTCGGGGACACCGACGACGATCTCGCGATCGAACCGGCCGGGCCGGCGCAGCGCCTCGTCGATCGCCTCGGGCCGGTTGGTCGCGGCGATTACCACCAGGTTCGCGCGCGCCTCCAGCCCGTCCATCAGGGTCAACAGCTGCGCGACGAGCCGCTTTTCGGCCTCCCCCGACACGTTGCCGCGCTTCGGCGCGATCGAATCGATCTCGTCGATGAAGACGATCGATGGCGCGTTCTTGGCCGCTTCCTCAAACACCTGGCGCAGCTTGGCTTCGCTTTCGCCATAGGCGGAGCCCATGATCTCCGGCCCGTTGATCAGAAAAAACTGCGCGTCCGACTCGTTGGCGACGGCGCGGGCGAGGCGCGTCTTGCCGGTGCCGGGCGGGCCATGCAGCAACACGCCCTTGGGCGGATCGACGCCGAGCCGCTGGAACAGTTCGGGATAGCGCAGGGGCAGCTCGACCATCTCGCGCAACTGGTCGATCGTCGCTGCCATGCCGCCGATATCGTCGTACGTCACGTCGGCGCGGCGCGCGTCCTTCACTTCCTCATATTCGGGGCGCAGCTCGATTTCGGTGTTGGCGTCGATCTGGACGATGCCTTTCGGCACCGTGGCGATCACCGCGAGCCGCACTTCCTGCAGCGCATAGGCCGGGGCGCGGAGATATTGCGCGACGTTGGGCGGCATTCCCTCCGGGTCGACGCGCTGCTGGCCGGCGGTGGCGACGACATCGCCCTGGCACACCGGCCGGCCCAGGAACGTGCGATGCAGCGCGCCGGTCGACCCTTGCAGCCGCAGGTTCTGCTGCGCCGGCGCGAACACGACGCGCGTCGCCGTCTTCACTTCGGCCTTGCGCACCTCGACGAAATCCCCCGACCCGACTCCGGCATTGGCGCGCTGCAGCCCGTCGATGCGGATCAGTTCGAGGCCCTCGTCCTCGGCATAGGGGGCGACGGCGCGGGCCGGTGTGGTGGTCTTGCCGACGATTTCGATCACATCGCCTTCGCCCACGCCTAGCGCTGCCATCAGCGCGCGCGGAACATGCGCCAGCCCACGGCCGCTGTCCTCGGGCCGTGCGCTTGCCACCTGAAGCTTGCGTTGCGGGGAATCGTCGCCGTCTGCCATCGAAAAGGTCCGTACTTTCGGGAAGGGTGGGAGCGCGTGAGATAGCGAGCCGGTTCCCGATGCGCGAGGGGCAGGGTATCGCGCACGGACAAAAAAAGGCCGGACCCAAGGGCCCGGCCGAATAAGTTTTTAGGAGAGGATGCCTGAAAGGCCTGCTCTATGTGCAGTGCAGCACGATATTGTGCAATTGCGAAATGAAACCGTTTGCATGCATGAAATGCAATCGTGGGCTGGATTTTGCAGGTGTGGGAATGGTAGGAATCGTTTGTTCGGTATGTGTCGCAACGCACAACCGCGAGGATGACGTAGGGGAATAGTGGATGCGCCGGCTGCCGCCATTGACCGCGATCGAGGCCTTCGTTCAAGTCGCCCGCACCGGCTCGATCAAGGCCGCCGCGCAGGAACTTGCGCTGTCCGCTCCTGCGCTCAGCCGGCGAATCCAGGCGTTGGAGGCGTTCCTGGGCAAGCCTTTGTTCGAACGGCGGCACCAGGCGGTGGCGTTGAACGAGGATGGTGAACGCCTGCTGCAACAGATCGCGCCGGTACTCGACCGGCTGACTGATGCAGTGGAGTTCATGACCAGCGGGATCGAAGTAATGCGGCTGCGGCTCGGCGTGCTGCCGCTGTTCGCGTCGCAGCGCATCTTCCCGCATCTGGCCGAACTGCGCGCCAGGCATCCGCAGCTTCACCTCGACATCGATACCGCCGGGCACAATATGGCGCGCGTCGGCGATGGCCTGGACGTCGCGATCGCGCTTGCCCGCGAACCCGATCCCAGCCTCTATGCGAAGCGGCTCGACCGCAACCAGGTCTATGCGATCGGCGCCCGGTCGTTGGTCGAGGGGCCCGATCCGGTCACGCGGCCTGAACAGATGACCGGGCTGACCGCCTTGATCCACCGCGATATGCCCGACACCTTCAGCGCCTGGCGCCATGCCGCGGGCCTCGACGAAATCGAACCGCTGGCGATCGACCATTTCGATTCGGGTGCGCTGATGCTCGAAGCGGCGGCACAGGGCCTCGGCGTGGCGTTCATGCACGCCAGCCACTTCGACGAAGCGCACGATCCGCGGCTCGTCAAACTCTTCGATATCGAAGTGGCAAGTCCGTACAGTTACTGGTTTGTCTGCCGCCCGCGCGCCATGCAGCAAAAGCCGGTAAAGCTGTTCCACGACTGGCTGGTGGAGACGCTGACCGCCGACTAGCGGCAGCGTCCGTCGGTACCGATCGCGACGGCGATCCGGTAGCGTCGCGTAACGGCTTGGCGAACAAGGTAATTATCGTTGACCAATTTAACCTTGTTTTAAAAAGGTTCGTCTTACGAAGCTCCCGCAACGATCGGGGAATGTCGAATGATCAATCTATTTAAGCGTTTGCGTGAAACACGCGCCGCGACGGCAATCGAATACGGGCTGATCGCCGCGTTGATCGCGGTCGCCGCCATCACCGCGATGGGCGGCCTGGGCAACAAGCTGAAGACCACGTTCAACAACGTGTCGTCCAACATGAAGGTCAGCTGAGGTCGATGGCCGGCGGGGTTACCGCCGGCCACTTCCTTTCATCACGGATCGACCGATGACCGTTTCAGTGCCTGTGGCCAGCGAGCCGGCCAGCGTTTCCGCTGCCGCCGACTATCGCGCGTTGGCCGATTTTCGCTACCATGTGCGTCGGTTCTTCGCGTTCAGCGAGGAGACGACAAAAGCGGCGGGCGTCGCGCCCGCGCAATATCAGGCGATGCTGGCGATCCGCGCACACGACACGACCGGCCCGATGAGCATATCGGTGCTGGCCGAGCGGCTGTTCATCAAGCTCAACAGCGCGGTCGAGCTCGTCCAGCGGCTGGAAACCGCCGGCATGGTCGAACGCACGCGCTCGAAGCGCGACAACCGCCGGGTCGAGCTGACCCTGACGGCGTTGGGCGGCCTGATGGTCGAACGCCTGGCCGCTCTGCACCTCGACGAACACCGTCGCGGCTTGAGCGAACTCGCCCGGATCGTCAGCGAGCTCGGCGTCTTCTAGCAGCGCCGGCGCCGCGGATCACGCCGCGTGCGCTTTCACGATCTTGCCCGGCTCGCGCGGCGGCTCCCCCTTGGGCAGCGCGTCGATCAGCTCCATGCCGCTCTCGACCTCGCCCCACACGGTATATTGGCCGTCGAGGAAACGCGCGTCGTCGAAGCAGATGAAGAACTGGCTGTTGGCCGAATTCGGGTCGTTGGTCCGTGCCATCGATGCGGTCCCGCGCACGTGCGGCTCGCGGCTGAATTCCTGCGCCAAATTGGGCTTGGTCGAGCCGCCGGTGCCGTCGCCGCGACCGCCGTCGCCGCCCTGCGCCATGAAGCCGGGGATCACGCGATGGAACGGCACGCCGTCATAGAAGCCTTCGTTCGCCAATTCGGCGATCCGCGCGACATGCTGTGGCGCCAGGTCGGAACGCAGCTTGATCACGACGTCGCCGCCGTCGAGCGTCAGGGTCAGTTTTTCGGGCGCGTCGGCCATCGTTCTTGCTCCGTGAAATAAATGCGTCGGGTGCCCGTAGCGGCGCCGTTCGGTGCTGGCAAACCGCGATGATTGGGGCTAACGGCCCCGATATGGATATCCCCGCGCCCGAACCAAGGTCTGACGATGAGCGAGACCGATCTGGCGCCAACGGCAGGCGCGACCGAACCCGATAACGTCGCGGATCAGCTGGACGAAGACGACCGGCTGAAACCCGCCTTCGTGTCCGCCGTGCTTGACGCGGTCGAGGCGAACGATCCCGATGCCGCGCGCGCGCTGGTCGAGCCGCTCCATCCCGCCGACATCGCCGACCTGTTCGAGCTGACCCCGCACGAGGATCGCGGGCCGCTGGCGAAGGCGCTGACCGACCTGCTCGACGCTGACGTGTTCGCGGAGATGAACGATTACGTCCGCGAGGACCTGATCGACGCGCTCGAACCGCAACAGGTCGCCGACATCGCCGCCGAGCTCGAGACCGACGACGCCGTCGCGATCATCGAGGATCTGGAGCCGGCCGACCAGCGCGAGGTCCTGCGGGCGATGGAGCCCGACGATCGCGCCGCGATCGAAGAAGCGCTGAGCTATCCGGAAGAATCGGCCGGCCGCCTGATGCAGCGCGACCTGGTCGCGGTGCCGGAGCATTGGACCGTCGGCAACGTGCTCGATTACCTGCGCGGGCATGACGAACTGACCACGGATTTCTGGGAGATCTTCGTCGTCGATCCGGGGCACAAGCCGGTCGGCACCTGCGCGCTGTCGTGGATCCTGCGCACCCCGCGCGGCATCGCGATCGGCGACGTGATGAAGCGCGAGCAGACGCTGATCCCGGTCGACATGGACCAGGAAGAGGTCGCGCTGCGCTTCCAGAAATACGCGCTGATCTCCGCCGCGGTGGTCGATCCGGCGGGGCGGCTGGTCGGCATGATCACGGTCGACGACATCGTCCACATCATTCAGCAGGAAGCGGGCGAGGACATCACGCGGCTGTCGGGTGCGGGCGACGGCGACATCAACGAACCGATCCGCTTCACCATCCGGACGCGATTGATGTGGCTGATCGTCAACCTGGGGACGGCGATGCTGGCGGCGTCGATCGTCGGGCTGTTCCAGGGCGAGATCGCCCGCTTCGCCTTGCTCGCGGTGCTGATGCCGATCGTGTCGGGCATGGGCGGCAATGCCGGTACGCAGACGCTGGCGGTGGTGGTGCGCGCGATCGCGACCAACCAGCTGACCGATTCGAACACTTGGTGGATGATCGTCCGGGAATTGCGCATCGCGCTGGCGAACGGACTGTCGCTCGGCATCTTGATCGGGCTGGGAACATTGGCGATCTTCCATCGGCCCGATCTGGCGCTGGTGATCGGGCTGGCGATGATTACCAACAACCTGATCGCAGGCCTGTCCGGAGTGCTGATCCCGGTCACGCTCGACCGTTTCCGCATCGATCCCGCGGTGTCGTCGGCGGTGTTCGTGACGATGATGACCGACTGTATGGGCTTTTTCTCGTTCCTCGGCCTCGCGCTGCTGTTCGGGCTGAGCGGTTGATGCGCACCCGCGCGTCGCGGCCGCCGGCCAGGGCCGCCCTTGCCGACGCCGAACGGCGGACCATATCGACGGGATGCCGCTGCATCTGAGCAAGGTTGCCTTCGGGGTGTCGAGCCTCGATCACTTCATCGCGCGCTGGCAAGCGCGGGAGGGCGAGCCGCCCTATGAGCTCGGCACCCGCTATCTCCCGAAACGCTGGGAGGACATCGCCGGGCAGGGATCGCTCTATTGGATCCTCAAGCACCAACTGATCGCGCGGTCGCCGATCGTCGGATTCGGCGAACTGCCGGGAGGGCGCGTCGCGATCAAGCTCGATCCGCATCTCGTCCTGGTCCAGGCGCGGCCGAAGCGCGCGCATCAGGGCTGGCGATATCTCGAGGATCAGAATGCCCCGGTCGATCTCGGCGCCGGGGGCGGCGGCGTCGCCGCGCTGCCGGCCGACTTGGTCGGACGGCTGGCCGAACTGGCGCTGATCTAGCCGTCCGATCTGAAACCCGTGCTCCGGCGAACGCCGGAGCCATGGCAATCGTAGTCCGATCTCTGCCAACGCTCCGGCCTCCGCCGGAGCACGGTCTTGCTTCAAGGCAGGTGGATCAGACGTTAGCCGGCAGCACTCCTGCCTTCGCAGGACCAGGACGCGTCATGGCGTCGCGTCCGGTCCGCACAGGATCGGGCCGCCGGCCTGCGCCTTGGTCGTGCATTTGGCATTGCCTGCGACGACGACGCGTCCCAGCCCGGTCGAGGTGACGTCGGCGGTGAACCGCGCGGTCGCTTGCGTTTCGCCCGGTCCGTCGAGCCGCACGATCAGGTCGCTAACAGTCAGCGGCAGCGCCATGATCGTCCCCGACCCGTTGGTCAGCAATCGGGCGCGGTTGCTCTTGCCGGCCAGCGCAACGGTGCCGGTACCAAGGACCGTGACCGACAATTCGTCGCTGTCGATCCCCCGCGCATCGATCGATCCCGCGCCGGTGGTCTGGAAGTCGAGCCGCTGGCCGCGCAGCGTGCCGCTCGCCGTCAGCTTGCCGCCACCGATCACGGCGACGGCGCGCACGTTGGACGTCACCAGCGTGATGACGGGCGCCGGGCCGCCGCCCGCACCACCCCGTTCGCCCCAGCCGCCTGTGCCCTTGCGTACGACCAGCGTGGTGCCCTGCACCTCGATATTCAGATTGGCGAGCACGTCGGGCTGCCCGCTCGCTTTGGCCGATTGCCCGGCATTGCCCACCGTCAGGCGGACGTCGAACGGCCCCTCCACGCGAATGCGGTCGAAGCTGGTGACCGTGAAACTGCGATCGGCGGCGACGGCGGGTGCCGCGACGACGAACAAGGCGAGGGCGAGGAGGGCGCGGATCATGCCGGCGAGCATCGCCTGTTGGGATCACGGGTGCAAGGCTGCCGTCTCACGAACCGTTTTTGCGGATTGGCAGGGACGCGGTCAGCTACACGTGACGTTGCCGGACCCCACCTTGCTGGTCGTGCACTTGGCGCCGCCGGTCAGCGTCACGTCCCCCGACCCCATCACGTCGACCTTCGCCGGTCCCGCCACCGCGGCGGAAACGTTACCCGACCCCATCACGCTGATATCGGCCTGGGTCAGCGTCAGCTTGGCGGCGTCGATATCCCCCGATCCCTGGATCGAGAAGCTGCCGGACTTCGCACTGCCCCCCGTGGTGACGTTGCCCGACCCGGTCAGCGAGAATTCGACGCGCTGGACCGCCATGGATGCGATCGACGTATCGCCCGATCCGGTGGCGGCGACCTTGAACGCATCGCCTTCGACATGGTCGATCGCCATGTCGCCCGACCCGGTGGTGCTCGCGGCGGTGATGCGCGGCATAGTGATATAGACCTTCAGGTGCGCACGCTTGCCGCTGCCCCAGCTGAATCCCGAATTCGACTTGCGCCGGATTTCCAGCGTGTCGCCGTTCTTGACGATCTCCAGCCGCTGCATGATCCCGGTGTCGCCTTCCGCGCGGACGGAGAAGCCCGACCCGACGCGGACGTCGACATCATCGGGCCCAGTCGAATCGACCGCGCTGAACCCGTCGATCGCGAACGTCTTGCTGCCGTTGACGCCGCTGGCGGCGGTCTTCGCGTCGCCGTCGCCCGAACAAGCGGCGAGCGGGATGAGGGCGAGCAGGGCAATCGAGCGCATGGTAACCTCCGTTGTGTATTGCTATCATAACACACAAGGGGAGGGGGTCAACCGGTCACGATCCGCAGCGCACCTGTGCCTTGCCCAGTCGGCTGACGGTGCACCGCGCACCGCGGCCCAGGTCGACGGTGCCGCTGCCGACGACGGAGACTCGGGCCGGGCCGTCGACCGTGGCGCGGACGCCGCCAGATCCCGCCGTCGACACGTCGGCGCTGGCGGCGTGCAGGCCGGGCGCGAGCACATTGCCCGACCCGCCCATGCTGACCTTCAGGCTGCGCGCGGTGCCCGTTGCGGTGATGTTACCCGATCCGCCCAGCGAAATCGTCGCGCGATCGACCTGCAGACTGCCGAGCGCCATGCTGCCCGATCCGCCGAGCGAAGCGTCGAATGCCCCGCCCTGGACGCGATCGACCGTCATCCGCCCGGATCCGCCAAGTGCCACGCCCGACAGCCTGGGCAGCGTCACGACGAAACGGATCTGCTGTTCGAGCTGGCGATTGCGGTCGCTGCTGTTGGCGTAGCGCCGCCCGATATCCAGCGAACCGTTTTCGCGCACGATTCGCACATTGGCGAACGCGGCGGTGGGACCAGTCGCTCGTACCGACCAAGCGGGGCCGACGCGGACGTCGATGTCGCCGGCCAGGCCGAACCCGACTTTATCGAAATCGGCGACGCGATACGCGGTGGCATCGCCCTGGCGAACGCCGGGCAGGCCGGGACCGCGATCATACGTATCGGCCGCCATCGCGGCGGAGGCGATCAGCGGCAAGGCAAGGAAGGGCAACAGGCGCATCGATTTTCTCCCGATTGATAAGATGGGGATGGATAATCGCGTCGATTACAGATGTAAACATCTGTCGACTATGGATGTAAACGACCTGGAGCTATCCCAGGGGGCCTTGAGCGAGGGATGCGCTGCTGCTTTGTCAGACGGCATGAACGTCTTCAATTCACCATGGAGGATTGTCAGCAGGTTTACCGCTGCCTCCGTCTTTCTAGTTGTTGCTCTGCCGGCAGCAGGTGCTCCGCCGTCCCGGCCGTTGGTACCGTTGCCTGATGGCGTGACGCGATCGGATAAACAGCCGGTACGCGGTTTCTACGCCGACCTTGGATTCAGCCTGACGACGGTGAACGTAGACCTTCGATCGTTCGAGGAAGAGTGTCGCAACCGCGGGATTCCGCCACGCGTAGAGGGGCGCGAACTGGTCGATAAAGGCATGCGTCGCCTCTATCGCACCGTCACCGCGGTCGCCGTGTTCGAGGATAATCCATGGCTGGATTTGGATGCCGCCACCTGTACGGCGCGCGTCTCGCTGAAGCGGACGGTGCATGCGCAGAAGGGGCCGTGGAAGACGACGCGCACGTCGGACTGGACCTATCCGACGCCTCGATGTGAGCGCTTTCAGCGATGCGAGGACACGGTGGTGGAGGGCGTACCGGCCAAATGCATCAATACCGGCGACGGTTTTGTCGGCTCGGTCCTGTGCTATTCGCGCAAGCTGGGCCTGTCCGAAGGATTGTTGCTCAGCTTCGCCAATTATACCGACGACGGCAGTGGACCGGACAATGGCTGGACGTTGACCAACATCACGTTCGATGCCGACATCGATCCAGTCGTTTTCGAAATCGACGTCGATCGTCGCTGAGGCCAAGGAAGTGGCTGTATAAAAAGGGCGGCCCCGCGGGACCGCCCTCTATTTTTCCGGCTTAGCGAGTCTTCGGATTACTCGCGCAATCCGAAACAGACCTTACGCGGGCACCTTATCCTTGTTCCAGATCGCCGCGGCCTTGCGCAGGATGTCGAGGATCTTTTCCAGCGCACCCTTTTCGTCGGTCTCTTCCATCGCGCCCAGCTCGCGGGCGAGGCGGCTGGCGGCCGCTTCGAAGATCTGGCGTTCGGAATAGCTCTGTTCGGGCTGGTCCTCGGCGCGGAACAGGTCGCGGACCACTTCGGCGATCGACACCAGGTCGCCCGAATTGATCTTCGCTTCATATTCCTGCGCGCGGCGCGACCACATGGTGCGCTTGACCTTAGGCTTGCCCTTCAGCGTCTCCATCGCTTCCTTCATCGTCTTGTCCGACGAAAGCTTGCGCATGCCGACGCTCTCGGCCTTGTTGGTCGGGACGCGGAGCGTCATGCGCTCCTTTTCGAACCGGAGCACGTACAGCTCCAGCTGCATGCCGGCGATTTCCTGCTTCAGCAGTTCGACCACACGGCCGACGCCATGCTTGGGGTAAACGACATAATCACCGACGTCGAAGGACAGCGCCTTGGCAGCCATGTAACTTCAACCTTTCATTGGGAAGCGCCCTAATAACGCACCGGCGCCGGTTATGGCGCCGAACGTGGGCTGTTATGATGCGTGTGTCTCCACACGAGAGACTCAGAAGGGGCTCTCGTCTGTGCGTGTTTTAACACAGCCGTAATAAAATTACCAGTGGGTCGGACAGGCGAGTAGCGCAGCTAGTCGCCGCCCGGTCGGGTTCGCGGCCGATGGGTCGCGCCAGTGATCCCATCCGACGGCGGCTTGGCAGCCGGCGTCCCAGGAGATCGACGATGCGATCGGCAGATCGATTCCCCTCCCTTCCAGCGAGGGGAGTTGCAAGATCAGTCGCCCGTCCCAGGCTCAGGCGAGAAATACTTGTCGTACTTGCCTTCTTCGCCCTTGTGCTCGTCGGCATCGGCGGGGGTCTGGTCGTTCTTGCGCGTGACGTTGGGCCATTGCGCGCTGAACGTGTTGTTGAGCTCCAGCCACTTTTCCAGCCCGCTCTCGGTGTCGGGCAGGATCGCCTCGGCCGGGCATTCGGGCTCGCACACGCCGCAATCGATGCACTCGCTGGGGTTGATGACCAGCATGTTGTCGCCTTCGTAGAAGCAATCGACCGGACACACCTCGACGCAATCCATATACTTGCAGCGGATGCAGGCATCGGTGACGACGTAGGTCATTTCGGGCTCCCCAAGGTGCGAATTCGGGCCGTGCTATGCCTGTGGTTCGCGCCCGTCAATCGATCCGGGCTTGATGCGAGACGTTCTTAAGTTTCGGGGTTCGTGCCAACGACCAGGTCCTGATAGCATGCTTGCGCCTCGCTCGGCGGCCCGCGGCGGATGGGCAGGATCTCGACGCGGATCGTACGAACCTCGCCATGGTGCGCGAAGGTCAGGATGTTGCCGATCCGGACCGATGCGGCGGGACGGTCCACCGCGCGTCCGTC
>Ga0164294_10004720_pt1 | contig 11835 bp, 13 predicted proteins | sample GEODES005metaG_FD_111479 | JGI IMG/M metagenome (GOLD analysis project Ga0164294, IMG submission 111479) | Oligotrophic lake water microbial communities from Sparkling Lake, Wisconsin, USA - GEODES005 metaG | ecosystem: Environmental > Aquatic > Freshwater > Lake | place: USA: Sparkling Lake... | reverse complement strand
CTACTTCATCAACAATTCCACAATAAAGTTCCGATGCGGCTTCGATACATGCCTGGGATTCTGGTGCTAACAATTTAATTCCAGGAGCAGCCTCATCCTGTAACCGCCGCACGCGCGCGATCTGCTCTTGAAGCGCTGCCTTAATTTGTGGGGTCAAAATTCGCTCTTCCAACATTTCATGGGTCACGCCATGCGCTGATAATTCTTGAATAGGTAGATAGATTCGTCCACGGTCTAAATCTTCGCCAACATCGCGGATGAAGTTTGCTAGTTGAAATGCAGTTCCTAGTTTCTCGGCCGCCATGAGTGCTTCGGGTGAAGTCGAGCCCAGGATGGGCAGCATCTGCAAACCAATTACTGATGCAGATCCATAAACATATTCCATCAAATCTTCAAAGCTTTGATATTCACTTACGGTTAAATCCATGGTCATTGAATGTAAAAATGCTTCGAAATAGGAAATTGGAATATCAAATCTTTTAACCGTGTCTACTAGCGCGCGGCCAATATGATCTGAACTTGTTCCATCTTTAATGTCGTTCAATACTTGGTTTCCCCAAGTTGATAGCTCTACTGCCTTCTCTTCTTGAGTTAGTGTTGAATTCAAATCATCAACAATCTCATCGGCATATCTAGCAAAGCCATAAAGGGCATGCACGAATGGACGTTTAGCAGGCGGGAGTAGGAGTGTTGCTAAGTAATATGTTTTTCCATGAAGCGAATTCAAACGTTTGCACTCGGTATAAGAAGCCCTAAGTTGGGGATCAGTTATTCCGGCTGCATCTAATTCATTCATCTACTTAACGGGTCCAACTATTCTTTCAGCTGCAAGTCGACCAGAAATTAAAACCATTGGCACGCCGACACCAGGTTGAGTTCCAGAGCCAGCGAAAACAACATTCTCAAAACCCTTGGCAATATTTCTTGGACGAAACGGCCCGGTTTGAAAGAAGGTATGTGCACTAGCAAATGGGGCGCCTTGTTCCATGCCCTGATTCTGCCAATCAAGTGGTGTAGTCATGTGCTCGACTTCAATCGAATCTGCAAAACCTTCGTAACCACGCTCTTCCATTGTGCGCAACATCTGATCACGGTATTTAGGACCAGTAACTTTCCAATCGATATCTGCTGAAAGGTTAGGAGTAGGGAACAGGACGTAATATGAATTTTTCCCGGCAGGAGCTAAATCTTTATCATCGTGAGTTGGGACAGTTACTAACAAACTTGGATCAGTCATAAGTGTCTTTTTCTTGATGAGTTCATCAAAAACACCATCCCATGATTTACCAAAGTGAATATTGTGATGTGCCAAGCGGTCATAACTCTTATTAGAGCCAATTAACATAGTCACGCAAGAGGGTGAATACGTTAAGCGCTTAACCGATGGCGGAGTTCGGCCAAGTAGTTCGCGCCAAGCAACCGGAAGATCTGGATTTAGAATTACCGCATCACATGGAATTCGATCGCCATTTGCAGTTATAACTGCCCGCGCACGACCACCTGAATGTTCAATAGATGTAACGGTTTGGTTGTATTTGAATTCAACTCCATGCTTTGCAGCAGCGCCTGCAAGTGCGCGAGGAACCGCATGCATTCCGCCCTTTGGGAAGAAGACACCATTTACTGAATCCATATATGCAATAACCGCGTAAATTGCGAGAGCTTGTTGCGGACTTACGCCGGCATACATTGCTTGAAATGAATAAACTTTTTGGGTGCGTGGATCCTTCAAGAAATCATTTACCTTTGGAGCAAGCCTGCGGAACCCGCCGAGAGCAACAAGTCTTGCTAAATTTGGCGTTAATAAATTAAAAGGTGAATCTATATTGCGGTCGATGAAATCTTTCATTTCATATTTGTAAAGCTTGGTTACGAAATCTACGTAACGGCCATATCCAGCGGCCTCATCAGGGCCAATTACATTTCTGATCTCTTCTTGCATTCGACCAGTCTCGGCGTGCACATCAAGAGTCGAACCATCATGGTAGAACGCGCGATACAAAGGTTTTAATGGATGTAGTTCTAACCAGTCTTCAAGTTTTTCACCGACACAGGAGAGTGCATCTTGGATTAAGTCAGGCATTGTTAAAACAGATGGGCCAGTGTCGAAGGAATATCCATCTTTATTCAACAAGCCATTGCGGCCGCCCGGAACACTTTCGCGTTCGATGACAGTAACTTTTCGACCAGCGCCAGCAAGTCGGAGCGCAGCGCTTAGGCCGCCGAGTCCGGCTCCAACAATTACAACGTGATCAGTAGGTCCTTTTACGCGTGCCGGCATTTAATATCCAATACTTAAAGAGTTCGTTGGGTGACAATGGTTAAAAGTTGCGCCAATGCAACCTTGCCCACAGGGTCAATTTCACCATGTTCAAGGGCCAAATGCGCGCTGGAAGTCAGCGAAGAGATAAGTTTTTCAACCTCAGCGAGAGCGCCACATCCAATAATGATTTCGCGAATTTTGTTTACGTCTTCAAGAGTCAACTTTGGATTCCCCAGCGCACTTTTTATAACCGCCTTGGACCCCTCGTCTGCAAGTTCCATGGTTTTAGCCAGTAGCACGGTTCGTTTTCCTTCACGCAAATCATCGCCTGCCGGCTTTCCGGTTTCATCTGGGTTACCAAAAATACCAAGAACATCATCCCGAAGTTGAAATGCTTCACCAAGTGGCAAACCATAATCGGAATAAGTATTGAAAAGTTTTTCATTCGCACCGCCAAGTGCTGCCCCAAAGTGAAGTGGTCGCTCAATTGTGTATTTGCCGGATTTATATCGAGCAACCTTTAACGATCTTTCAACTGATTCGGAAGCAAATGCTTGCTCGTAAATATCGAGAAATTGTCCTGCCATTAACTCAACCCGCATCTCGTCATACATTGCAAATGAGCAAATCATTGATTCATCATCGATACCGGACTGGTGCAACATCTTTGCAGACCAAACAAGGGCTAAATCTCCGAGCAAAATTGCTGCTGAAATTCCAAATTGTTCACTAGATCCACTTAATTTCTGATCGTTGTGTAGCGCTTCAAATGCCTTATGAATTGCTGGTGCACCACGACGAGTATCAGATGCATCCATTACATCGTCGTGCATAAGCGCACAGACATGAACCAATTCAAGTGCAGCGCAAGCTCGAAGAATTTCTACGCTGGGTTTGGAACCTGTTCCAAGAAATCCGATATATGCAAAGAGCGGGCGAAGCCGTTTTCCGCTATCCAACAAGAATCGCTCCATAGCGGTAGCAACCGGAGCCAATTCAGAGGCAATCTCATTGAGGTATTTGTTCTCAACTGCAACGAAGTTAAGTAATTCTTGATTTACTAAATTACGAATCTCTTTAAGGTCATTGGTAGCAGAAAAACTCACGGCGTAAGGGTAACCTGACCCGCTATGAAACATATGACAGTCTCGGTGGAGTTTTTTCCACCAAAGGACGACGCTGGAGAAGCGCGACTTTGGGAGGCTAGTTCTGCGCTGGAAACCATCGCACCTGATTTTATTTCAGTGACATATGGCGCTGGTGGAAGCACTCGCGATCGCACAATCCAGATTACAAAAGAGATTACCAAGCGAACTGGGCGCGGCACTGTTGCGCACTTGACCTGCGTGGGTTCTACCAAAGATGAGTTAATCGAAATTCTTACTCAATACAGAGGTGCTGGAATTAAAAGCATCTTGGCACTTCGCGGCGATCCAGTTGGGGGACCAGCAGCGAATTGGGTTAAAACTGACGGTGGCTTCGATCATGCCGATCAATTAGTTGAACTTGCAATAAACCAAGGTGGATTTGATGTTGGCGTAGCAGCATTTCCTGATGGACATCCGGCAAGCAGTGGTAATTCGGAGAAAGATATCGATGTTCTAATTCGCAAAGAACAATTAGGTGCAACATTTGCGACAACGCAATTCTTTTTTGAAAGTTCTAGATGGGAAGCGCTGGTTGCGAAGTTAAATGCAAGGGGATCTAACCTTCCTATCATTGCGGGAATCTTGCCCATCACAAATGTGAAGCAGTTGCATCGCATGGCTGAACTCGGTGGCACACCAATTCCTGACAAAATTTCTAAGTTGTTTAATGAAATTTCAGAAGACCCTGATGCGGTTAGAAAAGCTGGCGCAGATCTGGCAACCAAATTATGCGAAGAATTAATCGCTCTCAAAGTTCCTGGTTTACATTTCTACACAATGAATACTGCCTTGGCTACTTTAGAAATTTGCACGAATCTTGGATTAACTAGCCGTGAGTAAGGACGAGTTTTTCGCGACCTGGTCAAAATTACACGGAGATGCAAAAATCGAAGGAATTGTTAAGGCCTGGTTGCAAATTTCATTCGCAGTTGTAAAACCACTAGCAAAATTAAAGGTCACACCAAATTTCCTAACCTTTGCCGGGTTGGCAGCAGCAATCGCTCTTTGGCAGTACGCGAACAGTTGGCCTGCAGCACTTTTCCTTGTGCTCTCATTATTCTTTGATGGAATTGATGGTTCACTTGCAATAGTTTCGAGGGCTACCTCAAAGTTTGGTGCCTTTACTGATTCATTTGTAGATCGGTTATCAGAAATTTTTTGGGCTCTCGCACTTTATAAATTAGGTGCCCCAGCAATTTTGGTATTTCTTGCGCTTCTTGCGACCTACATTCAAGAGTATTTGCGGGCAAGAGCGGGTGGCCTTGGTTACGCGGAAGTGGGAATCATAACTATTTGTGAGCGACCAGTTCGGGCAAGTCTTATCTTTGTTGCGATAGTCGCAAATGTTCTTAACTTTGATCTAGTCACAGCAATCTCAATTATTTGGGTGGCAATGCAATTTATTGCTTTGTTGCAGTTAACAAGCAGTCTTTACAAGCGCCTAACCAAGTAGTTAGCGCCGAATAGTTTCAGAAGGCAGTTCACCAAAGCGCTCTTGCCCTTCGAATTTGTTTCGACAGTCCATGAACCATTTGAGTTCTGCTTTGCAAGAGTTACCTCAGTGTTAAATGAAATCTTGTTAAAGAAGTTAAATTTTTTGGCATAACCTTCCATGTATTGCTGGACTTGTTCGCCACTTGGCCATTCCGGTGTTCCCTTTGGATATCCATAATCACTCATCGCATAAGTGCTACGAACATTTTGTGTTCCGAGACCTGGATACCGGCGTGAGGCAGACCAAACACCACCAACATCAGATTCTTTTTCAAAGATATGAACCTCATGACCGAATTCAGCTAGAACTTTCGCCGAAGTGAGTCCGGCAAAACCGGCTCCTACGATTCCAATTTTCATCCGATAAACCCCAATCTCCCCAGCAACGCCAGGATCATTAGTAAGTGAGATTAGGAATTAAGTGATGAATTACTTATCCAGAGCGCGCGAGGGATATCCAATTGACGCTCCCGTTTATTTTGGGCCGATTGCCTCAGCGACTATTTCTGCGCTGATTCCTACTAAGGGGAGTCCGCCACCGGGATGAGCCGAACCTCCTACACAATATAAATTCTTTAGTGGCGAAGTATTACTTGCGCGAAGGAAAGCAGAACGTGCCCCATTACTTGAAGTTCCATAAATCGAGCCACCAGGGGCGCTTACTTCCTGTTCTAAATCAGCTGGAGTTTGAAACTCCATAACATCGAGCCGTTCACTAACTCTTAGCCCCAACTCATCTAACTTCGCAATTATCTTTGCGGCATATAACGCTGAAGCGTTATTCCAATCCCAACCAGATCCTGGTTCATGTCTTGGTGCGTTTATAAGAACTGACCAAGCTTCAAGATTATTTCCGTTAACCATATCTGGATCATTTGGCGCACAAATATAAATTGTTGGATCTGTGACTGGAATCTTCTTTACAAAGATATCGTCGAATTCGGCGTCATAATCGTTTGGAAAGTAGATTGAATGATGTGGCATCACTGGAGGCGGTCCAGATATTTTGCTGTTATCGAGTCCTAATAGCAATGAGAATCCAGCTAAAGATTTTGTGGCCTTAGCTAATTTCTTTCGTTCTGGTGAAGCTTCTTTCACTTTGCCATCTAATAATTTATTGTAAACGAGTTCGGCATCGGCATTAGCAACAACGAAATCTGCGGGATGAAACTTGCCATTAACTTCAACGCCAGTCGCGGCAGAATTCTTGGTAGTAATTCTTTTGACAGTGGTATTCAATTCAAATTTCACGCCTAGTTCAAGGCATCGGTTCTCAATTGCCTCGGAAAGTTTCCCGATTCCGCCTTTGATATGCCAGGCACCAAATGAAGATTCAACGAAGGCGATTGTTAGTAAAACCGCCGGAACTTTACGTGGGTCCGAACCAGAATATGTTGCGTAGCGATCGATAATCTTTGAAAGATATGGGTTGTTCGTATATTTACCAGTTAACTTGCGCAGTGATGTTAAAGGTGCAATTACCTTTAAGTTGGCAAGGAACCCCTTCTTTGCAATCAAACTAGAAATTGATTTCAATGCCGATTCAACAAATGGCCCCCGCGAGACATCCCACATATGTTCAGCACGCTGCATCAAGTTGTGCCATTGATCGCCGGCCTCTTTGCCGAGCACTGATTCAATCGAATCGCAGGTTCCTTTTAGCGAAAGATTCGGAAAAGTTATTCTGGTCTTATCTGCAAAGTTATATTCAAAAGCTGGATCGACCGGATCAATTTTGAGGATATGTTCAATTCGTTTTCCAGTTTTCAAGAAGAGATCACGATAAACCGCAGGTAGAGTTAAAAGAGAAGGCCCAGTATCGAAAGCGTAATCACCGATCCATTTAGTTCGACATTTTCCGCCCGTGCGATCGCTGCCTTCAAAGACAGTGACATCGTGTCCAGCCTTTGCCAATCTTGCAGCGGCAGACATGCCACCTATTCCAGCACCAATAACAATTACTTTAGCCATTTAAGAAATCGCCCGACCCCGCCACTGCAAGGTGCCGCGAGATTTTCTGACTGAAGACAGAACGATCAAATAGAGCAGAACCAGAATAGATATCGGATGCAGGAAGGCGTATGCCGGATTAGATCGCGTCTTTATTGCAGCTAATACACGTGAGAGAAAAATAAATGACGCTGGTGCACCGATTCCTAGGTACGGAGACACGCCAGTGAAATACAGCAGGAAGATTGCAATCAGAGTTCCGAACTGACCACCAAATGCTTTCCAAAGTGATTTGGTGTAGCCATCGATTAATTGCGAATTGCTCTTATACATCCGACAACTTGCAACGGCGCTTCCATCAGCGACGCCACCTTTGAAACCATTGCTAATCAACAGTCTGGCAAGTTCTAGATCGTCCAATACCTCACCGGCAATTTTGGTGTGGCCACCAGATTTTTCATATGCGCTGCGTTTCACGACAAAGAATTGGCCATTAGCAATAGTCATGGAACGGTTAGGAAACTTTTCGGCAATCCGCAACGGAACACTTGCAAGCCAGGACCATTGCAGAAGTGGCTGAATTAACTTCTCTAGAAATGACCCAGAAATTTGCTTTGGATAGGGTGAGATAAAGTCCCAACCGAACTTGTTCATTTTAGTTATTGCAGATGCAATTGCATATGGATGAAGGCGAACATCAGCATCCATAAATACTAAATACTTTCCAGAACCAACCTGTGCAAGGTTGTGGCAGGCCCAAACTTTGCCTAGCCATCCAGATGGCGGAGGCGTTCCAGTTAACTGTTCAACTTTAAATTGAGAAATAAGTTGGGAAGTTGAATCACTTGATCCATCGTCTAGAACAAATACTCTGCTTGCCTCTAGTAATTCACTGTTTAATACTGATTTAAGGCAACCTTCAACATTTTCTTCTTCATTGCGCATTGGAATTAGTACGTCAACAGTTTCATCAACGATTGTGGCGCCTTTTAGTCCAACGACCCGCATGTTAATTACATTTGCAACGGTGATTATTAGCGCTATTGCACAGAGCCAGAATTCAATCATTTACTTTAATAAATCTGGCTTGCCAAATGAAATTACAAAGAGATATGGCGCAATCCAAATTGCAAAAGCGACCCCACCAATCAATGCAACCCCCGGGCGATCGAAGAAGAATAGATTTCCAACTACACCGGAAAACAAGGTCCAACCCAAGAAAACATCAGGGATTGTTGAATTAACACCAGATTTACGTCGCTCTTTAGGAAGAATCAAATTCAATAACGCCATCAACCCCATACCTGCAAATAACCAGCCTGCGGTATTCGAAAGTGGAATCTCTGGTTGAAATGGAACATGAGGTCCAACTACATCCCAAGTCCAACGATTTGCGGCGACCATTTGTGGATCAAGAAATAAATCCCAGACCATGAGTCCGGCGCCACCATATATAAATGCCCAACTAGGAATTGTTTTGCGAGCTGCGATTAAAACTGGGTGCGCCATCATTATCCAAGCGAAGGGAACAATTACTGGAACACCAGCGATTTTTAAACCTAATGAATCATCGTAAATATAACTTCCAAATGGCCAACCTGTTTTACTTCCAATAATTTCGACAATCAAGGCAAAGCCGAAAGTTACCGCGCCAAATGTTGCGAAGTAGCGAAAACCGTAGGAAAGAAATGAATGGGTCAGCATGAGAATTGCGCCGGTAATAACAGTAAAGATAGTTACATAGCGCAATGCGTCACCATCGACTAACGGATAACTTATTTGCAATGCAACAGCAAAGGCTAGGAGTAAATAAAGTCCCATACTTTGATTCGCGGAGATTCCACGACGACGATTGCTTCGTGGGCGATACTGGCGAATCGACATGGGCTAATTCTGCCTTATTTCTTGCTAGAACCCACCATGCTCTTCAATAATTGCAAAGCGAGCGAAGAGTTCTTCGGCATACCAATCTAAATCTTTCGTGGCTTGAATCGCTGCAATATGTGCCTGTCCTTGGTAAGCAAAAGTTCGAAGCGCCGCGCCCGATTCCCATCTGGAGAAGGTGCCCTGAAGTCCAATCGGTGCTTCACCGATACCGATTGCACTTAGTAATCCAGGTGAAGACTTCAAACTTACGGTTACTGGCGGAACAGCGCGCCAAAACTTCTGATTCATCGCCCATTTAATTCGAGCACGGGTGATTGCTGCGATCGGACCTTGCCAATTAGAAATTTGATTCTCATCAAATGGTTTGCGCTTAGACCAGAGGCCGTGAGAAGAAATTGGTTGCAAAACTGCTCGATATTCAGCAGTAGAAATCTTTCGCCAATTCGATATCAAGGGGGATGCATCAAAGGCATCTACTTCAGCCAAATCAATTACAACTAGAAGGCCCCAACGTTTTGCATCAGCATCTTTTGGAGTGAAAGTTTCGCCTTTGCCAGACCCTAATGACTTAAAGAAAGTTACTTTCTTATTTTGTTTTAGAGTTATTCGATCTAGTGCCATATGCAAGATCGCAATGGGAAGTGAGCGCAGATTGATCTTCCAGAAATAAACTAAAACGATCATTAATCGGAGCCAACAACCATTGGCTTTGCTCCGGTGCACTTAATCAATTCGGCGAATGTAGTTGGATAAACCGAATGCGGATGTCCGGCAGCCGCCCAAACAACTTCATAATCGTTTAGAGCTTCATCAATCAAGATTGTTGCGGGATTTACCCAACCAACAGGGGATACGCCACCAATTGAGAAACCTGATTTTTCTTTTACATAATCAGCATCTACTCGATGTAATTTAGCAATACCAAGTTTTTCGGCAATCAATTTAGTATCAACACGATGGCGACCACTTGTGATTACTAGCAACGGTGATTCGTCATCAAGTTTAAAAACTATTGAGGATGCGACTTGGCCAACCAAAATTCCCAGTGCATCTGCCGCTTCTTGAGCGGTTCGGGCGCTTTCTGCCAAAACTTGAACTTCGCCGCCAACGCCCAGTTCTTTTAATTTTGCGCTAACGCGTTGAACGGAAGGGTTTTGAAGGACGTTTTCCATGCCACTACTTTAGATGAAATTAAATGATTTCTTTAAGTAGCGCTTCTACTCGGTTCTTTATTTCATCGCGGATTATGCGGACAGATTCAATTCCTTGACCTGCCGGATCATCCAAAACCCAGTCTTCGTATCGTTTGCCTGGGAAGAAGGGGCAGGTGTCGCCACAGCCCATTGTTATAACTACATCAGATTGTTGAACCGCTTGCGTTGTAAGAACTTTAGGAACATTGTTCGCAATATCAATTCCAACTTCATTCATTGCTTCGACAGCTATTGGATTTATCGAATCTTTTGGTGCAGAACCTGCTGAAAGTACTTCGACTTTTCCACCGGATAGTGCTGTCATAAAACCAGCAGCCATCTGAGAACGACCGGCATTGTGAACACAAACAAATAGGACTGAAGGCATGCCCCTATCTTATTGGTATCTGCAATGCCAATTACTTTGATAGCCTTCAAATATGCGGAAGTTCACTACGAATTTGGGAATTGTTCTCATCACAACTGCTTTAGTTCTTGTCCCAAGCTGGGCTGAGGCACATGGACAATTTGTGTCATCAAACCCAAATGCTGGCTCGATTGTCACAATAATGCCAAAAACTGTGTGGGTGGAATTTAATGGCGATTTGATAACCATTGCAGGTAAGCAAACAAATTTCTTATCGGTAAAAAACAGCAAAGGTAAAGAACTAAGTGTCGGCAAAGCTTTTGTAAATGGTGCCAGGGTAAGCGTGAATATTAAGGATCGCAGCGCTACCGGAAAAATAAAAGTTTCTTGGCGAGTGGTGTCAGAAGATGGACACCCAGTTTCGTCTTCACTGACTTTTACCGTTAGGAAATAAACCAGGTTTCAATAATTGAGAATGCGGCAATTGAAAAGAGCAAGAACGCAAAGCCTTTACGCAATATTGCTCCAGGAAGCCTTGAAGAATAATTAGAGGCGATTGTTGAAACAATTATTGCTGCAATCGCGATAAGGCCAGGAATCTTCCAGTCAACTTCTTGCCACATATCTTGGCGCCCAATAAATGAAGTTAGGCAATTGATTGCAATGATAAAGAGAGATGTTCCTGCTGCTTTAACTTGCGGTGTATGAAAGAAGATAACAAGCACGGGAATGGCAAGAAAGCCACCACCAATTCCAAATACTCCGGTCATAGATCCAATCACAAGTGAGATTCCAATCAAGACAATCAGCGGAATCTTCTTCTCTTCTTTATTTTGAATTGGCGCGCGCAACATCGATGCACCAGCAAGAATCAGAATTAGCGCAAATCCGGTGATGATAAAGGTGTCGGATAGGTGTTTAGCAATAATTGCGCCACCCAGGTTTGTTACTAAACCAAGAGCCCAGATTGAAAGCGCGATTTTTACCTGCACATCGCCAGCCTTAATCTTTGGGATCAGGCCAAATGCTGCAGCAAGAAATACAACGAGCAGGGCAGCGGTAGTTGCATGGACTGGGGTGAAGTCAAAGAGATAAATAAGGATTGGGACCGTAAGCATGGCCCCACCAGCGCCAATTAGCCCGAGGACTGATCCGATAAAGGTTCCTGCCACTAGGGCGAGTGCGATTTCCATACGGCAATGGTGCCACCTGGGGAAGAAAGCCAGCGGCACTTGCGCCTGTCAGGGGAGGCGGTTATCTTTCGAACATATGTTCGAAGAAGCCATAACCCAGAATCCAGCCAGCCCTGCGGGCGCTCGCGTGCTTGCCCCCGAAGGTGAACCTATTGAGTTCATCTATAACGGTCGCAAGTTTCATATCCATGCCATCGTTTCAAGATGGCGCGAATCTGGTGGTTGGTGGAATCGAATAAGTGATGGCAAGAATCGTGTAACTGAATCAACTATTTTCGATGATGGCGCTCGCGCAATTTGGCGAGTGGAGGCGGCGCCTGAAGGCGCACTAACAACCTTT
>Ga0164294_10004719_pt1 | contig 11836 bp, 9 predicted proteins | sample GEODES005metaG_FD_111479 | JGI IMG/M metagenome (GOLD analysis project Ga0164294, IMG submission 111479) | Oligotrophic lake water microbial communities from Sparkling Lake, Wisconsin, USA - GEODES005 metaG | ecosystem: Environmental > Aquatic > Freshwater > Lake | place: USA: Sparkling Lake... | reverse complement strand
ACTGCGCTACATTTTGAATATAATTGACTTTAGATTGACTCAAACCTATTGATCGTAGTTCATCGTTGGTGCATTCCAATACCTGCGCACAACTAGGCTCTTTACCATCAAATAAATCTAAAAGACGACTAAATATAATTGCTGCTACTTTAGTACTCAATTGCTGACTAATGATACTAGCCATTAATCGAACAGGGGTATTTTTTCTTTTCTTAATGCTTTGGTTTGCATCATCTAGTAAAGGGGCAAATTTTTTATCTTTTCTTAAATGTTCTTGGTACTCCATACTTGCAAATTAAGATGAAATACTTATTTTGAGTTCAGTTTTATCCAACTAAATTTAAAAATGATGCTAAAGAAATTACCCTTTTTGTTACTTGTTTTGTTTTCCAAAAATGTATTTGCACAGTCTAAAGACGAGCAAGCAATTTTAAAATTACTAGCTGCACAAATTGAATTTTGGAATAAAGGTGATGTCAACCAATTCATGCAAGGCTATTGGGAAAACGATAGCTTAATGTTTGTTGGGAAAGATGGCGTGACTTACGGATACAATAAAACCCTAGCGAACTATAAAAAGAATTACCCTGATAAAGCCTATATGGGTCAATTAAAATTCACCTTATTGTCCGTAAAACCTTTGGCAAAGGACTATTATAGTGTCATTGGAAAATGGGAGCTCACCCGAACTGTAGGGAATGTGAGTGGACATTATACTTTATTACTCAAAAAAATAAATGGGCAGTGGAAGATTGTTTTAGACCATAGTAGTTAAATACGGCGACTTAGTGTGAAAAATCAATTGGATCTTTCCAGATTTTGTAGAGCAAAAAGAAATAGCCTGCTGAACTAAGTATTAAGAAAAAATAATACAAGAAATTATACCATTGCCAGGCTGCTTCTACAAAGGCATAGCCTAACATGATGCCTAATGTAGAATTCAATCCCATCCATACTAGCGTAAAGCCAATAGTTCTTGATATCCTATTTAAATATGCCATTACTTCTGGATCCATTAGTCTAAACTTTGTTTGTTTGCTGCTGCTTCTTTTAATAAACGATCAAATTGGGCAGGTGTTAAATCATTATAGAAATAATATACAGGATCTACTTTAGCACCACGCTTAATCACTTCATAATGCAAATGGGGCCCTGTACTCTTACCCGTGCTTCCAACATAACCTATCACTTCTCCCCTTTTAACAGACTGTCCCACTTTTGCTTTTACGCGAACCATATGTGCATATAAAGTTTGAAAACCATAACCATGATTGATCACCACTTTATTGCCATAGCCGTCTGTATTGAATCCTGCCATTTGTACTACACCATCTGATGTAGCATAAATTGGGGTTCCTGTTGGAGCAGAAAAATCCAATCCTGGATGCAATCTAAAGTCTTTATATACTGGATCTATTCGATATCCAAATCCTGATGCAACCCGTTTCAAATTTTTATTACTCACTGGCTGAATGGCTGGAATGGCTCTTAATAATTTTTCTTTATTCTTCACCATCGTCTTAATTTCAACAAAGGATTGTACTTGAAAGGACATCCTTAAACTTAAATTATTCAATTGGTTTCGCATATTCTCAATCAATGCTGTATTGGATAAACTTTGGATCAATCTTATCTCATTTTTGGCTAACATTTCTTTTACCCTAGCGCTGTCTGGAATAGGAGTTGCTTCAAAAATTGAACGATATACTTCATTGTCTCTTTGCTCCAATTCCGCCATTTGCAGCTCTAATTGATTCATGCGTTCTTGCAAAACGGCATAGTTCTCTTTATATGCTGTATTTTGTTGCCTTAATAACTGTTCTTTAGGAGAGTCGATGTATTGAAATAAAATAGCCACAAAAAGAACACCCACAGCTATGGATGCAATGATGAATGCAATGGTTTGTAAAAGCCTTACTTTGAGGGGTACTTCGATTTTTTCGAACCTTAAAGTATGGGTATTAAAAAAATATTTTATTTTCTTCATGTAGAATGATTATTTGCCCTTATAAGTCCAAAAAAAAGGCTCAATTGCTTACCTTTGAAGACTTTTAGAAACGCTACAAATATAGCTTTTTAATTCAGCTCAAAGCTTAAAAATACGTCCCATGATGAAGAGTTCAGAAATAAGACAACAGTTTTTAGATTTTTTTGAATCTAAAGGACATTTGATTGTTCCTTCCGCCCCAATCGTTGTAAAAAACGACCCAACTTTATTGTTTACTAATTCGGGCATGAACCAATTCAAGGATTATTTTTTAGGCAACCAACCACCCAAACATCCTAAAATTGCTGATACCCAAAAATGCTTAAGGGTGAGTGGAAAACACAATGACCTTGAGGAAGTGGGGGTAGATACTTACCATCATACGATGTTTGAAATGTTGGGCAACTGGAGTTTTGGAGATTATTTTAAAGCAGAAGCCATTGCATGGAGTTGGGAATTATTGACAAAAGTGTATCAAATAGACCCAAATAAATTGTATATCACTGTATTTGAAGGGGATGCATCAGAAAATTTACCTCCTTCAACAGTTGCCTTAGAAGAATGGAAAAAATGGGTTTCAGAGGATAAAATAATTTACGGTAATAAAAAAGATAATTTCTGGGAAATGGGCGATACTGGACCTTGTGGCCCATGTAGTGAGATCCATATTGATATGCGCTCCGATGCAGAAATAGCATTGGTTCCAGGACGTGAATTGGTGAATAAAGACCATCCTCAAGTGATTGAAATTTGGAACAATGTGTTCATGCAATACAATCGTAAAAAAGATGGTAGTCTAGAACCCCTGCCAAAGAATCATGTTGATACCGGTATGGGTTTTGAAAGATTGGTGCGTGCAATACAAAATAAAAAAAGTAATTACGATACGGATGTATTTACAGGCACAATAGATGCAGTAGCTGCAATCACAGTTAAAGTGTATGATTTTGGAGATAGCAAGGAAGCTGTTGCTTTTCGTGTAATTGCAGATCATATTCGTGCTATCGCATTCGCAATCGCAGATGGTCAGTTGCCATCCAATACAGGCGCAGGTTATGTGATAAGAAGAATTTTAAGAAGAGCGGTTCGTTATTATTATTCTTATTTGGATTATAAGCGTCCCTTATTATTTCAGTTAATGCCCTTGTTAGCAAAACAATTTGAACATGTATTTCCAGAATTAAATCAACAATTAGAATTTGTAACCAAAGTCATTAAAGAGGAGGAAGAAGGATTTTTAAGAACTTTGGAAAAAGGACTAAAACGTATGGATGACGTCATTCATACGCAAGCTAAAAATAGTATGGTTGAGGGTCAATTGGTATTTGAATTGTTTGATACTTATGGATTCCCAGTGGACTTAACAAGATTGATTGCAAGTGAAAATGAGCTTTCAATTGATGAAGCAGGATTTGAGCAAGAAATGCAGCAACAAAAAGACAGAAGTAGAGCTGCAACTGCCATTGATACAGGCGATTGGATACAAGTAGGAGAAGATACAGTCACCTCCTTCATTGGATACACTTCCACAGAAACAACAACAGAAATTGTAAAGTATAGAAGTATTAAAGCAAAAGGTAAAGAAGCTTACCAATGGGTTTTAGCAGCAACACCTTTTTATGCCGAAAGTGGCGGTCAGGTTGGGGATAAGGGTCAACTTATTTTCGAGGATGGCACTGTGCTTGCTGTAACTGATACCAAGAAAGAGAATAATTTATTCATTCATTTTACCGATAGTTTACCAGCTCATATTGGTAATACTGTAAAAGCAGAAGTAGATACCACCTTAAGAACACATACGACTCAACACCATTCTGCAACACACTTATTACATGCAGCACTTAGAACTGTATTAGGAAAACATGTGGCACAAAAAGGAAGTTTAGTTCATGCGGACCAATTGCGTTTTGACTTTTCTCATTTTGCAAAAATGACGAATGAGGAAATTGAAGCCGTTTCTAAATTAGTGAATGACAAAGTCAAAGAAAATGTGCCAGTGGTGATTCAAGAAATGAGTAAGTACGAAGCGATTGCATTAGGTGCGATGGCTTTGTTTGGAGAAAAATATGGCGACAGGGTTCGTGTGGTGGTAATGGATCCTAATTATTCGATTGAATTATGTGGTGGAACACATGTAGGCTATACCGGCGAAATAGGCCATTTTGTTCTAAAGGCAGAATCCTCTGTAGCAGCAGGTGTAAGAAGAATTGAAGCTGTTGTGGGACATGCAGCAGCAGCATTCCAAGCCGAAGCAAAAGAAAAATTAAAAAAACAAGTACACCAATTAGAAGAAGCCAACGCCGTCATTGCGACTAGCTTAAATAAAAAAGAAGCCACGCTTGATACTAGTAGCTATTCAATGGATCAATTATCCAACTATATAGTTGAATTACAAAATCAACAAAAGGATCTTAAGAAAGCTTTAGAAAGCAGGGAAGCTATCCTTGTGAATGAATTGGTGGAGGCGCAACAAAGTAATTTTGAAACAATCAATGGCGTGCAATACCTTGGATTACAAGTAGCTCTTAGCAATATGGATCAGTATAAAAAAGCGGCTCAATTACTCACCCAAACACAAACTGGCGAGGTGATGGTTTTATTAGTTGGTGCAGAAGGAGAAAAAGCTTTTGCCGCAATATCTATGAGTGAAGCTTTGGTTACAACTAAAAATTGGGAGGCCCCACAATTAATCAAAACACATATTGCTGCGTTGATCAAAGGTGGCGGTGGTGGCCAAAAGACCTTAGCAGCAGCAGGCGGGCAGGACGGAAGTCAATTAGAAGTTGTACTTTCAACTATCAAATCACTCTTATAAAAAGTTACTCTTATAAAGAGTCGCTCTTATAAAAAGTCAAAGGTTGTAAAAGCAATTATGTCAAAATAGAAATTTTTTTTATGATAAAAAATATAAGCATCTTAATTTTTTGTGTGTTGGTTTTTATCCTTCCTGGATGTAAAGATAAAAACCAAGATATTCGTTATAGTATTTCTGGAACCATTAAAAATGCGGCAAATAAACCGCTTCTGTTACAGGAAATTCCGTATGGTGGAAAACCAATCATTACATTGGACTCTATTACCTTGGATGCCAATGGTAAATATAATTTTGAATTCATTGGAAAAGAGGAAGGGATATATAGACTAAGTAGTGGAGAGGAATTAGATATTAGTTTTATCAATGATGAGGCACAAATACAGATCAATGCAGATGCAACTAATTTCGCGAGTTATTCTGTTAAAGGATCTCCGAATAGTGCTGCATTGATTGAATACATGAAAGCCTACAGATCCAAAGACTCCTCCTTATTTGCTACACTTTATGCCTTAGATAATTTGCAGCAAAACAACGGAAAAGATAGCAGTATCTTTTACCTTCAACAGGAGAAAGAAAAAAAGATCAAAGCGCTCAATGACCATGTTGAACAAACCATCAACAGTTCTAACAGCCCAGCGCTCATTTATTATGCATTAGGCATGGCCTTGAGGTCTATGGAAATTAATAAGGTACTCGCCATGGCCAAGGCCGTTGCAGAAAAAACAAAGGCTGCGCCTTTAGCTGAATTTGTCACTATTTTAAATGGACAAGTACAGGCAGCTAGTCCAGCATCAGCGATTGCTGTTGGCTCAATGGCTCCTGGGATTGCATTAGAAGATGCTTCAGGAAAAATCATCACATTAAGTAGCTTAAAAGGCAAATATGTATTAGTCGACTTTTGGGCTAGCTGGTGTGGCCCTTGTAGAAGAGAAAATCCAAATGTAGTTGCTGCCTTTGAGCAATTTAAGCAAAAGAATTTTACCATTCTTGGAGTTTCATTGGACGATGATAAAGCAGATTGGCTCGCAGCAATCCAACAAGACAATTTAAATTGGTTGCAAATAAGTGACCTAAAAAAATGGGAAAGCACAGTCGTGAATACTTACCAAATTCAAGGTATCCCATTTAATGTGCTCTTAGATCCAACTGGAAAAATTATTGCAACAGACTTAAGAGGCAGTGATTTACAAAACACATTGAAACAATTGCTTCCTTAGGTATTAAAACGACTTAGATTTAATAAAGGTTTTAATCAGTGCTGGGAGTAATACTAAGTTAGTAAGCGTACTTACCACTAATGTAATAGAAGTCAGCCAACCCAAGGCTTTAGTCCCACCAAAATCACTAAAGCAGAATATGATAAAACCAGCAACCAATACCAGAGAAGTATAGATGATACTGATACCAGTATGCTTGATTGTTTGCACCAATGTATTATGTACTTGATAGTTTAAGTGAGGTAATTCTTGCTTGTAGTTGACCAAGAAACGAATTGTCACATCGATCGCAATACCCAAAGCCACACTAAATACCAATACTGTAGAAGGTTTTAATGAGATACTCGTCCATCCCATGATACCTGCTGTGATGAACAAGGGCACAATGTTAGGGATTAAAGAACAGATTAAAATAGGAAAAGATCTGAATAAGAAAATCATACAAATCGCAATCAATAAAAAAGCCCAGAAGATAGACTCACCCAATCCTTTTACAATAAAATTACTGCCTTCTAAAAATGTGACACTACTTCCTGTTATCACTACATTGTACTTGGCGGTGTCAAAAATAGACATAGAGGCGCTGTCAATTTTATGCAGTAATACTGGAAGCTTGGCACTACCAATGTCCTTCATATTCACACTAATTCTTGTTTGTCGCTTATCAGCATCAATAAATTTATTCAATAATTGTGCTGGATTATTCCCAGTCGTTTTTATCCCTTGATTAGGAGCCGCACTTGCAAAATATGGACCTATAAATGCCATTTCTGTTCCAGTTGGAACAGTATAGGATAAACTATCTCCATCATAAAAAGCTTGTTTTGCAAATTTTACACCCTCCAATAATCCCAATGGTTTACCCAACTCAGGCTGTTCCAATAAAAAAGTATTGAACTCCTCTATTTGTTCTAAAGGCTTGATAGACCTTATTAAACCATTTGTTTTTTTAGTATCTACTAAAATCTCTAAAGGCATCACGCCACCAGCATGTTGTTCAAACCACTTTAAGTCGGTATACAATTTATCTTGCTTTGGTAAATCGTCTACTATAAATGCTTCTTTTTTAATTTGCAATACGCCTAACAAAGAAACTATGACAGCAAGGATGGTGATCCCAAAAACCCATCTAGTATGCGCAAATGCCCAGCGTTCAATTTTGACCAATATTTTTTCTAAGAATTTATTTTCTAGATAACGAACGTGTTTGGCCTTAGGGGCAGGTAAATAAGAAAGTACTGGAGGTATAAAAAATAAACTAATAAAAAATAAGATCATAATATTTAAGCCAGATACCCACCCAAATTCTTTCAACAATGGACTCTTAGTTAATGCAAATACAAAGAAGCCAATTGCCGCGGTAATATTACAGAATAAAGTCACTACGCCCATCCTACCGACCATCTGCACAAGTGCTTTATCCTTATCATTCGTTTCATTATAGGATGTATGGTATTTATTTAAAAAATAAATACAGTTAGGAATACCAATCACCACAATCAATGGTGGTATCAATGCAGTCAATAAAGTGATTTTTTGACCTAATAAAACCATGGTCCCTAAACTCCAAATCACACCCATTAGCACCACAGCCAAACTCATGATAGTAGCGGAAATAGATCTAAAAAAAATTAATAAAGTGATGGCAGATAATACGAGTGACCCAATTAAAAACCAAAGCATTTCTTTTTTAATTCGATCGGCCATGATTGTTCTTATATAGGGCAAACCACTTATATGCACTTCTGTCTTAGTGGATTGACTAAAACGATCTAATTCATTTTGAATGCTACCAATGATGTTGGTTCTAGAAACACTATTGATAGAATCGGCAATAAAGGAAATGGCCATGATATAACTGCTGCTATCTGGATTGTAATACAAATTTTTATAAAAAGGCAGGTTTTCAAAAACGAATCGATCTGCTTGCAATAAACTATCACTCTCATAAGGCGCGTGAAAAACCTTTAATGCGTTAAACTTAGTTTCAGCACTATCTTTTGTAATGGCATAAGCAGTTGGGATGCTCATGACCTCGGCCACAGCAGTGTTCTGCTTAATCAATTTATGTAAGGCGTCTACTTGATTAAAGAAACCCTTTGTATAGAATTCATCTGTCTTAAAACCAACTACGACTGTCGTTCCATCTACACCATATTTTTTTACAAAATCATTGTAGACTATGAACTTAGGATTGTCAGAAGGAATGGCTTTGGTATACTCGTAACTTAATTTAATTTGAGCAGCAAAATACCCCATCACGACTGTCGTTAAAAGAATAAAAAACAAATAGGTTTTTTTAAACTTTAATATATTCTGACCTAAACGATACCACATAATTATTATTTTAAATTAGATCACCCATAAATAAGCAGTCACCTGCGTGAATACACCTATAAACAATCCTACAATTAATTCTTTTTTACTATGATCACTTACAACCAACCTTGCACTAATCACTAGTGCGGTTAAAAGTACCGCTAATAATACCCATATTCCATTATTCACCGGATAAAATACACTCACTAAAATTATTGAAGTGGTGATTCCAGCAATACCCATCGCATGCAAACTTACCTTCATAAAATTATTGACTGTTAAACCAATTGCACTTGCTACAAATATGCCTAAATAAAAGAATTTTAGAGCTATAGGCTGGTCTGTGAAATTCCTACTGAGGTAATACATCCACCAATAAAAAAACATCGTTATTACATAAGGGATAATCCTTTCTTTTTGTGTTCTTAAAAAAATGCTGTCACTTAATTTTAGACGCCATAATAAAAACACTGCAAAAGCAGGAAAAAACGCTGTCAGCCAAGCCACGCTAAATAAGCGCATATTTAATTGCCATTCTGTAATACCTACAAATTCAAATGGCAATACTTGCATCAAATAAAGAAAAAAATAAGTAGGGATAAATAGCGGGTGGAATACATAAGACAATAGATGTGCAATGTATTGTACTATTTTAGGTTGCGGATTTTCCATAGTTGAATTGACTACCATTCTTTTCTAAGTCTTGCGACTGGTATATTTAAATGTTCTCTATATTTTGCCACAGTTCTTCTTGCAATATTGTAGCCTTTTTCTTGTAATTGATCGGTTAACTCATCATCACTTAGTGGCTTAAGTTTATCTTCTCCTTCTATTAATTCTTGAAGGATTGCTTTAACCTCTTTTGTGCTTACTTCTTCACCACTATCTGTAGTCAATGACTCACTAAAAAAATACTTTAATAAATAAGTGCCAAACTCTGTTTGTACATATTTACTATTGGCTACCCTACTCACCGTAGAAACGTCTAAATTGGTTTTTTCTGCAATGTCCTTTAAAATCATTGGTCGAAGCGATGTGGTATCTCCACTCAAGAAAAAGGCTGACTGATAATCTAAAATTGCATTCATCGTTAACAATAAGGTCTGTTGTCTTTGCAGAATCATCTCAATGAACCATTTGGCTGAGTCTATCTTTTGCTTGATAAAAAAGACAGCTTCTTTTTGAGACTTGTCTTGTTTTTTCCCGCCCTCATATTCTTTTAGCATTAACTTATAGTCATCACTAATAACCAATGGTGGCGCATTACGGCTATTCAATGTCAATTCTAATTTGCCATTATTAATTAGTACGGTAAAGTCTGGAATGATATACATTTCGGCTTCATTGGTATAGCTCGTCTCCGCACCTGGCTTTGGATTCAAGGTTAGAATCTGATGCAATACCTCCTTCATCCCTAATTCATCTAAGTGTAAACTTTTTTGAATTTTATCGTAATGCTTCCTGGTAAACTCTTCAAAATATTTTTCTAAAATGAGTATGGCAATTTTTCTGGCTTCATCATCGGAATATAATTTTCCTCTACTGTCCGATAAATGTGCAGACTCTCCTTCTCCCTTGCTGCGAAGTTGAATTAGCAAACATTCTTTTAAATCTCTTGCAGCAATCCCTACTGGATCAAATGCTTGAACCTTTTTTAATATTTGCTCAATCTCTTTTTCCTCTACCCACATGCTTTGTTTGAAAGCCAGGTCATCTGCAATAGATTGCATGGCCCTTCTTAAATAACCATCATCATCTAAACTTCCTATAATTTGTTCTGCTATTTTAAATCCTCTTTCATCTAGTGCTAGCATACTTAATTGATCCATAAGTACTTCGTGCAAGCTCATTTCCGCTTTAATCGGAATCACTTTATCATTATCTAGTTCAGGGTAAAAATCGTCTCTGGTTTTATAATCTGCTACTTCATCATCATAACTGTACTCACTTAATTCTTCATTGCTCATTTCAAATTCATCTACAGGCACTGCTTCTTCATCATCATGCATGTCTTGCAATAAATCATCACTCATTTCTTCTGGAGAGGTGAAGTCGGATTCCAAAAGTGCCACATCCACCTCTAGCGCTGGGTTCTCCTCTAATTCTTCTTTAATTCTTTGCTCAATCTGTGCACTAGGAATTTGCAACAACTTCATCAATTGTATTTGTTGAGGTGACAATCTTTGTAATTGTCTTTGCTGCATGGATTGTCCTAATGCCATAACCTTAGCTTATGTTAGAACTTTTTTTATCACAGCAAGAAAAGCTGCACCTTTTTCGTGGATTTGCTCCTCCGTCCATAATAAACTTATTGCTGTAGAAATACACTTACTCATAACCGCATCACTTTTAGAGAAATCGGTAAGTTGTAAGGCAGTCAATGCTTTTTGTTGCGCTTCGGACAATGGGTATAAACTTGTTGCATTTTTTAAGTGATCCCATTTTCTGATATAGTGCCAATTATTTGCGTACCAATAAAAATTACCAGCAAGTATGCCAGCTTCTTTAAAAGCTGCAATAGCATTTTCGGTATCTTGTTGACTTGGCAAGAACCAAGATAAGAAGCTATAGCTATCCCCTGCTGGATCCGGCACCACTCTAAATTGTATCCCTGGAACTTGCTCTAAATAAGAACGTAAAATTTGATTGTTCTTTTTCTGAATCGCTAAAAAAGAATCTAATTTTCTAATTTGTGCTACACCAACCGCGGCGTGTAATTCACTGATACGAAAGTTATAGCCCAATGCTGGATGTAAATCTGCGCCTCTATCTACTCCCAAGTGATCGTGCCCATGGTCTGTAAATGCATCCGACTTGGTGTACACTTCTTTATCGTTGGTCATGATCACACCACCTTCTCCACAAGTAATTGTTTTTACAAAATCAAAAGAGAATGTACCTGCATGTCCAATCGTTCCTAAATGTTTTCCTTTATAAGTTCCGCCGATGCTTTGACAAGCATCTTCTAGTAAAATTAAATTGTGTTCTTTACAAATTTCAACTAACGCATCCATGTCTGCCATGCTTCCACACATATGCACAGGCATCACACATTTTGTTTTGCTTGTGATAGCAGCGCGAACAGCAGCTGGTGACAAAGTCAAGCTTTCATCAATATCCACCAACACAGGAATAGCACCCATACTTAAGATGGCTTCGAAACTTGCAACAAAAGTAAATGCGGGCATAATCACTTCATCCCCTGCACCTACCCCAAGTGCCGCCATCGCTGTTGTCAAGGCAGCTGTTCCACTAGATGTCAATTGTGCATATTGCGAACCAAAAGTGGCGCAAACTGCTGCCTCCAACTCTTTGGATTTCCAAATTCCTTTTCTTGGTCCATCAAATCCATAACGCATTAAAATGCCTGTCTCCAAGACATCATTTACTTCTTTCTTTTCTTCTGCTCCAAATAATTCAAAACCGGGCATATGCTTGATTTTTAATGATAAACAAAGGTAGTTTAAAAAATGAAAATTGAGGGTTTTTCCGTATTTT
>Ga0164294_10004718_pt1 | contig 11838 bp, 12 predicted proteins | sample GEODES005metaG_FD_111479 | JGI IMG/M metagenome (GOLD analysis project Ga0164294, IMG submission 111479) | Oligotrophic lake water microbial communities from Sparkling Lake, Wisconsin, USA - GEODES005 metaG | ecosystem: Environmental > Aquatic > Freshwater > Lake | place: USA: Sparkling Lake... | reverse complement strand
GAAAGCCCGGTGATCACCACCAACTGGTCGCGGGGGATCTCCACCGTGATGTTCTTGAGATTGTTCTCTCGGGCACCCACCACCACGATTCGATCATTTAGGACGCGCTTTACGCTCATAAAAACCTGTAGACACCGTTCTACCATAACCAGCGGTCGAACGTCGAGACGCGGCGGGCAGATAAAGATTCTGACGGAACTTTCGCCGAATCGCACCAGACGCCCGCGCTTGCGGGTGAAATGATATCGCCATGGCAAAACAACGCGTGCTTCAGTACCAAATTGAGTGGGACCTAAAAGGCGGAAAGGGCGAGGCCTTCTTCGTTTGCCAAGTTGACGACGAGAGCGACGACACCGCCATTCACCGAGTGAAGGACATCGACGACGACAGCTTCGAAGTCCTCCAGCACCTCACTCGCAGCGGCGACTCCTTGTTCTTCGATGCGGACACCCAAGTCATCGGCACCGCCCTCGTCAGCCTCGACGATGAAGAATGGGAAGAGGACGAAGAAGAATTCGACGACATCTTCGAGATTGAAGAAGAAGATGAGGACGAAGAAGAATCCGAAGACGAGGAGTCCGAGGAAGAGTCTGAAGAGACCGAAGAAGACAAGCCAACCCCAGCAGCCTGATCTGAAACACGCCCCGGTTCCGGCCGATCACCATCGCCGGAACCGGGAGCTTTGAAATTCCCCGCCCATTGAACGCGTAACTGTACGGCAAGGGTGGCGCAAGCCCAAGCGGCTGCGGTAGGGGAATAATGCATTGTTGGACAAGGTGACGAGCGGATCAGAAATCAGCCTGTTCATCCTCGGCAAATTCCACCTCCAGATCGGCGACAAGTCCGTTGATCGCCTCCGTACCCGAAAGACTGAAGGACTCCTCGCGTGGCTAGCCGTTCACGAGGAAAAGTCGTTCTCTCGCCAATACCTTGCCGATCTGTTTTGGCCAGAAGATGATCCTTCCACCAGCCGAAACAAACTTCGCCTCGCCCTTCACTCCATCCGGACGAGCGTCGGCGACCGCCTCGACTCTGACGCGCAATCAGTTCGCCTACGGAAGATCTACTGCGATGCAAACGCGCAGACCGACGCGGACTCGCAACTGATTCTTCTGGGCTACGACGGTGCCTGGGTGGATGAGCTACGGCAGAGCCACGAGCTGCGCAAGTTTGAATCCACGATTCAAACCATGGGCCGGGCCGCGACCCAATCCGATGGCTTGGCAAGCACCGAAATTTTTGCCCTCATCGCTGCCGACCCCCAACAGCCCGAATGGTACGTCACCCTTTGGCGCACCTTGATCCGCGAAGGAAAAGTCGCCGTGGCTCGCAGCCTCGCGCTGCTAGCCGGATCGCTGTTTGGCGAAGCCCTTCCGGAAGAAATGCGGTCGACTGGCACGCGCTGGCAGCGAAAACCTTCGTTCGTCGGTCGCTCGCTTGAGTTGGCCCAAATCGCAAACGAGCTATTCGGTGAGCAAGAACCGAAGCGGCTGCTCCTCGTTGGCTCCGGCGGAATCGGCAAAACCCGGCTTGCCCAGGAAGCCTTACGCCTTGCTTCTGCGAGTGACCTCGACGTCGCGATAGCCCGTTGCCTTGGCGTTGTGGAGCAGAGCGACCTTCGGATCAAAGTGGTTTCCGCCCTCGCCACCGTCTCGCCAGGACTAACTGCAGAGGGGTTCGATGCTCGAGAACTTCCGCCAACCGTGCTCTTGCTCGATAACGTTGAAGACTTGAATCCCGAGGCTGAAGCGTGGCTGAGCACGCTCCTCGTTGATGGTTCTAGCCTGCGGATACTTGCGACCTCGCAGAGACGCATCCTCGGCTGGGAACGCGAAACGTTGAACCTCTCGCCGTTACGTTGGCGAACCAAAAACTCGGCTGACGTCCGAAAATCCGAATCCGCCCAGTTGCTCGCGAGACAGGCAGACCTCGACCTAGATGACATTCCGGTGCACGAACTTGCGGAAGCGGTGCGCCTGCTAGGGGGAGTTCCCCTGGCCATCCAACTTTTTGCCGCGCAGTTGCGGAAGGAGCCTCTAGCGAGCGCGGTTGCAGCCCTGGCGGCCAACCAAACCGATGCCATCGGAGTTTTCGGGAATCCAGAGCAGAGGCACCAGAATTTCGCTGCCTGCGTTAACTGGAGCCTAAGCGTCGCTGGGCCGGTGGTGGAGAGCAATCTCGTCGCGTTGTGCTGCTTCCCAAATGGATTCACCCGTGAAACCGCCGATACGTTGGGGATTTCGGGGCCTGCCATCGACGAGCTGATGACCGGTGGCTGGGTTTTCAAGCGCGAAGATTCAACCGCGCTGGAAATTCTGCCTCCCGTTCAGCGGCACCTCGCTCATCGCATAACTCCCGAGCATCGCTCGCGAGCTGAGCAAGCGATCTTCGACTACTTCACTTCACCGAATATGCGGACCTTCAATCCGCAATACTACGCCCTCGTAGAGCCGGTTCACACCCACGCCGTAGAGGTTAGAGCCGCCATTGAAAACGCGCTTCGAACGGGAGAGTTCACCGGCGCTGCGCAAATGTGGGTTTGTCTTTACCAAACCTCACTCGCGAACGGCACTCTATCGGAAGATTTGCCGTTGCTTGAGCGAATTCTTGGCTCACTGCCAACTGTCCACGCGTTGCCAGAGATCTTCAACACCGGCGGTGGTGCCTACTTTTATGCCGGGGATTACCAGCGCGCGACCGAATCGTTTTGGAAAGCGCTTGAGGTCTGCGATGAAGGCGCGATCGGTGTCACTTACTCAAATATCGGCATCACCGCCCTTCATGGAGATCAGTTTGCGCAGGCGGAAGAATGGCTCCGGACCTCAATGCAGTACACAGAAGAGCTTCCAAGAAGGCGACTTCTCAAGCTGATGAACATTGCAGAAGTTCTGATCCAAAACCAGCAATTCGAGGAGGGCCAATCTGTCATCGACGAAGCGCTGACCGTTAACAGCCCTTCGCGTGATGTCCAAGTTCATCGGGCGATGGCCTACGGCTGCTTGGCCGACCTTGAGATTGAGAAGGGGAACTTGGATGCCGCGGTCGCCGCTTGCATCATGGCAAAGGACATTTACTCCGAGTTCGATGAAAAGGTTCGCTGGCAACAAACCGTCGGTAAACAGGCCTATCTCGCGGCGCGACGAGGCGCGAGACCGGAATGTCTGGCTCGACTTGAGGAAATGATGAGCGCAAGCCCTCCGCCTCGAGTTTGGCTCGACTCGCTGACCGTCAGCCTTTGGCTTCTCGGGAACGAAACTGACGCCCGGTTCTTCGCCGGCAACGCCGAATACCGATTTATTGACCTCTGGGCTCGCCGAGCATGGGCTAGGCACGGCATTCCCCTGCCCCCCAATACCGTGGTCAGCGAGAGGAAAGTGACCTCCTACGAGCTCCGCCTCACCGCACGAGCCTCCCTCAAGCGCACTTGAAACGCAATTGAAACGGGGGTCTCGAATACTCCCAGTTGCCGCGGAAATCTAATGGCGTCGCTTAGGCACCGAGGAACGCGGCATTCACACCAACTGCCAAATTCTCCTGAGTTTCTAGGCTCAACGAGGCTCGAACCAGAACCTTCCGAGAACACGATAGATCACATTTCGCATAACAAGTATGCAAAATGATGTAAATTTTCACACCATCGGTCACAATTCGAGTACTATTTACTCGAAGTATTCGTCTTTGGAACTGTAAGGTGGAGGTGATATGCCAATACCTAAATCAGTAATCGATCAAGCCGCTCGAGCCAGGGATGGAAGAAAGGCGTGCGTGTTACACGTGACCAGGGCAAGGTCACGTTGGGGACCGGTCTGGTCTTGAGCTAAGACCGCACACCTCTCGTAAATCGTCCCTTGGCAGCGACCAGTCGACTGCATAGGGCTCAGTTATCACGTGATAACTCGGGAGAATTCGATGTCGAGACTAACAACAGAAAAAATCGAGCGAGTCACCGTCTCTCTACCTGGTCGCATGGTCGGCCTTGTAGAGCACCGTATGAAGTCTGATGGCTATGCCAGTGTGTCCGAATGGATCCGCCATGCCATCCGCGAACAGTTAAAGAGGGAGATGTCCTCCAGCGATCCTTCGCCGGACGATGACCCTCGAGTTGAGAAGAGTCTTGAGCAGTTCCGATCTGGAACTGTCAAAGATATTGACCTCAGCAAATATCGAACCTAAAGGATTGGATTCTGTGTCGAGAGGGATTACGCATGAAATGGACCGAAGAGGCCGAAGAGCGATTTGAAGAACTGCATTCAGAAGTAGCAACTTCTGGAGATGGCGCGGACTTCGTGTTCTCCCTTGAGGCCACGGTGCACAAATCACTAAGCGAACCTGCGGCAGCTCACTCCGTTACCGTCTTCCGAGGAGAGACGTGTTACGAAGTGGAGTTCTACCGTAGATCAGTTCCAGGCGGGATCCAGTTCTTTTTTTTGAACTATGCGATCAATCAAAGTGCTGAGCGAGTGATCGTTTGGTTCACCCGCGGCTCGGTGTGGCACTAAGCATTGAGGCGCCAGATCACGAAGTTCAGCACGCTCGCAAAGGTCACCCACGCCAAGTAGGGCACCAGAATCCAGCCCGCTCGAGCTTGGATTCGGGCGAACAGGAGAATTGTCGCCAAGATTGCGACCCACATCATCAGAATCTCTGCAAACGCCGGACCAAGCTGGCGTCCCGCGAAGAATAGCCAGGACCATGCGACGTTCAGCACCAACTGAACGCCAAAGGCAACGTACGCACCGACCTTCTTGTCGCTATCCGACTGGACGATCCAAAACAGCGACAGCCCCATCAAAAAGAACAAGACCGTCCAAACCGGTGCGAACACCAGGTTAGGCGGATTCCAACTTGGCTTGTTGATCTGCTCGTACCACGGCCCGAGTCCGCGGATAGAGCCTTGCGCACCTAAGAAGCTCGCCGAGAACACGAGCGTCTGGCACAAAAGGAAACGGATGACCGGGGTGCCAAACATAACCGCAGTGTAGTCCCTTCCTAAATTCCTAGCAATTCTGCGGCAAATCGCGGCAACCGGCTCGCACACCTCCTTGCGCGGAGCCAAAGGGATTTACACTGAGCCCATGAGATACAAATCGTTGCTCGTGGCCGGATTGTTTGCGATCGCCAATATCAGCTCGGCGATCACCTGGTGCCACGACTACACCTTGTATCGAGCGAGTCAGTTCGCGACCGGTAAAGGAAAGGACTTCAACAACATGGACCCTATCGGTCTGAAAAGCCGCCTAACCGCGCTCGGCTACTCGCTGGCCCTGCTTGCCCGCCCCGGCGATACGCCTGCTTTGGAGGCCGGCGATGTGATCATTATCGGAAACGCCAGCGAGGGTCAGCCAGAAGATCACTCAGGATATGTCACCGATTCTCAGGGCCACATTGATCACCTGATTCAGATGTTCGGAAGCTCAGGAATGCCGCGAGATGTGAGCCAGATCGCAAACGTCATGGATCCAGCGTTTGGCGAACCTCTCCTCCGCACCGGTTGGACCATCAGCGACTTGCGGAACCGAAAACGCACCGTGAACGGTGTGAGCAGCGAAAGCATTTACAAGAACAAGACGTTCCAGATCTTTCGCCGCGCTCGGCTGATGACGGACATGGTGAATGTCTGGACCGCAACCTCCAGCAACCCAGAACCATCCGGAACCTTGCCTGCCGCATCCCCGACCGTCAACTGGAAGCTTGGTTCTATTCAGTACGTAAACGCGACCAACAGCCGAATCCAGGTTGAGTTCACGCTTGCGCCGAACATCGTGTTGGACGGCGAAGAGGTTCAGCTCAAAGCCGAAATTCGGCACCAAGCCAGCAACGCCTACGCCCCAGATCAGTTCAAGATGGATCTCACCGGAAACGTGCGAAAGCCTCGTCCGACACACGGCGGAATCTTTGCCGACCCGACTCAGTACAGCGTTGCTGTGAGTCTAAACGATCCGGAGGCCGCGTTGGTCAGCTTCCCGACTCCCGATGGTCGCAAGATCAAAGACGCCGCGCCAGCGAAGGGCGAAGTCCGCTTCCCTTGGCCCAAATTCTTGCCAAACGAGATCATCGCGCACCGTGATCTGACCTTAAGGCTGAGCGGGATCGGGACCTATCGCCTGCGCTACCAACGACAGAGCATGAAACTCGCCGATGCGCTCGTTCTCAAGTTCCCGGACATGAAATAGCTTCAGATCTGAACTCGGGCAAGGAAGGCAAGTAGGGTTCGGTTGAACAGTTCCGGCCGCTGCCACGGTGCGAAGTGGCTTACGTGCGGAAGGATCGTGAGTTCGGTTCGCGGAATCTCCCGCGCGAGGTACTCCATGTGCTCCCGCTTTATGAACTCGTCGTTCTCTCCCAAAACCAGCGCAACCGGCACGGAAATGGCGTTCAACTCGGCAACGCTGAAGTTCGGCTCCGTTTTTTGCATCAGACCGGTGGCTTCATTCAGCGCCTCCCATCCGGCTGGATTCGGCGAAAGGGCGGCAAAGTCGGCCTGATGGCGCGCAAAGCAGCGCTGTAAGGCCGGCCCAAACTCGGTGAGCTCCAGCGTGCCGCTCGGATCCATGTTGCAAGCGAAGAAGAAAACGCCAATCACGCGCTCTGGCCGCATCTGCGCTAACACCATCGACGTACAAGCGCCGTCGCTCCAACCCACGAATGCGGCGTGCTCCACATCCAACTCATCAAGGACCGCAAGAACGTCCTGCGCGAGCAGGTGATACGTCAGCGGACGGTCGTCCATCGTGCTCCGGCCATGACCTCGGGTGTCGATCGTAATCACCCGATAGCCAGCTTCGAGCAACACCGGGACCTGATAGCCCCAATTCCCGCCGTGCCCTAGCCCGCCATGAAGCAAAACGACCGCCGGCCCGTCGCCCCAATCGTCACTGACCAACAGCGCGCCGTTGGCACTCGTACTCAGAGTTACCGCTCCGTCCGGCATAACGGGCACACCCGCGGATTCAAAGTGTTCTAGCTGATCGTCAACGATTCCCATCGCGCTTGAAATCGTAGCGCATCAACCGGCCGAGCCGTTACTTCAGCCTCAGGATCACGCGCTTACCTTCGATCGAGACTTCACCACGGACGTCAGAAAGCGTTACTCCGGGCAAGCGCAACTCCTTCTCCAGAATGGCGCCCAACGCCAGTTCCGCCTTGCCGGTCAACTGCAGGTGGATGCGGCGGTTCAACGTATCCAAAAGAACGGGCCGAGCAGAATCTTCGCGGAATTTCAGCTCACCGATCGTTCCTTGCATCGGGATGAGTCGATAAATGGTCCGGTTCTCATCAATGCTAAGCACGCCGAAGGGCGTGTAAGTCAGGCCCGGGGCAACCGCCGGTAGCGCGGAGTAATCAAGAATGAGCTCGCCTGGCGCGTCGGTGAACCGGCGAAGTTCTGCCGCGATGTGCTTTTGCCCATCTGCCTGAAGCTTCTCCTTTTCTTGAACGAGCGTGGCATAGCGGGCCGATGCTTCGATCGCATTTCGGGCTTCGGCGAGCTCACGGTCCGAGGGGCGCAACGCCTGTTGAGTTAGCGTCGTGAGCGACTCGGTCGAGGTCAGCAGCTTCGAATGCCACTGCGCCCCCAATCGATCAAGCAGGGCACCGATGGCCATTCCGGAGTAGTAGAGCCGAAACCGAACCGGAGAGGCACCATACAAGTCGCCATTCACTCCCAGTGAGCCGTTCATGAAACCGCGCATCTTGCGAACGAGACCGGCTCGCGTCAGATCAGCCTGCGCTCCGTAACCCCGGAATCCTTGAATGAGCCACATCTCCCGCGACGGTTTACGCTTCGCCAATTGCTCTAGCAGCCGATACTCCACGTACTTTGCCGTTCCCTCGCTAAACTCGACGGCGTCTTCGTAGTCGCTTTGCTCTTTCGCGAGAACAGCTCTTCGCGCTTGCCGAGCCGCCAGCCATCGGATTCCGCTTGCCCTCGCCTTGGCTGGTGATTCGGCGGCCAAGGCGTCCGCAAGTTCATCTGCCTCGACACTAAGCCAAACGTTGTTTGCCACCGACAGGCTTGGGTACCGCTGAAGCGCCGCCTCGTTTGCCGCTTTCTTAGGAGCCATCCGCTCTTGGTAAACGTGAAACGCCTCGTGCGCGAAAACCGTCATCGAGTCAATCGGATTGCCAACGAGGTTGTCTGCGATCAATTTCGGCGCGGTTGCTGGTTCCGAGACGATGCGGCTGGCAATGCTCTCAACCGTCTGACGACGCGTGCTCAGCGTATCCGCGACCACCAGCGTTCGAATTCCACCGATGTTGGTTGTGGTGTTTTGTCCGTCCAAGCTGAAGGTCGTCTTCCCGTTCCGAACGAAGATCTTTCCAATCGGTGATCGTAGCGGCCCGGTGTAGGGCAGGAACCCTTCCGGCGGCTTGGGGTGGTTGATCAGAACCTCTTGCTTATCTGGAAAGTAGATGAGAATTGGCGTTTTGCGCGCATCCCATCCGGGCCAAACCGAGTTTGCGTCTCGACCAATAACACTCCAAACATCGGCGGCTTGAACCAGCAGCAGTGGATCAATCTCGAGCGAAGCAGTCGACTGCGTTACAAGCAGGGCGGAGATGGCAGCAAGGCTGGTCATTTACGAATCGTAAATACCATTCTATCGATGAGAAAGTTCCGGGCAAAATGCAAGGGTGCTCGATCGCGCCTTGTCGACCCTCGAACTCACCGCGCTAGGAATCATCTACAAGCGCGGGCCTTGCCTGGCGCATGCGGTGGTGACGGCATTCTCCAGCTCACAAACTTCGGCGTACCGATCCGGCGCAGGCTCGATTTACCCGCTGTTGCGAAGGCTCACGGATGCAGGTCTGTTGACGTGCGAGAACAAGAGGTACAGCGTCACCGAAGAAGGACTTGCGGCCCTGAGAGGCTGGGTCCTACCGCCGCTTTCCGAATCTGCCGCGGCGACGACGCTCGATTCCCTCCGATCTCGCACCTATTTTCTGAAGCTGCTTTCACGCGACGAACAGATTGCATTCTGCAACGACGCCATCGCTCGGCTCACTCTCACCCTCGATAGCTGCATTAAGGATATGAACGGATATGCCCAGGCCGGTGACCGGTTCAGCGAACTCGCCATGCTCGGGGCGGTGCGAGAAACGGAGAGTCGGTTAAATTGGCTCAACGAGGTTCTGGCCGCCATCACGAGCGATCAGAACTGATCGGTCAAGAACATCTGCGGTACGCCGGGCACGTTGTGCCCCATCAGATATAGCTCCACCGTCGCTTTTTCAAAGACGAACCCAAGCTGGTCGGCCATGAGCGTCGTGCCGAACCACTCGGTTCCCTCGGAGAACGGCAGCGGCTCGTCGCCCGGGGTCCAGATTCCCTCGCGCAGGCCGTTAGGTTCGGCGCAGATATATCCGTTCCCAAAGCCCTCACAAACGCGGTAGTGCCAGTTCCAGTAGCGCCAGCGGGCATCGCTGCGCCGGAGGCGATCTGGATGTTCGTTGGACCATGCATCGTACTTAGCACGGATGTCTTCAAAAGCCATCACCGGCCGGTTCTCGGTCCAGGCGGTTTTGGGCAAGGGCGCGCGAATCACGCGGTCCAGAGGCACAAAGCCCATTCGCTCATAAAGCGCCAGCTCTCGGGCAAAAAGGAGCGCTGGTCCTTCTCCGTTCCTCTCGCTCTCGCGAAGAACGCGCTCGAGCAATCGCCCCGCAAGCCCTTCTCGGCGGCGAGACGGAACCGTACAAACGCCCGCAATCCCAATCGCGTTGCCCCAACCAAATGCTAGGGGCACGGTCTGGAGGGCGGAGACAATCTGTGGTCCCTCGAACATCGCCCACTTTCGGCGAAGGTCAAACAACGGCTCGCCGAAGAACGCGTCGTACGCGCGGTTGAAATCAATTTGGAACGTTTCGCACAGGAGCCTCAGGAACGGTTCCGCTTCGTGTTCCCGTATTGGCCGGATTTCCGTCATCGCTTACCGAAGGTTGTACCGGGGGAACGCCAAAGGCTGCTTTTGGTCGAACCTCGATCGTCACTCGAACGGAGCGCGGGCGCACGCTGACGCCGCGCGGCGTGACCAATGGAACCTCAATCGTTTGCGTTTCTCGAAGTTGCGAGGCCAAGATCGGTGCGGTTCGAACGGTGCCTACGCGAGCGACGTTAAGGCTTGTTCCGTAAACCGTGACCTGCTCTGGCTGCGTTGTGTACCCAACGATCTCAAAGCCCTCTGCGGCCTTGACGCTCTTCAAGTCGAGCGACACGAAAGCCGGAAACTCGATGGGCGCGGGTGCGAATGTTGGCGTGATCGAGACCACGCTCGGCGTTGCCAGGGCGTACTCGATGTTCGCCCCTACGGCATTTTGAATCTGCACGTTGACGTTGTAAGGAATCGCCCGGTTGGGTTCAACGGACGACAGATCGATGACCGCCATAGCCCGGGTCGCGTCCTTGATCTGCGACTTCGGCCCGCGGACTTCAACCTTGCTTGGGCTCGAAAGGATGTCTTCCAGAACGTACCGATTGTCGGACAGCTTGCCGCTTGTCTCGACCGACACGGTCACTTCTCGAGTTTCTATGGGCTCAAGCTCGATGGAGACGGTTGGGTTTTGGTCAACGAGAAGTTGACGTAATCGGTCCGGAACCACGCGAACCGAGTAGCTCGAAACGCCCATCTTCGCTTGGTCCAGCTGGACCACGGCGCGGGCATTATCATCGACCAAGCCGCGAATGCTTGCCGGATTGCCGCGCACCATCACACTGATGCTCCGGGGTTTATCCTTGACGTACACCAAATCTTGGTCGAGTCCATCAATCTGAACTTCCAACTGAACGTAGTTGATGCTGCGGTTTTGGGCCGAAACCACGAACCAAAGCGTGAATGAGACCGCAATCGAGGCAATGAGAACCGGCCAGTTGATCGATCTCAAACCTTCACCTCATCCTGTGCTTTGCTGGATTCGAGCTCTTCTCGGTCCGCCTTTGCCGCGCGGCGACCTTTCCGAACGTGCGGCGTCGAAGCCGGCATTTGCCGCAACTCACGGTTCAAAACTTCCCGAAGTTCGTTGGTACTTCCCAGTCGAATGAGGGCACCTTCCTGGGCAACGCTGATCGTCCCGCGCTCTTCTGACACCACCACTACAACAACATCGGTGGCTTCGCTGATGCCCACCGCCGCGCGGTGCCGCATGTGAACGTGAGTGTCCAGGTGGGTCGAATCGCTAAGTGGCAAGCGGCAGGCAGCGGCAACCACGCGGTCGCCGCGAATGATCACCGCACCATCGTGCAAGGGATTCTCGCCGTAAAAAATGGAGCCCAACAAAGACGCGCTGACTTCCGCGTTCAACATCACTCCGTTCGAAGCGATTTCGTCCAGCTTGGCCGCTTTCTCAATGACGATCAGCGCTCCCACGCTTTCTTGCTGCAACTCAGATATGGCGCTGACAATTTCTTCAATCGTCTTCGCCTGGAGATGATCTTCATGGGCACCGAGTTCTAAGATTCCAAGCGGACTGATCTTTCCAAAACCTTCGATCGCCTGCCGAAGTTCGGGCAAGAAAAGGATAACAAGCGCAACGGGGCCTAAGATCGTCGCCTTGTCAAGAATCCAGTGGAGCGTGTGCAACTCCAAACGGTCGGCGACAAAGAGCACGATGAGGAAGGCAAAAACGCCGATGAGGATTCGCCAAGCCCGGGTTCCTCGCACCAAAAGCAGAACGCGATACAGCAGGAAGGCGACCAACCCGATATCGACGAGCTGAATGAGAATCTCGTACACGGAAAGGTTGCGTATGGACGAAATCTGCCGTATTGCGTCTTCCAATGCCGTTCCTTACTTCATTGTATCCGCGATGCCGAAAGCGACCGTTGCCAAAAGGACTCATAAT
>Ga0164294_10004717_pt1 | contig 11840 bp, 8 predicted proteins | sample GEODES005metaG_FD_111479 | JGI IMG/M metagenome (GOLD analysis project Ga0164294, IMG submission 111479) | Oligotrophic lake water microbial communities from Sparkling Lake, Wisconsin, USA - GEODES005 metaG | ecosystem: Environmental > Aquatic > Freshwater > Lake | place: USA: Sparkling Lake... | reverse complement strand
TAAAGTATTTTTCATTAAATCCTTTTGAGATTTGATATAGAAGCGATAACTCTATTCTTTTTTAAAACAAATGCAAGTGGTGTATTCATGTAGCTAACAAATAGTTACTTTGAACTTGAATCCGCTACTAAGTTCATTCAGTAGTTACGCGATTTTTCGCAGCCCTGATTTTTAAACCTGCAGGCTTTATTTCAGCCCTTGTGTATTTGTGTCGGTTCAACCCGACACTTTATGGTCTACCCCCATTGATGAACTAGGCCAATTTGTCTGCGGCCATGGTGGCAGTGAGCTTGCTGTAGTGGGCTTCCAGCATTCGCACACTGGTTCCCATTTGACGGGCTAGTGTGTGGATGTCAGTCTCAGCCAGCAGCTCCATGGTGGCATAGCTGTGTCTAAGCGAGTAAAGCGTTCTAGATTGGTTGGTGTGGTTCCACCTAAGGCCGCTTTCACGCATGAGTTTGCTAAACATGCCGTTGAAGGTTCTAGGCCTTTGTCCGTCTGGTCGCCTAAATAGATACTTGGTATCCCGCCCCATGACCATGTCTATGGATTTGAGAGCAATATCAGGTTGAAGGCTGTGCAGCTTTTTTAGCACAGCTTGAGCCTCATGTTTGGCAATCAACCAACGCCCTCCTGTCTTGCCATCCACCCACACACGGATATAGCGTTGTCCCTCACTGGCGTACCACTCGCAATGACGCCACTCTATGCCCATGCTCTCAGTGCCATGACGCATGCCAGTAAGCAACAAGAACTCCACATAGGCGCACAGCAATGGACGCATGATGCGGTCATAGTCCAAGTTACCCTGCGTTTGCCAAGAGATCATGAACAGTCTCAGCTGACCGATCTCCTCCACTGAGAAAGCTGGCCTTACCTCTCCTTTGGCACCACGACGGCTCATAGTGGGTATGGGCACTCGGTCACTGATCCAACCTCTGCTGATGGCAGTTTGATGCACACGACTAAAAGCACTGGCAAAGGTCATCAAGGTTGAGCTCTTGGGTGTTCTTGCCATGCGGTGATTGCGCCATGCTTCAAAGTCTGCGATGTCCTTGTGCTTGAGGTTTTGCAGATACTTGTCGCCAAAGTAGGGAATGAAGTAACGCTCTATTACTGAGCAGTAGTCCACATAGATCTTTTTGCCAGTACCAGCGGCCAAGTCACGCTGCATTTCTTCCACCGTGGCCATGGCTATGTCCTTGAAACTTTTATGTGCGGGTGCAAGTCCAAGTCGTTCTCGGTATCTGGCTTCGTCATGAAGATCCATGGCTACCCGCTTGGCATGCTCAAGCACTGACTTACGGGTGCTGGCTCTGTACCAACTGCCAGACTCTCGTTTGAACTTGTACTGCCAGATGCGGCTATCGCTGCGCCTGAAGAGAATCAACTCACCATCGCGCAACCGATGAATCTGTTCTGTACCAGCGGTTAACTCTTCAATGGATTTAGCTGCTGGCGCTGTAGCGGGTGCGCCGCTGAAAGTTACCTTGATGCTGTCGGGTAGGTGGTAGGTGGGCAGCTGCAGGCTTTTATAAGTCCATGCAAACTGGTTCACTTACTTGATCAGGAAAAAACGCATTAAGTAAATGTAATGTCATCCCATAAATACCGACAACCTACACCCTGAAATATTTGCAGGATATACAGAGCTTAAAAATAAATAAAAGCATGAAGTGAAAATTTTTATTAATTCAGTTTATTGAGTAAACAGCTCTAGTTGCCTTAATTTCAATAAAGTCTTTTTTACCGATTTTGCAACTGCCTCAACAACAGGGACGGTGACTGAATTTCCAAACTGCTTATATATCTGCACATCAGACACAGCATTAACAATGAATTCTTCAGGGAACCCTTGTAGCCTTGCACACTCTCTTGGTGTTAACTTTCGAGGTCTCTTTCCATATTTTGATTGATCAATTAATATTTCACTACCGTCTTTGTAATATCTAGCGCTCAAAGTATTTGTATATGAATCACTGGGCTTAAAAACAGAAAAGCCAAAACCATTGCCTTTTGCAAGATGCTGAACTTTTCTTCGCTCATGACCTTCAAGTAGTTTCTTAGAAATTGTATATTTAGAGTCTATAGATTTGTAGCTTTCTAAAATATCTCCAACTCGTGTTTCTAAATTTGTTGGCTTTGGCCAAGAAAATTCCTTATCAAAATCAACCTCGGGAAATTTATCTTTATTGAACGCCACGATAAAAATACGCTCTCTATTTTGAGGGACACCAAAATCACCCGCTCGTAAAACTCGATAATCAACCCAATAATTTAATTTTTTATTTAAGGCATCTCTAGCCTCTTTAGTCATTGGTACATCTTTAGATATTTTTTGATAAGACTGACCACGAAGTATTTGCAATATGGTTTTTAAGGTTTCACCTTTGTTATGTCCTTTTAATTGTTTAACATTCTCCAGAACCAACACAGATGGTTGGTGATGAGCGACTATTTTTTGTATCTCAAAAAACATAGTTCCTCTAGTGTCAGCAAAACCTTTCTTCAAACCTGCTTGAGAAAATGCCTGACACGGGAATCCAGCTAAAAGTATGTCGTGCTTTGGAATATCACTTAAAGAAATTTTAGAAATATCTCCGTTAGGCAATTCTCCAAAATTTGCTGCATAAGTTTTTTGGGCAAACTTATCCCACTCGGATGTAAACACACACTTGCCGCTATTCTTTTGAAAAGCTAATCTAATGCCGCCTATGCCCGCAAATAAATCTATAAATGTGAACAGACACTTCTTTGCCGAAATCTTAAGCGGTGCACTTGAAGGCAGGTTTCTAATTTCAGCTAACTTTGCATTTGACGGAAGGTGTTCGCCGTTTTCCCAGCCACGAATAGTCCTCTCTCCAGACTGTTCTAACCCTAGTAGTTGAGCAAATTCAACTTGGGTCAAACCCATTCCAAGTCTTTTATCTTTAATTTCAGCAGAAATAGTCATACACAAATTTTAGCATGACTTATCCTGTAAATGACCCGGCGTTTAACTAAATAATTTCCGCCTAAAATCAACAAGTGGTTTATTTGAAATATAAGATTTAATGATCTGTTCTGGGCTTACATGCATACACTTAATTGGCGGAAACTCAGAATCCAAATGGCCAGATGAATCAACTACAGAGACCAAATCAGGACTAGCGTCACGGGAAACCCCAGGGAAAATAAAGTAGTTTTTAACTGAACTAACTTCATGTTTCAAGTTGCCAGCAGTTAAGGATTTTGCATAAAAAAATTGTTTAACTAAGTCTGGCCATCCGGGTGCATAGTCTGTTGAAGATCCATCATAATATTTTGCGTCTACCACGCAAGCCTTTTTAACATCAGGTTCGTAAAGAAAAATATCTACCCGCTGCCCCTTTTGGTCTTTCCTAATCTCTCGACCTGACATTTCGCGATAAGCTGGTACAGGCATATCTGAAAACGCATGTGTTGGACTTAAAACGCTTCTTAACATGTGCTCCCATACATACTGAAAGTCACTAAATCCATAAGACACAGACTCATTTTTACCTGAGTTGAAATCATTCTCCATAAATCTAAGTAGCATTTTCAGAGTGTGGATTTTGGAGTCGTTATACAAGCCCATCAACTCAGTCTTGATAATCCCAATATCAGCAAAGCGATTGCTGACTCTATTGTTTTGACCAAATGTAAAACTTTCAAGATCAGGTAACAACCATCCAAATCTCATTTGAATTACTTGAAGAATTGAGTAATGTATTTTTGTAACTTCATTAGAGAAAAAGGAATTAGTAAACCTATTAATCAAGTGGGGGTAAATTACCTCTTCATCTTCCAAATGAGGATTAACGCCTCCTATGGTTTTTTTCCAATCAGTTTTACCTTGAAAACCTCTCCGAGTAAAAGAGTTCTCACTTGTATAAATTCCGTTTGCTTTATAGTCATTTAAAATTTCAACAATAAGCGGCAATATTTGTGGATTTCCGACGAGAGTAGATTTGCCCTCTTTTTGTAAAAAAGATTCGTTTGTCCTGCAATATTTTGTTAAGCATTGAAATAGCAGTCGCGCCTGCTCCATATTCGTTAGTGCGCCCTCCTTAATGCTGCTACCTCTTGGCATAAAAACATAAGCTTCTTTGCCTTTGAACAAAAAGCCACAGAACGCAATCTTTGCTCTATCTGGATCAATATCTCCAATCTGTAAGGCTATTTCGCTCTTCAGATTATCTGGAACAGTCTGCTTATTAGACCTATCCAAATGAATGTGAATAAGATTGTTATTCATCTGTTTCTTCAACGACTGTCTCAACTACTACAGGAGTTGCTTCTGCAATATATCTATCAAATGCCTGATGAACGAGCTCTGAAAATACATTCACCTGATCACCTGCTAACTGACGATTAAATACTTTTATCAAATCACTAAAACTAGTAATTTCTAGAGCGTTAAAAATCTTATCTCTTTGTTGATGCCGCAAAACATCATTCCATAGATAGGTGAATAATTTTGACTCTATTGCTTCAGAAAATTGTGACTGCACCTCATTTTTGTTGAGAAACCAAGGTCCAATAAATCGATCCTCCTCAAGATGGGCATATTCCGTTGACAATATTTCGTTGATTGACTTAGCCAATATGTCCCATGTGATTCTCCGCCCATCTAGATTCACAGCGCCCTTAGGGCTGTCTTGGAAAGCAATCGGCATGTATTTGAAAGACCATCTTCGCTTGAAGGCTGAATCCAAAGGATACACGCCTTGATCTGAACTATTCATAGTCGCGTTGATGATCAGGTTTGAGGGAATATAAATCAAGCCATTGAACTTTGATCCTAGTCTGTCCTCTAAATATTTTGAAAGAAGATCATCAGGTTGAATTTCATACTCACTTCTGCCGCCTGCATCCCTATCTAACAATTGAAATATTTCTCCAAATACCGCTGCAGCGTTAGCTCGATTTATTTCTTCAATTACCAAATGAATTTGTCTACTAGAGTCTTCAACAGCAGCTACAAAAGCTTTAATAAACGGACCGGCAACAAATTCATAAGTTACCTTTCCCTTATCATTGGTAACCGGTTTTAAACTACCAACAAAATCAGAATTTTGTGTTTCGCTATGGAATACCGTTCTTATGGTATTAGCATTTTTTAATAAATTATTGATGTAATAACTCTTACCAGTTCCTGGGGCCCCATATACGATAAGGTTTTTAGGGCCATTGACAGTATTTAAATTCAAATCTGCTTTGAGTAATGAATATTTTGAAAAATCTTCATTCACTGCACTCAAGATACCCACCACCTCACAAATAAAACCTTGATTAGAGTGAGACGTTCCAAAAGCAGTTAAAACTGGTGAATTCCATATATCTGGTCTGCCGGGACTTTTGCCATTTCCATTACCTGCTGACTTCCAACTCTTATCTGAAATAAATTTATTAAAAAGCTCTTTATTTTCTCTTGAGTCTTTACCAATTTCTTTTAAATAAACCTCTACTTCATCTTCAAATATTTTTTTAAGTGGTGAAGGGCTATCTGTTTTAAGAGCATCATCATAAAACTTCTCTGCTTTTGCAAAATTAATTTGGCCCCTACTTTTCAATCGCTCATACACCGCAATAAAGACATCATTAAATTTTTTTATTGCTCTGTATATTGGTAGCGCCTCCAGCGCCATATAAAAAGCTATATTAGGAACAATTAATTTATTCCGAGAGCTTTTAATAATTAATTTTGAACTGAATGGCTGGAATGAAATTTCATGAGTAGCTTTACAAGCGTCTTTAATCTTTTCTTTAAATTCAAAAGGAATTTCTTGATCGAAATCCATAAGATCTAGTTGCTTAGATTTAGTCTGCAGCTCCAAAAACATTTGGCTTAAATCTTGAAAATCATTTGATGTGCTCAAGTTATTCTCACTTTCTTCTTCACCAGAAGTAGGTTCTAGTCCATTTCTTTCTTCCACTGCCAAATAAGATTGCTTGTATAAAGGCATTCCTTTTAACATCAGTTCTTCACAAATTTTTAAATACTCTTTTAGATTTTGCGGATTCTCATTTAGACCTAATTTTCTAAGATAAGGCGTAGTTTGAACGTTTATTGGGAAATACTTATCTGGTGATGCCCAAAACAACCCTTGTGTTAGTTTTGCATTCCCTACCAACTTTATTGACAGGGCGTTATTGAAAGACTCTTCCGTTATTAACCCATTTAAACTTTCCTTATAAATTGTCCAGAGATACTTAACATCATTTTCTGGTCTATCAAATTTATATCTAAAGAACCATGCACTTTGCGCATTAGATATTGGTACGCCCTCATATGTTTTCGGAACTGGATTTTCTAACTTGATAAAGTCTTTTACTTTATTAAATAATTCAAACTTTTTATTGTCTGTCCCAAACTTTGTAATTAACGAAAAAAAAGTAAAAGGATCAATTTCCGTCATTGGAATAATTACCCCTTCGGGATTTTGATCATTCAAACCTTTTTCGATTCCTATTTTTTGCAGAATGCTTACTAATTCAATTTGATTATTTTCATATTTCAATAACTGAACTGCTAGCTCTTTAAAAAAAGGTACCCATTCAAAATTTAGATTTGCCATTTTTACTTCCAAGTCAATTCAATAAGTATTAAAACTATTTTGACACTTTTTGATGAGATTTCTAGATTTAGCGAAATGGGGCGATTTATTCGATTCTGACTACTAAATTTGATTTTTTTGTATCTAAGCGCAGTATCAAAGCATCGACGCAATGGTGTTAAGTCTCTCCTCGCTCCACTAAGCAGCAAAGCCTAATCACCATCACCCCCTCAAGCAAACATGTCGGTTCAACCCGACACTTGGTGATCAGGGCCTCAACACAATGAGTTGCTTCGAACAAGAGCCCTGCCTAACCTGCAACCCACCCCGCATGGCCACCTAAACCGTGTTCAAGTGCTTACAACAATTAAATGACACAAAAGAAAAAGCCACTGTGTTGAATCAGTGGCTTTGTAAGGTGGAGGCTCGAGCCGGAGTCGAACCGACCTACACGGATTTGCAACGTATACGTATATAAATTATCATATATAAATCAATAGTTTAATTACATATATATAGTCTGTGTAATAAAACGTGTAATTGAAGATTGTAATCACTCAAACCACGTAAACGAAATACGTCCAAATGGACACACGTTAACAGCAATTATTTTTGAATTTCCAGCGCTCAGATCCAAAGTGGCGCAAGCAGTGAATGGGAGATAAAGCAGGAGAGAAAGTCAACCTACTACAGCATGGTCTGGGTTCAAATTCCTGCTACCTAGCTACAAAGCATCACGAATGGCATAGCTCCGTAACTATTAGAAATAGCATCATGCTCAATCGATGCAAGAGAAGAAATTTCAGCCCATACTTGGTCAATAGACTCAACTTGCTGAGCAAACCGAGAAACGATCTCATTGGCGATCATTTTCTGGATTGCCTTTAATTGTCGAAATCTATGACTACCAGTATCAAGTTGAACGCAGCGAACCTCAAGATGTTCGTTCAGCCTTATGAGAGCAACATTTGATACTTGGAGTCCCTGAGCAGAGATACTGCTCCAGTAGCCATCGCTCATGCCCATTCGTTTACTCATGGATCGAACAGTTGTCTGCGGATAAGCCTCGCAAATAGCTTTATAAAGTTCGTCTTTAAATTGCATAAATTATTTATGCGCGGAATAAATAAGTGTATGAAAACATACACAGCATTAATTAAAGCAAGAGTTGGTGATCAGATAAGAGCCGTACCAACAGAAATCAAAGCACCATGCTCAACAGATGCAAAGTGGCTAAAGCTCATCGTTTGCATAACTCCAACACCCTAATTGCTGGAAGTCCTGATCAGCGCTTGTAGGGCTGATTTGAAGCACGCACTTGCTCGGCACTTAATAAGTGCGAAAGCAACGCAAAAATCTACAAAAAATTTACTATAGTGATAGTTTTATTACTAGGATCAAATCTGACATTTTGGCCACTGTGCAACATGAGCATTGATTCTTGATCTAATCCATCAGCTATAGGAATGTTTGCAAGGATCGCCCCTTGCACCATCACAGGATTAAGTTTTCCAAATACAAGGCCTAAAGGCGCAATTCCTTTATGAAGAAGGTCATAAAAAGCCCAACCAGCCGCTACACCACCTTTTACAGTTGGAATAATAAGAATTTTTCCTACGATTGATTGGCCCTCAGCAGTGTGACCTATTCGTGAGATCACTCCGGTCCATCTGTCAAGATCGTAGCGGGGGCTAAATCCTTCTTTCATTACCAAAACTGGTGCTTCAACAGTGGGCCCCCATGCCCGCTTTAGTTGTAACTTTGTGCTCATGTTAATTCACCGGTGCAAGCGATATCAACGCATTGATGGGTTTTTCGCAAAATAGTATTGAAGCGATGCGCGGTGATCGTATTGACCAATTTGGCCGAATTAGAGATTAGATTAGTCCATCCATTCTCTTCCCGAATTTGTGTAAGTCGCTGCAAAATGTAAAAGCAAACGCCTTGTAGGATTTTTACACCCGACTTCTCCAGAGTTTCCACATACCCTAGTCTTTTGGCATCACTCCACACCGCATGATTTGTCGTGACAAACACATGCATACCAGTTGCTACATGTCGTCCCTCAAACAACTTTGCTATGTTTTGCATTTCAAAGATTGATAGTTGTGGGCCAGAAAAAACTACAATATTTGCTTGAGCTTCAAGGTAGTTATATGCTGAATAAACAGATGCAATATCAGCATTAGTCACTTCAATAGTATGGTCTGGGTTACGTCCGCTAAATGCTTGCGCGGAGGTCATAGCCTCAGGCGTTACACCTACCATGTGGTACATAGCCATAGAGCCATAACTTGCTAATGAAGCTCCGAGATGCTTCAAGTGGTCAGACAAAGGCATTTCATCAATTCCGTGAAATACCGGCACAGAAAAATAATCTTGGTTTGGATGTCCGATGATTTTTCCTAGAGCTCCCCAATCTGCAGTATCTCCTAGCTGTGCTTTTACATTTACATGTAAGGTACCCCGACGGTTTGCATCAAGATGAAAGCCATACGCTGGAGTTCGAGCAGTAAGCGAAGCAGCGAAGCTTGACATGCCACCTTCATAGTTGGTTCGTGCTCCAAGTACAGAGTTTGCATAAATCACCGTACCAGTATCGCCCCAAGCCACGTGCTCACCTAGCTTTGGTTGATATACAGTTTGATAATTGATGCACGTGTCTGTAGCCACTGCACCCATATCTTTTATATGTCGAACAATCTCCTTTTCTTTTTCGATCTCAACGATATCCTGCCTTAGCTCATCTATCTCGCCAAAGTGCATACAGCGAGCATTCGTAGAAGTGGAAACAGCACAATGGCCATGGTGATCTGACAAGCGCCTTAACAATCCCAGTCCAGCGTTTCCCATTACTTCTATATCGCCCATCAAATGCGCATTGGTGATTGGTACGAATCTCTCGGCCCCAAAAAATCGGCCCACTTCAAGTTGGAACGCCAAAGCTTCACGTACAGCTTCACCTTGTTTACCGTCCAGCATGGATTGTTCTAAATCAGTCAAGCGCATGACTTGTCTTTCTTTTTTTAGTATTTTTTACTCAGGCTTAATGCCTGCGGCCTTGACTAATATTGGCCACTTAGCGATATCTTGCTCCATGAATCTAATAAGGTCTCCGGGCTGCCCGCTCAGTTGCACATCTAATCCCACTGCAGTCAATCGCTGAAGGATCTCTGGATCCTGGGAGACTCGTCCCAATAATTCATGCAATCGAGTTTGCACTTCTTTCGGAATACCAGCTGGAGCCATCATTGAGAACCATTGCAGCGTTACGAAATCTGGAATAGTCTCCTTGACCGTACTAGTCTGAGGGAAAAGTGCTAGCCGCGAATCACCTGTCACAGCAAGCACCTTTAATTGCCCAGTTTTGATGAAGGGTAAAGCTGGTGCAATGCCGAGAATTGCAACTTTGACCTGACCACCAACCACGTCATTTATAGCTTGACCTCCACCTTTGTAGGGTACATGCGTCAAATCGATGCCGGCCTTAAGTTTGAGCATTTCCATTCCCAAATGCTGGGCCGTGCCGGTTCCTGAGGAGGCATAAGGTTCCCCAGGCTTAGCTTTTGCAAAATCAATTAACTCCTTAATAGTGCTTGGAGCAAAGGAGGGATGTGCCACTATGACGTGTTGCCCTTGTGCCATCATGCCGATAGGTGTGAAATCCTTAATGGGGTCATAGCTTAATTTGGCCATCAGCGCTGGAGTGATCGTGTGTGAGTCGATCATCATTCCCAAGACATAGCCGTCCTTTGGCGCGCGCGCAACAAAATCAGTTCCAATCGTGCCGCCTGCTCCAGCTTTATTCTCTACATTAAAGTTACCACCCGTCAAAGTAGATAGCTTGCGTGCGTACAAACGTGCAACTACATCCGTCACCCCTCCTGGAGCGAAAGGCACAACTATGGTTACAGTTTTGTTGGGATACGTCTGAGCGCTACTTATGCCAGTCAGGCAGCAAATAAGAAGTAGGCACAACTTAATAACGAGTCTCATGATTCAATCTCCTTTTATGGTTTCTTAATTAAACTTTTGATCTGTAGGTGTCTCTCCTGGGTACCCCAGTTTTAATGCAGCTTCTCTTCCGCCAAACCTGTTAACTAATATTTCTTGATCTTTCTTGGCCTGCCTATCTACAGCCTCGGGATCGAGCAGCTGGCGTAACAAATTCTCAAAATACTGAATAGTCGATTGGTGTTGTGGTAACTCAGCTAAATCGTGTGTCTCTTCGGGGTCTACCTCTAGATCAAACAACTCTGGTCGAAATCCTACATAGTAATGAAATTTGTATTTCCCTTGGGTCAGCATGAAGGCCCCAGTCTCAGCTCCAACAGCGTGGTATTCGCTAAAGCCTATTCGAGTAACGTCATCAGGCTTTTGTGCTAATTGAAATAACGACTGACCTGGCAGAGACAAGTCCTCTTCGCTTGGTGATACCCCTGTTCCTTCAAGAAAGGTTGGGAACAAATCTACCAAGCTAACATTTGTTGAACATACCCGCTTTGGAATATCAGGCCCAGCCATGATCAATGGAATTCCTGTGGATTCTCGATATAAAACGTCTTTATTCCAAAGGCCTCTGGTGCCTAAATTGTCCCCATGATCACTACTGTAGATAACACGAGTAGTTTTATCTAGACCTGTAGATTCAAGCGCTTGTATCAAACGCCCGATCTGATCATCTAAAAAGGAGATCAATCCAAAGTAGCATGCAATAGCAAGCCTGCGGCGCTCATCATTACCAAGGGTCAAGTCATGATCCCAAAAATTGGCCATACGTTCCACCCAAGGATGACGGCGATACCCATTTCTGGGTAAAAGTTTTGGTAATTGAATTTCTTGATTTAGGTAGAGATCCAAGTATTTTTGTGGGACTACAAGTGGCATATGAGGTGCTACGAAGCCGACATACAACATCCATGGCTGGTCATTTGGTTGCTGGGCTTTATCACGTAACCATTGCTCAGCGCAATCTCCAATTTTTATGTCGTATCGGTTGTAATTTGATAAACCAGGTCCCACTTTTTCATAAAGGGCTGACTTTCCTGCAAGCTGAGGCATGGGATTGCGAACAGATCCCCATAGTTGTCCTATGCCATTGAGGATGTGCATTGGCTCATGCTGACGATCAAATCCTGTGGGTGATTCAGCATCTTGGTAGTGCAACTTCCCAATCGACTCAACATTGACACCAGCTTTTTGTAATCGATGCCCCCAACTTGGTATACGACCTTCATAGGCAATTGCATTGTCCCAGTAGCCAATTTCATGAACATGGCG
>Ga0164294_10004716_pt1 | contig 11843 bp, 10 predicted proteins | sample GEODES005metaG_FD_111479 | JGI IMG/M metagenome (GOLD analysis project Ga0164294, IMG submission 111479) | Oligotrophic lake water microbial communities from Sparkling Lake, Wisconsin, USA - GEODES005 metaG | ecosystem: Environmental > Aquatic > Freshwater > Lake | place: USA: Sparkling Lake... | reverse complement strand
TGTCGGAGGCCATGGCGGACAACCGACGGTTCCCTCCGGGAATCGTGCGAAACGCTATAAGGCGACGGTCTCCATTGGATTGGGGGCTCGCACGTCAGGAAAGCCCATCCCGCGGAGTTGTTTTTCAAGTGCGAACAACGACCCCGGTTCGCCGTGTACCAGTCGAACGCGGCTCGTTCCGGCGACGGCTCCTTGGAGAAGCCATTCGAAATCGTTTGTGTCAGCGTGGCCCGAAAATCCCCTGACCTCTGCTACGTCGATCCACTTGTTCCACTTTTTCCCATGAAATCTCACCGTGGGACCAGGTAACAAAAGCTGCGCACCGATCGAATCCGGTGCCTGATAGCTGACGAGAACAACCGTCGAGCGAGGATCGTCGATGTGGTGTTTGAGATGTTGAACGATTCGACCGCCCTCGCACATCCCGCCGGATGCAACGATGATGCACTGCTCGCGTTGCGTTGACTTATGCCGTGCATCGTCTTCGGATTCCAGCCACTCGCATTGGATTTCTTTGATCTCAGGGAGTAGGTGGTCTTTGTATTTGAGGAATACCTGGTCGATCTTGTGTGCCAGCGGACTATCGACATAGATCGGAATACGTGGCAGAAGTCCTTCGGACATCCAGAGTCGCAAATAGGACAAAACGAGATGGGTCCGTCCGAGGCTGAATGCGGGAATCAGTATTTTTCCGCCACGTTCCAATGTGCTCGTAACAACTGCCGACATCTTTGCGGACATCGCCGCCAGCGAATCATGGGTTTTTCCGCCGTACGTACCCTCGCAAATAATCAGGTCGGCTGCCGGAACCTGGGAGGGCTCAGCGACGTATGGCACTCCACGACGGCCCAGATCGCCCGTAAAGACTACCGAATACACTCTGCCATCCATGCGGCCTTTCAACTCAATCATCGCACTGCCAAGGATATGCCCGGCGTCGATGAAGCGGATCTGCACATCTGGGTTTACGGCGGTGGGCTCGCGATAATCGATGGCTGAGCACATCTCCATCACCCGGTCGACGTCTTCGTAGTCGAAGAGAAGCTGCCCGTGCCTCGGATCACGAACATCGGTCAGCATCGCGTTGTCGTTTCGATTGATCCTTGCCGAGTCCTTCAGCATCACCTCAATCAAGTCCCTCGTGGCCGGAGTGCAGTAAATCGGACCGCGGAAACCTTGCCGGACCAAGTTCGGGAGATTGCCGCAATGATCGACGTGTGCGTGGCTGAGGAACACCGCATCGATGGCCGAGGGGTCAAAACCAAAGTTCCAGTTTCGCTGCCTTAAATCCTCACGCCGCCCTCGAATAAGTCCACAGTCGAGAAGAAAGCGGTACTCACCACATTCGAACAGGTGCATCGAGCCAGAAACGGCCTGCGCAGCGCCGCAGAAAGTTACTTGTGGCGGCTTCTGAGGGTTCCTGACTGCGTTCAGACTCATCTTTGATTTCTGTTCCAGAAAACGTTGGGAATTCGGGAGGCTTTGAAGTAACGCCGTGATCCACTATCCCAAGGATAGTCCGGTCAATGGCACGCCCCAGTTGGGAAACGCTCGAGGACATGCCGTTGACCGGGCTATCTTCTCGCTGCACGCAGGTAGAAAACCTGCGGCTACGGTAGGACCCGGCTGCACAAGCCTACGCGGTTCATTGCACGCAGGTAGAAAACATGCGGCTACGGTAAGGCTCGCCTGCACTAGCCTACGCGGTTCGCTGCATGCAGGTAGAAAACCTGCGGCTACGGTAAGGCTCGCCTGCACTAGCCTACGCGGTTCGGTCACGCCCGGCGGAAGCCGCCGTTGACGGGGAGCACCTGCCCGGTGACGAAGGCCGCCGCCGGTGACACGAGAAAATGCACCGCGTGCGCCACGTCTTCCGGCGTGCCCCAGCGGCCCAGCATGCTCTCCCGCACCGCCCGCCGCTGCCAGGCCGCGCTGGCGTGCTCGCCCCAGGCCGTCTTGATCCACCCCGGGGCCACGCAGTTGACGCGAACCTTCGGCCCGAGCGAACGGGCGGCACTCCGCGTAAACGCCATCACCGCCCCCTTTGCGGCCGCGAACAGTTCGCCGCTGTCGCCCTCCATGCCCACGGCTGCCTGATCCCAGCCAATCGTCACGATCGTGCCGCCGTCGCGGTCTGCCATCCAGCGGCCGAAGGCCCGGGTGAGCGTGAGCGTGGCAACCACATCGACGGCCAGGAGCGTGTCGAGTTTGCGGTGGAAGTCCCAGCTGGCCGCCTCGCCGGTGAGCACGTCGGCGCCCGCGACAAGCACGAGCGTGTCGATGGCGGGCAGTGCCGCCGTCGCCTCGGCGACCAGCCGTTCGGTGGCTCCCGCGTCCGCGAGGTCGGCCAGGAACGTGCCCGCGGCTGACCCCTGCGCGGCCAGCGCCGCTGACACCTCGGCCGCTCCGCTCGCCGACCGGCCATGCACCGCCACCCGCGCTCCCGCGGCAGCGAGTTCGACCGCCACGGCACGGCCGATGCCCCGGGTGCCGCCTGTGACCAGGGCGGTGCGGCCTACGAGATCGACCTTCACGGCGGGGTCGCTCACGGTGCAGGCCCTCGGGCGGCCAGCGGCAGCCGGTAGCCGGCTGCCTGTTCCGCGTTGCGGACCAACAGCCGGTCGCCGGTGAGGCAGAGGGTGTTCCATGTCTGGCCGTCGAGCGCCGCACACCGCCCGCGCACGAGATGCTTCTCAGGCGTACAGTCGGCGACCACCACCTCGCCCGACTCCGCCTGCACCAGCAGCAGTCCGCCCACGCGGAGCACCTGCCCCTGGCCGTACCGCCCCCCCTTCCACTTCCGCTTCCCGTCGGCGAGCGATACGCATTCCAGAATGCCATCGGAGAGGCCGTAGGCATGGCCGTCGTGGATCACGACGTTGGTGAACTTCGTCTTGAGGAGGCTGGGCTGCCGCCAGACCGTCGTGTAGGTGACTGGCTCACCCGGCTGCGGCCCGAAGACTGCGGCCCCCACCCCGTAGCCCTTGGAGATGAAGATCCGTCCGCCCTCGAGCAGATGCGGCTGAGAACAGGTGGCATCGGAGTTGGAGTGGCCGGGCCAGCCGAACCGCCAGCGCACGCTGCCGTCGGCCGGATCGTAGGCTGCGACGCTCGCCTCATCGACCGTGAGCACGAGCTCGCGACCGTCCACGGTCACCAGCTGCGGCGTGACATAACTGATCTGCTCCGTTCCGCCAGTCCAGCGGCGTTCGCCCGTCGCGCGGTCATAGGCCACGAGCGACACGCTGCCGCCATCCTTGCCGGGCCCGCCCCCCGGCACGATCACGAGCGCGCCGGCAACGAGCGGCGATCCGGCCCGGCCCCAAGGAATGGCCGCAGCATGGGCGGCCGGGTCGATCCCGAGGTCGTCGAGCACGTTCTTCTTCCAGAGCACGCGGCCGCCAGCGCCGTCGATGGCATGCAGCCAGCCGGTAGCGCCGGTCGCATACACCACCCCGCCGGCGATCGAGGGCGTCGACCGCGGCCCCACTCCGCCGAGCACCGTCTCGTGGCGGGCCGGCACCGCCACCGTCCATTCGACGTCGCCGGTCGTGACCGATTGGCAGGAGATGATCTCGTCGTCGCCGCGTTGCTCAAGCGTGACGGCATGGTCGCCGCAGGTCGCGAAGCCGCTCCAGCCGGCGCCGATCGCCCGCCGCCAGAGCCGCTCCGGGGGCCGCGACTCCCAGGCCGGGTCGAGGATCGGCCCTTCGAGCGACCCCGATCCCGTCGGCCCCAAAAACCTGGGGAAGTCGCCGGGGGTCTCGGCCCATGCCGCGGCCTCGACCGCCGCCTTCGCCGGAGCCACCTGCGGCAGCAGCCGATCGCGGGACGGGCTCCAGCGAAACACGAGCTGCGGCACCAGATCGCCCGACACCCGTTCGATACGAAAGATCGCGCAGGCCGCCGCCACGATCCCGAGCAGGCCGAGCCCGACCGCCCGCTTCAGCCGCCACGGATGGCCGCTCTCGACCAGAAACCAGACCAGCACCGACATCACGGCCGAGAAGCCGAGGATCAGCGTGATGATGTTGCGGACGGCGGCATCCACGATGCTGCCGACGAGCGGCTCCAGCAGCCCCAGGCAGACCATCACGCTGGCGGCGGCCAGCGATGCGAGCCCCACGAACACGCGGCGGGGGGGACGGAGTGGCCGCTGGATGGAGGCGGCACGGGGGGGCGAGGGGGCGCGACGGCGTCGGTTCATGACACACTTTTACTGGAAGATCCCCGGCCATGCGACTACACTCGCCGCGACGAATGCTCCGCACGTCCGCAGGACACGGCATGCTTACGACCAATGCTCCCGACCCGGCCCGGCCGTCGCCTGACACCACCAGCGCCGGGACCTCCGCGGCCGGCCACCAGCCAGGCCCGTCGACGGCTGCGGTGCACGCCGGTGAGGCCCGCCAAAAGCCGGGCTACTCGCTCACCGACCCGATCTTCGCGTCGAGCACCTACACCTTCAGCGACACCCAGTCGATCATCGACTTCATCGAGCAGAAGCAGGTCCGCGAGGAGTACGGCCGCTACGGCAATCCCGGCGAGCGGGTGGTGGAAGACAAACTCGCTGCCCTCGAGGGGGGCGAACAGGCCGTGCTCTTCGCCAGCGGAATGGCGGCGCTCGTCGGGTTGCTGATGGCCCACGTCAGCGCAGGAGACGAGATTGTCTTCTTCGACGAGTGCTACCACCGCAGCCGCGAATTCTGTCGGAAGCACCTGACGCGATTCGGCGTCGGGTTCCGCGAGGTGAAGACCTGCGACTACGCCGCGATGGAAGCGGCGATCACGCCGCGGACGAAGTTCCTGGTCAGCGAGTCCCCCACGAACCCGCACCTGAGCGTCGTCGACATCGAGCGGTTTGCCGACATCGGCCGCCGCCGCGGCGTCCGCACGCTCATCGACGCCACCCTCTGCACGCCCTACAACCTCAAGCCGCTCGCGGCCGGTGTGGATTTCGTGCTCCACTCGGCCACCAAGTACCTCGGCGGCCACAACGACCTGCTCGCGGGCACGGTGATCGGCTCGTCCGAACTGATGGAGCCGGTGAGAAACCTTCGTGGGATCATGGGAGGCGTCAACTCCCCCCACAACGCCTACCTGCTCGGCCGCGGCCTCAAGACGCTCGCCCTGCGGATGGAGCGGCACAACGCCAACGGCCTCGCCGTCGCCGGGTTCCTGGAGCGGCACCCGCGGGTGGAGCTGGTGCTCTATCCTGGCCTCGAGAGCCACCCCTACCACCAGATCGCCGCCCGCACGATGCGGGGCTGCGGCGGGCTCGTCACGTTCTTCCTCAAGGACGCCGACTGGCGGAAGACCGCGAACGTGATCGACGCGGTGCGAATCCCGCGGATCGGGCCGAGCCTCGGCGGCGTCGAGTCGCTGATCGAGCAGCCGCTCGTGATGAGCTACTGGAACTACACGCCTGCCGAGCGGGCCGCATTTCGGATCCCCGACAACATGATCCGCATGGCCTGCGGGATCGAAGATGCCGACGATCTCATGGCCGACCTGGCTCAGGCTCTCGATCGGGCGTAGGTCCCTGTCCTGCCAGTCCCAGTCCTGCTGGTCCCCTGTCCTGCCGGCTCTCTCTCCACCGGAGACCCCCGCATGCTGTCTCGCGCTGCGTTTCGAACCCGGGCGATCCACGTGGGCCAGGAACCCGATCCCGCCACGGGGGCGGTGGTGCCGCCGATCCATCTCGCCAGCACGTTCGTGCAGCCCGACGCCTCGATGACGTCGGCCTACGACTACGCCCGCACCGGCAGCCCCACCCGGCACGCCTTCGAAAAGACGCTCGCCAACCTTGACGGTGGCACCCGGGCGCTCGCCTTCGCCTCGGGCATGGCGGCCACCCACTGCGCCACGATGCTCCTGGCCCCCGGCGACGAAATCGTCACGGGCACCGACATCTACGGCGGCACCTGGCGGCTCTTCAACCGGCTGCTCGCCGAGCGAGGCATCGTGGTGAAGGCCGTGAACACCGCCGACACCGCGGCCGTCGCCCGGGCCGTCGGCCCGCAGACGAAGCTCGTGTGGGTGGAGTCGCCGGGGAATCCCCTGCTCACGATCACCGACATCGAGGCCTGCAGCCGGATCGCGCACGACTCGGGAGCGCTGCTCGCCTGCGATGCCACGCTGACGACGCCCGCCCTCTCGCGGCCGCTCGAACTCGGCGCCGACATCGTGATGCACTCGGCCACCAAGTCGATCGGCGGTCACAGCGACCTGCTCGGCGGAGCGCTTGTCGTCCGCGACGCCGAACTCGGCACGCGGCTGCACTGGCTGCAAAACGCCACCGGCGCGGTGATGGGGCCGCTGGAGGCGTATCTCTGCTCGCGGGGCCTGAAGACGCTCGAACTCCGCGTGCTGGCCCAGTCAGCGACGGCGCTGCGGCTCGCGGAGTGGCTCGCGGGGCATCCGGCGGTGACGACGGTGCACTACCCGGGACTGCCGGGCCACCCGGGCCACGCGCTGGCGATGCGACAGATGGCGGCGGGGGGCACGATCGTGAGCTTCGAGGTCGCGGGCTCCCTCGCCGACGCCCGGCGGGTGGTCGAGTCGACCACGCTCTTCCAACTCGCCGTGAGCCTCGGCGCGGTGGAGTCGCTGATCGAGATCCCGGCCGTGATGTCGCACGGCTCCTATGCCCCCGAGGCCCGCCGCGCGGTCGGCATCGTCGACGGCCTCATCCGGCTGGCGGTGGGCCTCGAAGCCTTCGAAGACCTCCGGGACGACCTCGCCGCCGCCCTCCCCGCCACCTGACTCCTTCCCGCTGAGGTCCCCTGAGGCCCCGGGGCCCTCAGGGGCCAAAGCCCGTTCGTGCCTCTGGCAGGCTGGGCAATCTCGGAAACCCCTGCCGGTCGCGTCGATTTTGTCGGAAGTTCCACCTGGGACGATGCCGATAACGATAGCGATCGAGGAGATTCTGCCGCGCCCCCTTTGGCCGGTCGAAGACGGAATTCGGAGGTCACGCATGAACATCTTCCGCAACCCACACCGTCGGATCACGACCGCGGTCGCAGCCCTGGCCGGAGGCGTGGCGTCCGTTGGCATCGCCGCGGACCCCCAACTCCAGTGGACGCCCCATCGGGAAGCGGCGCCGGTTACCGAGCGAATCGATGCCGACGCGCCCGCCACGATCAACGCCCCCACCCCATCCCCGGCCGCCGCTCCGATGGCCGCTCCCGCGGCCGTCGTGCTGCCCGACGAGGTGCCGCGAACGGCTCCCATGCCACAGGCTCGGCAACCGCAGCGGCCCGCCGCTGTCCGGGCCATGCCTCGGGCCACGGCTCGCCCCGGCACCGCTCCCCAGAGCACCTGGTCGAGCCCCAGTCGCCTCTCGGGCTCTCTGCAGCGGGCCTTCGATCCGTCTAATCCCAACGGCATGCTCGGGATGACGATGCGAACGCCCCAGGGCGACGCGGTGCGTCCGATCCTCGCCCCCGAAGGCAGCCAGGCCGTCGCCATGCAGCGGCGGGCCGATGCGCTCGAACTGACGGCCGCCCGCGACGATCGTCTCGGCGGCGGAATCGCACCTCGCTACACGGCCACGCCGGGCCCCCGGCCACGGATCGCGATGAACACCGAGGGGATCCCGTCGGTGATGACCCAGCGGGCGCCGGTCGGAGCGCTCGACGACGCCGTCGTGCCGGGCCGCGGCCCGGCCGCCACCGCCGCTCCCGCCATGCCCGCACCCGCCGGTGGTGAGAAACTACCGGTGCCCTCGGCCGTAGCGCCATCGCTGACTGAGCAGATGCCCATGAGCATCGAGGGGACCGACTCCGGCATGGATGGTATGGGCATGGACGGGATCAGCATGGATCCCTCGATGACCGGCGACGGCATGCCCATGGGTGAGGATGGCTCGGGCATGATGCCGGGCGAGGGCGGCCTGCTGATGGGTGAATACCCCGCCGTGATGCACGTCGAATCCTTCTACGACGACCCCTACGCCTGCGAGGACGACGAACCCTTCTGCCAGCACAGCGGCCGCTTCTGCAACTGGATGCGGCAGTTCGGCAAACCCTACTACGGCTGGCGGTGGTACCGCGACTTCACGGCGAGTGCCGGCGTGACGGCGTTCACTAACGACACCAACCTGGGGATTCACGGCAACTACGGCACCAACGAGTATCTCAACTGGGCGATGCCGTTCTGGAACGCCTTTGGCCTCGGCTGGCAGCTCGGCTGGCGGGGTACGCAGACCAACTTTCAGCCCGCCACGCTCACGGTGAACGGCACCACGCTCAACAAGAACGCCCGCGATCAGAGCTTCGTGACCACCGGCTTCTTCACCCGAGCGTTCGAGGGCAACGGCCTGCAGGGTGGAGCGGTGTACGACTACTTGCACGACAGCTGGCTCGACAACGCCGACATCGCGCAGGTGCGTGGCGAAATCAGCTACGTGTGGGGCTACCACGAGCTCGGCTTTTGGGGTGCTGCCAACATCACCGACCAGCAGGGTTTTCTCCGGCCCCGGAGCCGGGTCCAGGGCACCGCGAGCACCGTCGATCTCTACTGCGGCTTCTACCGGCTACAGTTCGGCGATGCGAACGAACTGAAGGTGTGGGGCGGCGGCACGGGCGACGGCGAGGGAATCCTCGGCTCGCTCCTGCGGGCGCCGCTCTCGCGGTTGTTCGCCATGGAAGGCACGTTCACCTACCTGGTGCCCGGCCAGACGCGGTCAGTCGACATCACCGGGTCCGGCGTGACGAGCAACTTCTCGCCGGCGGCCTGGAACGTCGGGCTGAACCTCGTGTACTACCCGGCTGGCCGTTCCCGGCGTGGCCTGGCAAGCCCCTACCGACCGCTGTTCGAAGTGGCCGACAACGGCAGCATGATCCGGGAGTTCAGCCTCTCGAGGCTGACGCCCTGATCGCCGCCCTGACCTTGGCCCGGATCGCCGCGGCCCCGGAGGCCAGCCTTCCGGGGCCGCTTCCGCCCCCAGCCGGGCTCGATGGGGAGAGCCTGCCACGATCGGGCCGGTTGGTGTATTCTGCGACCACGGGAGTCGACGTTGCCTGACGGCGTTCCGCCGTCGCCGCCCCCCGCTCGCCTCTGGAAACGACTATGCCGGATCACGATCCGCACGATCCCTGGGCCTCGCTCGCCGAATCGCTCGGAGCTGCGCCCGCCAACGAACCGACCCGCCCCGCTCCGTCCCGCCCACCGCAGGCCGCAAAGCCCCGGCAGGAGCCGCCGTCCCGCCCCAAGCCGGCGGCCGCTTCCGGTGACTGGGATGCGCTGGCGTCCGAACTCGGCGTCAGCGGTGGAGCCGAATCGCGGCCCGCGGCCCGCCCCCGTTCGGTCGAGCCCGTGAGCCGACCGGCCCCGGTTCCCCCTCCTGAACCGGAGCCGCGAACCGAGCGGCGCCGGAGCCACGATGACGACGTCCGCGAGGATCGCCGCCCGAGACGGTACGACGACCGCGGCCCAGCCACACCCGAGTCGGCCCCCGCCGCAGCGGGTGGCGAACCAACTCGTCGCGACGGTGAGCATGCTCATCGCGAGGGCGAGCCAGCTCGTCGCGAGGGCGAACCAGCTCGTCGCGAGGGCGAATCGGCTGAAAGCGACGACGATCGCGGTGGCCGCCGGCGGCGGCGAGGACGCCGTGGCGGCCGCGGCCGCAGTCGCCGTGATGGCGACGCAGCACCTCGGGCCGAGGGCACCGTCTCCGACCGCAGCTCCACCGGCGACAACGACGCCCCGCGTCGCCCGGTCGATCGTGATGCTCCCGCCGATTCCTGGGATGACCGCGATCGTGAACGCGACCGCGATGCCGTTTCAGCAGCGCGAGGGCCGGACGACCGGCCCCTGGATGGTGAATCAGCCGCCAGGGACTCCGGCGGCGAGCCCGGCGAGGGGGGTGACGACGATTCGCGGCCCCGTCGCCGCAGGCGACGCGGTCGCCGCGGTGGCCGTGGGCGGGCTCGTCCAGCCGGCGAGGCAACCGATCGCGGTGAGGCAACCGATCGCGGCGAGGCAACGGCCGATCGGCCGGCCCGCGAGGCATCTCGGTCAGACGATCTCGAAGACGAACCCTTGCCCACTGCCTACGGCATGAGGCCTGCCCGCCCGGCAGAGCCAGGCCGGCAGGAGCCCCCTCGGGGCGAGCGGCCGGCAAAACCCCGCGCGGGCGATCAAGGCTCCTCCGGCGAGGGACGCGGCCGCCGCCGCCGCCGCGGGGGTGAGGTGCGCGGCCGCGGCGAACGCGAGGCCTCGTCAGGATCATCCCGAGAGTCGGGTCCGGCACGCCCACGAACCCGTGGCAGCCGCCGGCCTTCCGGCGAATCGCGGTCGTCATCGTTGTCACGGGGACGTCGCGACGACTTTACGCCGGTCGCTGGGCGTCACGAGGACGACGACGAGGGCCTCGAGTTCCTCGGCGTCGAGGAGGCGGGCCAGGATGCGGCCCGCAGGCCTCGGGACCCGGGCGACGAAGACATTCTCGAGGAGAGTGGGCTCAGCACCGTCCTCGACGTGCCCAGCTGGGTCGAAGCCATCGGCATCGTGATCGCCGGAAACCTCGACGCCCGCAACAAGGGTCGGGGCGGCGAACGCGCCCGCTGATCAAGCGCCGTCACGGATCAAGCGCAGCCGCTGTGGGGCGACCCGCGGCTGTTACTTCAGCGCGATCGTGCGGGCGAGGGGCCGGAGGATCTGCTCCACCACGCACGAATCGACCACCTCGCGGGCGAGTTGTGCCAGGCGGTCCATCGCGTCGACATAACTGGTGTCGGGATCGAGACTGCCGTACTGCCGTGCGGTGACGTAGACGCTCAGTTGTTCCTCGCTGAACTCGCCCGTCCGCACCTGGAAGGCGTTGGTGCGGGTTTCGGTGCTGACCCGAACCTGCACGCGGCAATCCTCGTCGAGGGAGATGGTCAGTGATGGCTCGTAGTTGATCACCCGGCCCCCCGGTACTTCGCCGAACCGCTCGAGGGCTGGCCCCACTCCGAGCGCCTCGGCCAGCAGGGCGTTGTGGTTGCCGCGGTAGGCAAAGTCAAACCCGAACAGCACGTCGAGCGCCTCGCAGTCGAGGGGGCTCACCGAGAGAAACGCCGGGGCAAGGTCGAGCACGAGCCGGTGCTGATCGAGCACCGACTCCAGTGACGACGGATTGACCTGCCCCGAGCAGAGCCGCTTCGTCTCGACGGCGACCCAGCGGTAGCGGCCCTGGTCTTTGTCCTCTTCCAGCACGTAATCCCGCTTGTCACGGCAGTAGAACTTCCGCATCGTCGGAAATCGCTTCTGCACCCGCTCAAAGTACTGGAGAATCGTCTCCCGCTGGGAGGGGAGCTCCATCTCGGTGGCGAGGTTCACGTTGACGTAAAAGTCGTCGGCGAGCGACGAATAGGGGGTCATGGTGCCAGTCTGGCTCCAGGGGGAAACGCGGCAACCCGCAAGTATAGCAAGCATGGCCAGCCTTTCCGGCAGCTCCCGGCAGCCCCGGCAGCCTGCCTCACGCATGCAGCAAGAAACCGCCTGACCCGTGACTGGAAAAACTCGGTGATCCCAGCCATAATCCCGGCGGGTACCGGGGAGTTCGGAAGAACAGCTCCGTTGTTCCGCGCTCCACCGGCGAGCGTGAGCAAACATCATGGCCCCGAATACCACTCCGGTCAGCATTCCCGACGAGCGGCTGTCGATCGAGAAGCGGGGAGATGGAGCGATTCTCGTGCGGGTAAAGTCCGCCGGCCCGGAAGCCGCCCGGCTCCCCGATGCTGTGTTCTCGTTCCGGTGCGGCGACCCGCAGTATGCCTACTGGCTCCGCCGCCTCACGGAGCACGCGGAGCCCAGCTGAGACGGCATGCCGTCGGCCGCTGTCCCGAACGAACAGA
>Ga0164294_10004714_pt1 | contig 11843 bp, 9 predicted proteins | sample GEODES005metaG_FD_111479 | JGI IMG/M metagenome (GOLD analysis project Ga0164294, IMG submission 111479) | Oligotrophic lake water microbial communities from Sparkling Lake, Wisconsin, USA - GEODES005 metaG | ecosystem: Environmental > Aquatic > Freshwater > Lake | place: USA: Sparkling Lake... | reverse complement strand
GCGCTTTGGGGTTGCGTACGACTCCAATGGCGCTGGGGAGCGCTATGGCACTACCCACCAGCAACGCCAGCAGGCCGAGCACAAGACTGGTCGGCCAAGCCTGCGCTAACAGGGCGGCTACCGGCAGGTCGCGGCGCTGAAACGAGAAGCCGAAGGAGCCACTCAGGGCTTGCTGGGTCCACTCGCCCCACTGGACCCACCACGGTTGGTTGAGACCGTAGGCCTCTGCCAGATGCTTCTGCGTCAGTGGGTCGGTCAATTGCTCGGTGGCGAAAGGACTGCCGGGGATCAGATGCAGCAACAGAAAGCTCAAACCGCAGGCCGCAAACGCGGTAAAAGGGATGAGTGCCAGCCGCCAAACTACCCAAGCGGCCAGCCCCCCTGAACCCTGCCACGCGATGTTTCCGGCGACGAGATTTCTCCCTGTTTAGCGCCCGCCTCAGCAAAATGCGCTGGCGCGTCCCGAAACTATCATTGCCGGTCGCGAAATGGCAAGAATAGGACGCCCTGATGAATTGACTTTAAGGGGTCAAATAGCCTATTTTTCGCAGCGCAAAAACCATTTGTAGACACCAGTGCCCGAGCACCGCTTTGTGGCCCTGTTGAGGAGAACCGAATGCGTAGAATTCTGGTGGGCATTAAGCGCGTAGTGGACTATTCCGTCCGCGTACGCGTAAAGCCGGACGGCACGGGCGTCGCGCTCGATGGCGTAAAAATGAGCATCAACCCCTTCGACGAAATTGCTCTCGAAGAGGCCCTGCGCATCAAGGAGCGTGGCGAAGCGGATGAGGTGGTAGCCATCGCTATCGGCACGGATGAGGCCCAACAGCAGTTGCGCACGGCGCTGGCCATGGGTGCGGATCGCGCCTTGCTGGTCAAGTCCGAAGAAGCCGTGGACCCGTTGACCGCAGCTCAGGTGTTCACGGCCATGGCGAAGGCGGAAGACGCTCGTATGGTTATCGTGGGCAAGCAGGCCATCGACGACGACGCCAACCAGACTGGCCAGATGCTGGCCGCCCTGTGGGATCGCCCCCAGGCGACCTTCGCTTCCAAGGTCGAGATCATCGGCGACATGCTGCGCGTGACGCGCGAAGTGGATGCCGGTCTGGAGACGCTCGAAGTCGACCTGCCGGCGGTCATCACCGTCGACTTGCGCCTGAACGAACCGCGCTACGTGAAGTTGCCGGACATCATGAAGGCCAAGAAGAAGCCGCTCGACATCAAGTCGTTTGCCGATTATGGCGTGGCTCCTACGCAGCGCTTGAAGGCGACGCACTACGCGGCGCCGGCAACGCGCAGCAAGGGCATTGTGGTTAAAGACGTCGCGGAACTCGTTGACGCGCTGAAGAAGAGGGGGCTCGTCTGATGTCCAGCAAGGTTTTGGTGGTTGCCGACCATGACGGCAGCAAGCTGAATGCAGGGACGGCGCGCGCGGTGAAGGCCGCCTCTACCGTGCCTGGCGCCGAAGTGCATGTACTGGTGTTGGCAGCAGATGGCGCGGCAGTCGCGACGGCCGCAGCGGAACTCGTCGGCGTGTCCAAGGTGCTGGTGGCCAACCGCGTCGAGAACACCCACTTGATGGCTGCCGTGCTGGCGCCGCAGGTGGTGGAGATTGCGGCGGGTTACACCCACGTGTTCGGCCCGTCGAGCAGCTTCGGCAAGGACCTCATGCCGCGTGTTGCTGCGTTACTGGGCGTCGGCCAAGTCTCGGACCTAATGTCCGTCGAAGGTACACACCTCTTCAAGCGTCCCATCTACGCCGGTAATGCCATCATCACGGTCGAGGCGCCTGCCGACCAGAAAGTAGTGGTCACAGTGCGCACAGCTTCGTTCGAAGCGGCTGCCACTGGCGGCAGTGCTGCTATCGAAGCTGTGTCCACCTCGGCCGCCCTGCCCTCGCACACCCGCTTCGTCGGCGTGCAGTCGGCTAAGAGCGACCGTCCAGACCTGCAAAGCGCCTCCAAGGTCGTGTCTGGTGGTCGCGCGCTGGGTAGCAAGGAACAGTTCAGTCTCGTCTTCGACCTCGCCGACCAGATGGGCGCTGCGGTCGGCGCTTCGCGTGCTGCGGTCGATGCGGGCTACGCCCCCAACGAACTGCAGGTGGGGCAGACGGGCAAGATCATTGCGCCGGAACTGTACTTGGCCGTGGGTATCTCGGGTGCCATTCAGCACCTCACAGGTATCAAGGACGCCAAAACCATCGTCGCCATCAACAAGGACCCAGAAGCCCCAATCTTCGAGGTAGCGGATATCGCCTTGGTGGCCGATTTGTTCGTGGCTGTGCCCCAGCTACAGGCCGCGCTCAAGGCGGGTTGAAGCCAACCAGCAGGCACGTAATTAGGGGGGGCGATTGGTAGCCCCCAAAGAAAAAGGGCGCCGCGAGGCGCCCTTTTTCGCTACAAGTCGGCGCTTACAGTTGGCCGAGCACGTAGTCGGCGGCGCTGACGCGGAATTCGCCGCCCGACTCGACATTGACATGCGTGACCACGCCATCCTTGACGATGAGCGCGAAGCGTTGACCGCGCTTGCCCATGCCCCAAGCCGAGGCATCCATCTCAAGACCCAGCGCGCTGGTCACTTCACCGTTGCCGTCAGCGAGCATGGTGATCTTGCCATCGGCATGCTTCGCCTTACCCCACTCGCTCATGACAAACACATCGTTCACAGCCATGAAGGCCACCGTGTCCACGCCCTTTGCCTTGATGGCATCGATGTGGTCCACAAAGCCCGGCAGGTGGCGCGCGCTGCAGGTGGGTGTGAAGGCGCCCGGCACCGACACCAGGACCACGGTCTTGCCGGCCAAGAGTTCCTCAGTGCTGAGCTTGGCAGGGCCATCAGCGGTCATGGTCGTGAAGTTCCCTGCGGGGATACGGTCACCAACTTGAATAGTCATGTTCGGCTCCTTGGAAGTGGTTAGCAGCCCGCCAACGCGGCGGGCTGCCGAAAAAATCGAACTGGATAAATGGCACCGGATAATGGCACCGGATAAATGGCACCGGATAAATCAGTTAAAAACATTCTGCCCGAATACGCAGCGTTCGTGGAGTGGTACGGACCAGATTCAAAGCCCGCCCACCAGGGCCTCAACCCTGATAAGGCCGTGCTAGGAACCGACCGCGCGGTGCGCCCACGATTCGCCCCTTGTCCCAGACCACTTGCCCACGCAGGAAAGTGGTGATGACCTTGGCGGTCATCGAGAGACCTTCGAATGGCGTATAGCCTTGGGTGGACTCAGAGTCGACGCCGTGGATGGTCCAATTGCGGTCCGGGTCTACCAAGACGATGTCGGCATCGAAACCCGGCGCCAAGTCGCCCTTAGCATGCAACCCGAAGCGCCGTGCTGCGTTCCACGAGGTTACTTCGGCAATTCGCGCCCAGTCCATGCCGCGGCGGCGCCCTTCCGAGACCAGTGCCGGCAGCAGGTATTCGGCACAGCCAAATCCACTACGTGCAGACAGCACATCCATCGGGCGCTGCGGGTCCAGTTTCAACTCGTGTCGGCAGCAGGTATGCGCGCTAGATACCCAATGCAATTGCCCATCGATGAGCGCCTGCCACAGGGCCTCGACATCCTCACGCGTGCGCAAGGGCGGGTTCACCTTGGCCAAGGCCCCCACCGGAGCATCTTGGTCGAGGCAAAGATGCGCAATGTCCACCTCGCGACGTACATCCAGTTGCGGGTAAGCGCGCGATAGCGCGAGTGCTGCCGAAAGACCCCGACGCGTGGATAACTGCAGCAGGTTCACCGCCGGGCACTCCGTCTCATGGGCGAGTTGGAGGGCCGCAGCGATAGCCACGGCCTCTGCATGCGCAGGATGGGCCGAGGCATGTGAGCGTAACCCGGTGGCTTTATGGTCTTTGGGTAAGGCGCGGGCATAGGAGGCAACGAGTTCTGCAGCCTCGCAATGCAGTCCGAGCGACAAATCACCGCGGCGCTCCGGAAAGCGCTCTGCTACGCGGCGCAGGGCCCGCATAACCGATTCCAGGTAAGCGAGGTCCAGCTTGCCTTCGCGCCACTGCCGTGGCTCGGCGGGTGCCCCCGGCAAAGCCGAACCTGCCCCGGAAGCAAACCCCTGGAATGAAGTGATACCCAGGTTGCCGACCACCGATTCCAATTCATCCAGATGACGTCGGTCCAGCGGCCCGAGATGGAAAGCATAGTCGGTATGGAACCGCCCCTTCACACTCGACAGCAGAGCAGGCACGGCTGAGGCGTACGGAATACTGGATTCGAGCGATGGCTGCCCGTCGCGTACGTAGCACAGCGAGGTGGTGATACCCCCTTGAGCCATGGCGCGGCTCTCGCTGGCGGCGTCTTCCTCCAGCGTGGCGTAAACGCCAAGATGAACATTTGCATCCACCAAGCCCGGGAAGGCCAACATGCCTTGCCCGTCGTGAATGCGCTTGGCGTATTCCGCAGGCAAGCCACGGCCCACCCGCACAATCTTTCCGCCCCGCACGGCGATATCGGCCAGCGCCGCCCCGGACTTGCCTGGACGAACCACCCGCACGTCGCGGACTAGCAGGTCCCACTGCTCGCCAACAGGCACTGGGGTCACGCTCGCCGGGACCATCGTCTTGGGTTTGGCAGCAGCCACTAACGGCGCCTTGGGCCGGGGCACGGCAGCTAGGGAAGGCTTGGGTTTGGCACTGGGCGCTACCGCGGTACTGGCCGGCAAAGAGCGCTTGCGTGGGGGCTTGGAGGGTGACATGCCCCTATATTACCTGCACCCCTACCCGGTTGTGCAGTGCGGTGTAAACCGATGAACTTCAGTTTCGCAAGGCGCAGCGGGCCGCCAGAATGTGCGAACGCATGACCGAAGCGGCCCAGTCCGGGTCCCCAGACTCGATAGCGCGAACCAATTCGAGGTGATGAACTGCACTCCTTTCAAGGTCTTGCGGGCGATATTTTAGAAACGTTTTCATGATCAGCGGTGCCTCCAGAAGCGCCGCCAGCGCGCGGGCGAGGCGCGGACTGTTGGCCGCTTCCTGCAGGCGACGATGAAAGTGGGAGTTCAGTTCCCCGATTCGCTCCAAGTGCCCCTCCCCGCGCTCCAGACTGTGCCGATGCTGCTCCTCGGCCAGTTCCCGCAGTTCCTGACGCTGCACCGGGGTGGCGTTCACAGCGGCGCGTGCGGCGCCGTGCGACTCCAGCATGGCGCGAAGTTCGAAGACCTCGTTGGCGTCCGTATCGGACCAATCCGTGACCACCGCGCCGTGGTTGGCCTGAAACTCCACTAGCCCCTCGCCGTGCAGGCGGCGCAGCGCTTCTCGTACGGGCGTACGGCTGACGCCGGCCGCTTCGGCGATCTCTTGCTCGGTGATACGACTGGCGGGCGGATAGCGCCCGCTAATGATGCCGTCACGGACGGTCTGATAGGCTTGATCGACTGCGCGCATGGGCTGAACTCCCCCCGAGAGCGGAGAGTGTAACCATCTGGGATTGGCTCGCGCCATGCCAGTATGGAACAATGCGGATGTCCGGACATTTGCGCAGCCGCCTTTCCGAGGTGCGGCGCACTGCCGCCACCCGCTTCGAGGAGTTGCTATGCCCATTGCCCACCTGAACGGTCACGAGATGTATTACGAGGTGCTGGGCCAGGGTGAGCCGGTGCTCTGCATGGGAGGATGGGGCACTTTCTGCCATGAGAACCACAGCCATCTGGCTCGCGGCCTCACTGACCGCTATCAGGTCATCGTCTTCGACTACCGCGGTATCCGCGACAGCGGCGACGACCTGACAGTGCCCTCCACCATGGCGCTGCATGCTGGCGACGCCATTGCCCTGCTGGACCATCTGGGCGTAAAGAACGTTCACTTGGTGGGCCTCGTTGGCATGGGCGCCTGCATCTGCCAGGAGATTGCCATTCGTCGCCCCGACCTCGCACGCAGCATGGTTAATATGGGCGCTTGGTGCGAGGTGGACGACTTCCTCCGCGACCAGTTGGAGATGTTCCGTTGGCTCCATCGTGATATCGGCTTTGCGGCGTTCCAGAAGGCGGTCACTTTGCTGTCTTTCACGGGCGACTACTACAACGCCAATAAGGCGAAGTTGGTTGGACCCCATGGTGGATGGAAAGAACTGAATGGCCGCTACGTGGCGCACAGCCGGCTAATTGACGCCTGCGTGTCGTTCGAGTCCCGCAGTCGATTGCAGCAGGTGAAGTGCCCTTCGCTCATCATCCACGCCGCGCTCGACTACGTAACGAGCCCGACTTACACCAAGCCGATCGAAGAAGCTATTCCCGGTGCGGAGGGGTTCACGATGCACGACGTGGCCCACGTGGTAGCGGGCAAGGACCAGAAGGCCCGCTTCTGCGAGGCGCTGTTCGGCTTCCTCGGCAAGCACTGAGGCCAAATGATTGCGGAGGCGATTGCGAACGCGGTTGCGCAGGCGATTGCAGGGGCGCCCTGCCCCCGCAACGCGGGTACAACCATTGCGCCTTGGTTGGCTTACGGTCAGAACCGAATAGCGGCACCGCCGTCAACGGCCAAGCCAGCCCCCGAGATGAAGCTCGCCTCGTCCGTGGCCAGAAACAAGGCCGCCACGGCGACGTCGTGTGGGTCTCCGATGCGGCCCATAGGTGCCTTGGTCTCCCAGTACTGACGGAACCCGGCGTCCTCCATGAACGGCTTCGACATGCCGGTCCAGATGCTGCCGGGCTGCAGGTAGTTCACGGTGATGCCGTACTGGCCCAGGTCGCAAGCCATGCCTTTGCTCAAGCCGGCTACCGCATGCTTGGAGCAGCCATACGCGGCTAGCAGCGGGCCGCCAGTGCCCGACATGATGGAACCGAGGTTGATGATGCGCCCCGCGCCCCGTGCCTTCAGTGATGGCACGGCCGCCCGCGAGGTACGGAACACCGAGCGAACGTTAACCGCCATGATGCGGTCGAATTCCTCATCGGTGGTGTCTTCGAATTGCTTGCCAAGCGCGATGCCGGCGTTGTTCACCAAGATGTCCAAGCCGCCGAACCTAGCGTTGGCTGCGCCAACCACAGCCTCGGCACTACCATCGGCAGTGACATCGAGTTCGAGGCAATGCACGTTTGGCCCGGTGAACATGGCCTCGAGACCATGACCCGGTAAGTCGGTAAGGACGACACGCGCGCCCTCCGCCAGATAAAGTTTAGCGATGGCTTCGCCAATGCCGCTCGCCGCGCCGGTGATGATAGCGACCTTGCCTTCAAGCTTACCCATGACATTCCTCCCGCTGTAGTAACCCTGTAACCGTGCAGGGTCCACCATAAAAAACGGGCCGGCAAACTGCCGACCCGCTTTCATCCGCCAGTCCGGGCGGTGGAACCGCCCTGACCGGTGACGCTTACTTCTGGCCGAAGTTCACGCCGAACTGCACGCCGAAGTTACGCGGCTCGCCCCACTGCGTATGGGTCCACAGGTTGGCCACCGACTGGCTGGCCACGCGATAGCGACGGTCGCTGAGGTTCTTGCCGTAGGCACGGGCAAAGTACTTGTCGTCCGCCGAGTGCCACACCACCGCCGCGCTGAGCAGCGTCTTGCCGTCCAGCGTTGCGTTGTAGGGCGAGTTCTTCACCGTGAAGCCCGCGGGCGGCGTGACAGCCGAGAGGTAATAGAGGTTTGCAGCCTCGTAGTACACCTCACCCGTCACTTCCACCTTGCCGCTCGACGCGAGGTCGATGGTGTAGGTGCCCTGCACACTGCCGCTCTGCTTCGGCGAGCGCGGCACCGGCAGGCCCGTCAGGTCCAGACGGGTAGCGAGAATACCGCTGCCGCCCGGTGCCGTGGGGTTGCCGATCTGCGGCTGGTCGATGATGAACGAGTCGTACTTGGCGTCCATGACGGAACCGGCAGCGCGCACCAGGAAGTTATCCGTGATGAGGGCTTGCAGTTCCAACTCGATGCCGCGCACGGTCAGCTTGGCGGCGTTGTAGAACACCGTTTCTTCCGTGGTGACACCCTGTGTCACGGCACTAACGTTGGCGGCGCGTTGGGCGTCGCTGTACTTCACCTGGTATATGGTGGGGTTGAAGCGCACGCGGTTGTTGAGCCACTGCGACTTCATTCCGATTTCGATGTTCGTCGCGAACTCGGGGTCTACCGGACGGGTGATGAGCGGCGAAATACCACCGCTCGAACCCGTCTGGTCGTTGTAGCCACCGGCCTTATAGCCACGCGAAACCGTGCCATAGAAGAAAATGTCGTCATTGAACTTGTACGAACCGGTCAAACGATAGCTGGGCTCCGTCCAAGTGCTGGACAAGTTGCCGTAGCCCGCAGTGCTCTTGTCGATGACGCCGCTCGGGTACTTGGTGAAGTCAGCCGCATCCAACGGGTTCTGCAGGTCAGACAGTTGGATGCCCGTGCCGAGAGCGTTATAGAACACCTTCGGACGACCGCTCCACTCCTTCTCGTCCTTCGTCATACGGATGCCTGCACCCAACTGGAACTTGTCAGAGACATCCCAGGTGCCGTCAATGAAGCCAGCGAGTGACTTGCTCTTCTGCTTGTTGCACAGCAACTGCGGCGTGTCGTTGAAGAACGTGCCACCGATGAAGGTATCCACGAGGCCCACGTACTGCACCACGCAGAACTGAGCATCGTTACGCTGGTAGAACCCGCCAGCCACGAAGTTAATCGGGCCGTCCAGCGTGGAGGCGATACGGATTTCTTGCTGTACCGTATTGCGGACGGTGTCGCGGGAGGCGTCGAACAGCGAGAACGGCTTGCCGACGTTTGGACCCGAAGTGAAGATCGGCGCAGCACCCGTGTAGGTATTCGGCAGATGCTCCGTCTGCTTGCGGAAGCCGCTGTTCGAGTACACCGTGAACGAGTCGCTGAGCTTCCAGTCGACGTTCAGGTAAACACCGTCTACGTCTACTTCCTGGCCCTTGTCCATGCGGATGAGCTGGTCGGTGCGCTGCGTCGAACCCATGTTGTTCAGGGGGTCGCCGGAGGGCTTCGTAATATTCAGGAAGTTCCAGACGTACGGGCCGCCCACGGGCGTGTCGTTGAACGCCGGGACCGCATCCGAGCGGTCACGCATGTACTCGTACTGGGCGTAAACGGTCACGTCTTCGTTGGGCTTCCAAAGCGCCTTCACACGGCCGTTCTTGACATCCTGGCCGCCGGCGGCTTCACCCGTGCCGCAACCGCTGGTACCCGTGATGCCGGGAACCGTAGCGCCGAGGCTGTTGATAGGGCCGTAGCAAGCGCCAAGACGGTAGAAGCCGTCGGTCTTGATGGTCGAGCCGACCACGCGCAGGGCGAAGACGTCGGAGACGACGGGCAGGTCGATGGCCGCCTGAACCGAACGCTCGCCGAACTTGGCAACGCCGAGGCGGAAGGTGCCGCCACTCTGCTGCATGTCCGGACGCTTGCTCTTGATGTTGACGGCGCCGCCGGTGGTGTTCTTGCCGAACAGCGTGCCCTGCGGACCGCGCAGCACTTCAGCGCTGGCGATGTCGAAGGTGTCAAGCAACTGGGTCTGCACGCTAGGCATGACGAAGTCGTCAACCTGCACGCCAACCGGCGCATCCTGGTAAACGATGATGTCCGTCAGGCCGACGCCACGCATGGCGAACGAGGCAGCGTTGAAAGCGGTGACGCGGGCTGCGGAGAAGCCCGGAACCGATGCCGCCAGGCCGGAAATGTCCTTGGCGACCGCGCGCTCGATGTCAGAGGCCGTCACGGCGGACACGGAGACAGGCGTGGTCTGGAGGTTGGTGTCGGTACGGCGGGTGGCCGTCACGGTCACTTCCTCGAGTCCTTCGGACTCCTGAGCCTGCACGGCCGGCGCGAGCGCTGCGGCAGCGAGGGCCAGTGCAATAGCCTGACGGAGATGGATGCGGTGGTGGATACGAGAAGTCATCGGTTCCCCTCAAGTGTGGTGTGGGCGCAGCAGGAAGCGCCCACTGTGCTCGATTGCTAACTGGGGTGGTAGAACCACTCTAGCCCAGCAAACGTGACGTTAAGCCACGTTGGGAAAAAAAACAAGCATGACGGTTTATTTGCGATGCATCACGTTGCAAAAAAACAACACGAAAACCGTTGTTGAAGAAAATTAGTCGGCCGCCCGGCTCAGGAACGGCGGCAATGACCTCAGCCAAGCCTCAATGTCGTCAGCCGCAAGAATATCCGCGTAGCGGCGCTCCATATCGCGCAAATTGTCGTTGTGAGGGCCCCGATCGGCGTCGCCACAGCAGTCCTCGGCGACCAGCACCCGGAAACCATACGAGAAGGCATCCACCACCGAAGCGCGAACACAACCGCTGGTAGTGCAGCCGGTGATGATGACGGTGTCTACCTGATGCTTCGCCAGAAAGGTAATGAGCGGCGTGTGGAAAAAAATGGACGGCGCGTTTTTGCAGAAGTTGTAGTCGGAGGGGTGGTCCACCTTCGGCTCCATGGCGGTGCAAGGGTGACCGTAAATGAACTCCTCGCGGACGGTTTTCACCTTCCAACGCGGCATATCGGCTTGGCTGCCGTACGCGGTGTAGCACTTGGCCACCGGGATACCGAGGGGGCGCGCCATGTTTAGAAGCGCCGCCGTGCGGTCCACCGCGGCGTGGATCATGGGCAGACCACCGATGGTGTACTGCGGATCTGTGAACGCGGTCTGGAAATCCACGACAAGAATGGCAGGGCGGGTACCGCGCCCGATGGGAACGGAACCGTAGCCGGCTTTCGAATAATTGGCGTCACTCACTTGGCTCTGCTCCACAAATTGTCGCGAACGAAACCCGCAAAAAGGAAGGGCGCCCTTGCGGCGCCCTCCCCCTCGACTGCAGTCAGGCTCAGGCCTTGGCCTTAGCCTTGCCCTTTGCTGCTGCCTTGGCAGCGACCTTGGCGGCGGCCTCGTCATTAGCAATGCGCTTCTGCGCCCAGTTCGTGAACACGGGCTGCTGCGGCGGCTTGTGGCCGGTCTCCGCTTCGCAGCGCGCCTTCAGCTCTTCCACGGTGTCGAACCCGCGGTCGAACAGCTTCACTTCCTTGCGAGCCGCGCGGAGCTTGGTACGCAGCTTCTCGGTAGCAGCGAGGTCCGCCGTACCGTCCGCCTTGATGACCACGCCATAGCGCTTGGCGCCCTCGCGAGACACCAGACCGGCATCCACGTCGAACGCCACCTTCTCCACTTCGCGCTCGAACGGGTCGCCGCAGCCGCCGCCACCCCAGGTATCTGCCAGCAGCAAGTCGCCAGCTTCCACCTTGATGTGGTCCTTCTTGGACGGCAGATTCTCGGTGGTGCCATCGGCACGGATGAGTGTCTTCTTGCTGCGCGCACCCGGCTCGCCGCCGTTGACACCCCAAGGGTAGGTCAGCCAGCGGTCGTCATGGATGGAGATCTCGCCAGGCTCGAGGAAGCGGTAGCCGATACGCAGACCATTGCCGCCGCGGTTCTTGCCAGCGCCACCCGTGTCGGTGATGGTCTCGTAGATGTCGATACGCAGCGGGAAATAGCTTTCCAGAAACTCGTTCGGCACGTTCGTGAAGGCCGGCCACAGCGAGTGACCGTCCGGACCGTCGCCGAACGGCTTGCCCGGGATACCACCGAACGTGATCTGGTACAACTGGTACCACTTGCCGTTCTTGTCGTAACCCGAGTACATAAAGTGTGGACTGTCCGAGAAACCCGCGGCGCACATAAACGCCGGATTGCCCTGGCCAAGCAGGCCGCCGAGGATGTCGAAGATGCGGCCAAGCGCGTGAGTACGGCACGACAGGGCTGCCGGCTTCAGAGGCTTCAGCATGGTGCCCTGCGGGATGCGTACTTCCATGAGGTCATAGAAACCATCATTGAAGAGAATCTGCGGGTCGAACACCATAATCATGTAGATGCCAGCGAACATCTTGAACATCTCTTC
>Ga0164294_10004712_pt1 | contig 11845 bp, 18 predicted proteins | sample GEODES005metaG_FD_111479 | JGI IMG/M metagenome (GOLD analysis project Ga0164294, IMG submission 111479) | Oligotrophic lake water microbial communities from Sparkling Lake, Wisconsin, USA - GEODES005 metaG | ecosystem: Environmental > Aquatic > Freshwater > Lake | place: USA: Sparkling Lake... | reverse complement strand
GTCATTACCCTGGCACACATCGTCGCAGTAGGATTTGTGATTGTTGACTTAGCAACCTATTAAATAAGTCTATTTTTATAGGGCTACCCAAGTAATATCAGTCAAAGGCTTCTATGATGAGGTATTGTTTTTTAACTAGGTTAATCTCGCTTGTATCTCAGTAAATATCTTCCTTCAATATGGATTAGAGTCAGCTTATCCCTTGCACTAATCCTCAGCTGCAATGTATTTGCTCAAGCTGTGGAAAAAAATATCGTAGTTGGATCAAAGCGATTCACGGAAAGTTATATCCTTGGCGAGATACTTAATCTCACATTGCGTGATGCTGGCGTGCAAGCTGTACATCGACAAGGCCTTGGTAATACTGCGATTGTTACCCAAGCACTGACAACCGGACAGATTGATATCTACCCAGAATATACCGGCACCATTCTGCGAGAAATATTAAAACGCCCGGAAACTGAAGTCTCATTAAGCGAACTCAATACGTGGCTTAAACCCAAGCAATTAAAAGTTGCGATACCCCTAGGATTTAACAATACTTATGGACTGGCCATGCGGGCAGACCAAGCAAGAGCACTAGGCCTTAAGAAAATCAGTGATGTTATTAATCTACCGGCAGAGCAGCAATCTGCACTTCGGATTGCATTATCGCCAGAATTTAAGACTAGGTCTGATGGTTGGCCTTCACTTGTTCGGGCATACGATCTTAAAATAAAGCCAGGAAAAGTACTGGAGCATGGCTTAGCCTATGATGCTCTAGTTCGAGGCGATGTCGATATTGTTGATGCCTACTCCACCGATGCAGCGATTGTAAAAAATAAGCTCATTCTTTTGGAGGATGACAGAAAAGCATTTCCACGCTACGACGCAATACTGTTAATGCGCTCTGATTTTGATGAGAAACCCCTAGAATCCTTAAGGGGAAAACTCAATGAAGCGACAATGGCGAAACTCAATGGACTAGCTGAGTCTGGTGTCAGCTTTGAAAAGGTGGCACGTACATTTTTAAATAAGTCTAATGATCAAAAAAATGACTCTACAGAGTTTTCTAGGTTTTTAAAGTTACTATTTGGTCCAGATTTTTTTACTGCCCTTCGCGATCATGTTCTACTAGTAGCCATCTCCTCAGCCATGGCTCTTTTGTTCGGAATTCCTCTTGGTATTCTTGCTCACCGTCGATCCCGATATACACGTTGGATTTTAGGCGGTGTGAGCATTTTACAAACCATCCCCTCACTTGCATTACTAACCATTTTGATTGCTTTATTAAATCAAATAGGAGCTGTACCAGCTGTTTTAGCCTTATTTATTTATGGTTTACTACCAATTGTGAATTCAACCTATATTAGCTTGATGGAGGTTCCATCCAATCTAAAAGAATCAGCCTTGGCGCTGGGCTGTAACGAACGGCAATCATTATTTTTCATTGAGCTACCATTTGCCAGGCCAATTATCATGACTGGTCTAGCATCAGCAACTGTGATTGGTGTTGGGACCTGCACCCTTGCAGCATTGGTAGGCGCAGGTGGATTTGGCGATCGAATAGTAGCTGGACTTGCCGTAAACGATCACGCATTAATGCTTGCTGGAGCGATACCGGCCGCTATTTTAGCGCTGCTCGCTCAAGTCATTCTGACACCAAAACGCAAGCTAGCAAACGTCTAGGCAACAAGCGCTCAAGGCTAGGTAATAGCAAAGCCACCATATTTGCAAATTGATATCGAGTACTGATGATTTTAAAAAGAGAATAAAAATAAATTAAATATAAGCGTAAATTTATCTAAGAAAACTTGCTAATGAATTTTTTTCAATACGATCTTAGCAGTCATTGTTCCAGCGAAGATAGCATCTAATTGCACACCATCGCTACCCTCTACATCCTGAACACCTTCTCTTCTCTCGGGCAACGTACTTAGTACAGCAAACATATCTTTAGGCCAATCTACTCTGAGTTGCGCTGACATTGGCAGGAAGCCATCAAAATATCGCCTCATCAGTGGGCCCGCATTAAGCTGATAAGTTAAATCAGTGATCTTATCTAAAGCCCGGGATCTTAAATCAATACAAACGGTGGCGCCACGCTCAACGTCAGTCAAAGTAACTTCATTACCCTTGATTTCAGCGGAAGCTACTTTACTCATACTTTTAATGACAATGGCTTGGACCCTTTCAGGATTAAAAACAATCACTATCTTTCGAATAGGATCAAGCTGTATATGACATGTAGCAATATCTACAACGCCATTCTCTAAGCTTGTTGGGGTAATTTTTACTCTGGATTGAAATGAATAGGCACCTGGATCAGGGCGCTCTTTTAAAAACTTAATTTCACCCTCGTTAGCAATATCAGAAAATTCAAGCGCGACGACTGGCATGCTTATTAATCCGACGCTAAAAAAAAGTCCTGTCAGTACACAGGCATGAGAAAAATTCAGGATCCATGATCTCTCAAAATCATGTGGTTTTAATTTTTTAGACCTCGTCATTCTTCGGGTTAAGTCTATGTTTTATTTAGGAGGTCTATGCATTGCGCAGATTTTGTTACCAGCTGGGTCTCTAAGCCAAGCAATGTAGATAGTGCCAGCGACGCCCTCTCGATAGCCAGGGTCACCCTCACAGGAAGTTCCGCCATGAGCAACGCCAATAGCGTGGAATGCATCTACATCAGCCATGGTTTTAGCGCTAAAGCCGATTGTGCCGCCATTTGCATGGGTAGCTTCATTACCATCAATTGGTTTGGTAATTGCGAATACTCCACCAGGGGCGCGATAAAAATATTTATTATGGCTAAAGCTCCCAGCTTTAATACCCAAAGCTCCTAGAGCAGCGTCATAGAAACCCCTTGAAACTTCTAAATCATTTGCACCCAGCATGATGTGACTAAACATTGTTCTTCCTATTTATAGAGCTTATTAATGAAACGATACCGCCAATCTACTTTAACAGTTCATTGGGGGATGAGCGCATTACCGTAATGCTAATAAATTGCTTTTCATAATGGCGATTACGCCGAGACTTTTTCGCAAGGGAGCACTGCCCTCTACGCTTATCAGAAACAATATCACTCAGTTGACTTAGATCATCTAGGTCTTGAATTTGATTTGGTGAGTTACGACGAGGCATATTAAGAAGCTGAGGTTTTCATTAATTTTTTAATTTATTAAAAACACCTAGCCAATACAACCGCTGCTGCCGATCCTTTACCCACCAAAGAACACCAGATCTTTAAAACCAAGGGAATAGACGCCGAGGCTTTCAATCTTGCTTCGTTTTTATGATCAATTTCATCGGCTTGGCAGCGTATCAATAGCTTCAGCAATTCATCATGACCACCATTTTTTTGCAGATAGTCAATCTGTTGTTGATAGTGCTTCTCTACAAACGTTTCCACTGCGGCAATCGTTGCATACACAGCTTTTCTACCGAATAATGCAGGTAGCGCCCCAGTCAACCATCCCGCTAAGCGCCATGGCCCAAGCAAATGACTCCGGTCTTTTTTCTCTAATACGAGTTCTATTAACTGTAAATGCTCAGTCTCAGTCTCACCATGATGCTTGGCAAAATGAATGAGCTCGGTATCTTTACGGTATTTTGCAACCGCAATAATTCCTTTATAGATATAGACAGCCCCTGTTTCGCCAGCATGGTCTGAGCGCAGCTCTCGCTCTAAGTAAGCTTCATATGCAGGTTGAGTAAGGTCGATAGCATTACTCATCGTAAAACTGTCTAACTTTTTGAATAAATATCATGTTGTCAATTTTCAACAATAGTTGCTCAAGTCAAAGATTGAGTTGGGTCCTAGTTTTTCTGCTTTTTGCATCTCTGCCTTAGTAATTAAAACACTTTGCGTATCTCAATTTTTCTTTTCTGGAATTTCTTTTATTAGATATTTCTGTGCATCCCATGCTGGTAAGTTTTGAATATGAAGCGGTCTAGTTTTGACGTTCTGTGCCGACGATATTGCAGTAAAAAACAAGTCGCTCGTAGGCGACTTGAGGACCCATAAGGACTAAGAGAAATATTGATTCTCCATCCATTAGGGTTTTCACGTATAAAACTACTAATAAGAGGGTTTTTGCGGCTCTGCACTATAAATAAATCAAGCGCATACTAATTAAGTATTAACCCTAGTACATCTTCATAAAGGAGCTTTAAATGACACAATTCAAACAATTTCTTAATAACTTGACCGTAGTTTTAATTGATACTCGCAAAGCTTACGTCAAGCGTCATTTGAACCATCTTTTGGGGTCATGAGTTTCGTTTAACTAAACGTCACATGAAATTAACTGTCTTTCGCTATAAAGTTTGGGATCATCAAGATGATAACCAGGCTCAAATACCTCCCTTTTATGCTATTCGAGAATACATTGAAAAGCTAGAAGGAGCATCTGTCATTGAAGAAGATTACTTAGAGGTAGATGAGTCAGATCTTGATGTTGATGGAAGAATATCTAGTAATTAGATTTAAAAAGGAAAAGTGAATATGTCAATATTTCGAACTGGTCTGTCGTTAGTATTTTTGTTGCTTATGGCTAACCAGTCATTTGCCCAGGCAATTTCTAAAGACTATCAAAAACATTGTGCTCGCGAACAGGTGACAGAGCACAAAGGCATTAAAGGCAAAGCTCTGACTGAGGAAGACTTTACAGCTTATTGCGGTTGCCAAGCCGACTTCATTTCTAAAAATGCCTCAAATCGACAGGTCAATGAATTAGTCATGAATCCAAAAGCAAAGCCTGAATGGCTTAAGGCTATAGAGTTAAAAGCATTGAAGGCTTGTATTACAGATCCTAAAATGACTACATAGTTTTTCTATGTATCAATACTCAATCAGCATTATTTAAATCGACGCCATAGTCAAATAGATGGATAACTTTGGTCCTGTTATTTTGATTGAAGTAGTGCTGGTCTTTGGAGGAGTTTTGCTATTTGCATGGTGGCAATTGCGTGACCTTAAAAAGGAACGAGAAAAAGACCAAAAGAAGCAAGAGCAAAATAAAGAGTAGGACTGGCAAGAAGATAAATGAAGATTATGAGGATTGTTAGCTTATTGACATTATTGCTTGTTGCTAATCTCACGTTGGCACAGCAGGCTACTCCGCCAGGCTATATTTCAATCCCAGCCAGCGTTGATGGCATCGGCAAGCGCTATATGGATCGTGAAATTTCAGGGGTCATGGGCTGGCAAGGTGCTACATGGCTTGAACGAGGGACGCGGGAGCGTGAAGAACGTACGGATTTGTTGCTAGATGCATTAGCTTTGCAACCAGGCATGGTTGTTGCTGACATTGGCGCTGGGACCGGCTACCTATCCCGTCGCATGGCTCCGCTGGTGATGCCAGGTGGAAAAATCATCGCACTGGATTTACAGCCTGAAATGGTGAATATTCTTCAGACCGGCGTGAAACGTTCAGGGTTTACGCAGATCGAAGTAAAGCTGGGTACAGCCAACGATATTAAATTACCTAAAAACTCAATCGATATGGCCATTATGGTGGACGTGTACCATGAACTAGCCTACCCTTATGAGGTAATGACAAGTATCATGCAGGCTCTCAAACCCAAAGGTCTCATCGTCTTTGTGGAATACAAAGCAGAAGATGCGCGCGTACCAATCAAGACCCTACATAAAATGAGTGAGGCGCAAATTAAGCGGGAAGCAGGTGTTTTTGCCTTGGAATGGGAGCGGACTGTGAGCACACTGCCATGGCAACATGTTGTGATGTTTCGTAAACGAGATTAGCCCTGGGATATTAAGCTGACGAATATTGCTCTTACTGGTCTTGGGACGGCCTTACCTAAACATCGCCTCTCTCAAACTGATGCGTTTGCCGCGATGCGCGATCAATTTCAAGGGCGCTTTTCTGAGTTTGACCGCCTAGCACCTGTGTTTGAAAATGCTGGTATCGAAAACAGAGCTATTGCAATGCCGCTTGATTGGTATCTTGAGCCACGGGGATTAAAAGAGCGTAATGCTATCTATCTGAATGTTGCAAATCAATTATTTGTTGAGGCTACTCGAATTGCACTAGCTGCAGCAAAGATCAGTGCAGCTGATGTAGACACCATTGTTACCATCAGCTCCAGTGGTATAGCTACACCCACCTTAGAGGCTCGGGCATTAATAGAGCTTGGCTTTCGACCAGATATTTTGCGTGTACCTGTGTTTGGCTTGGGATGTGCTGGTGGCATCAGTGGATTGTCGCTTGGAGTTCAATTAGCACGAGCCAAGCCAGGCTCTGTTGTTTTGCTCGTTGTAGTCGAACTATGCTCACTGTGGTTTCATCAAGATACCTTAACAAAAGCCAACATAGTGGCTTCGGCCCTCTTTGGAGATGGTGCTGCTGCTGTGGTGCTCTCCACGGCGGGTGCGAATGATCGAAATAGTGTGGGCACTGGCGTACAGTATACGTGGCCATCGACATTACAAATTATGGGCTGGGACGTCAATGACAGTGGATTAGAGGTTATCTTTGATCGTGATATTCCGCCGTTTATTCGGAGGCAAATTGCCCCCGTCATGGCTGATTTTCTGAAACGCTTAAACCTTACCCGTGATGGAATCGTACGCTTTGGATTTCATCCGGGCGGCATAAAAGTCCTCGAGGCACTGGAGTCGGCGCTCGAGATGAAATCGGGATCCCTCGATATAGAGCGAAGCGTTCTCAGGGATCATGGCAATATGTCGGCCCCTACTGTGCTATTTGTTTTAAAACGTCTACTTGAAAACGCTAATCCCGGCATCTATGTCATGTCGGCCCTTGGCCCCGGCTTCACAGCCGCCGCCATTTCAGTGACAGTGCAAAATTGAGAGAATTATCTTGATACTCGCTATCTTCATTTTGTTTTTGGTAACAGCACAACGTATAGCTGAGTTAATTCTGGCAAAGCACAATACAAAACGTCTGCTTGCACGCGGGGGTATTGAAAAGTCACCGAAGCATTATGTCTTTATCGTTTTCATTCATGCCGCTTGGTTGGCCTTACTTTGGATTGATGTCGGCGATGCGCGCATCTCCTTCGGGTGGCTTGCACTCTTTATTTTGCTGCAATTTTTACGTGTTTGGGTTATCGCAACGCTCGGTGAGCGCTGGACGACCCGCATTATTGTTGTACCTGGTGAGGCGCGCGTGCTACGCGGCCCATATCGTTTCCTTGCTCACCCAAATTACGTGATTGTGGCAGCCGAGATAATTGCCCTTCCAATGGCCCTCGGACTCCCGTGGATTGCATTGGTATTCACAATACTCAATGCTGCAGTACTTTGGGTTCGTATTCGCGCTGAAGAGAAAGCATTGGATGAGGCCGAATCCTAGCAAAAAGAGAAAACAAGTTTGAAAAAATGGGTATCACACTGTCGGGCTAAGCCGGCGCTAAATGGCTAGCATCAAAACCGTATTGCCCCGCTCCGAGTTAGCTCTATGTTCTGCCAGCAGATCCATATGAACTAACATGAAATTTGGCCTGCCCAGCACGATTCAAACGTGCGACCTAGGCCTTCAAACTCATGCCCAGACTTGCCTTACTATAGAAGTGGTTGGATAAAAGCAAACCACCCCCCAATTATCAATAGAACTAAGCTAACTAAATAAATACCTAAAGAAACTTTACGGGTTCGCAGACATGCTTGCCTTAGTTTGGGATCTATTGGACATGGAGCGTAACGATTACGCCACTGTACGATACCGCCGATCACCATCAAGAAAGTACTCATTAAAAAAATGATCTCTTTGTTTTCGCTTACCCAAACAATCTGAGGAAATACCGCAACCAGTGAAGCTAGAGCTGCACCCGCCCCCAAGCTAACAAGTAATGCAGGTATGGCACAGCAGATTAAGGTGCTAGAACTAGCAAAGAGGGTCAGCAATGAGCTAAAGAATGGTGTTTTAGCATCATGCAAACTATTGCCACTCATTTTTTGCCCTTCATCTGCTCTTTAAATTGAGCAACCGTCTGTGGAATAGTTTCAATGCTAACAACGTCATAACCAGAATCAGTGATTTCCTCTTTGATCAACTTTTCATTGAGCGTTTTACCTTCCTTTGCCTCAACTATGACAACCTTGTTTTTCAAATCAACTAATACTGCCTTAGTTTCATCGAGTTTCAAGAGACTCTTTTCAATTCCTTGTGCACAAAAAGAGCAAACCATACCATTTACGGTAACCTTCGTACTTGCTACAGCTACTTGACTCAAGCCTAATAAAGCAATTGCGAATATGAGATTAATCAGTTTCATGTTTTTCATCCTAATAGTTGTACATAAAGTTAAAACGGAGTTGTCCAGATAAATTAGCACCCGCCTCCACAAAATACCGATTATGAATAACGCGCAGCATTGGAGTGAACTCATACTGATTTGATACAAACGTCATTCGCCTTGCCTCAATTACTATCCAAGGCTGAGGCTGGTCATAGTCCACCTCATAAAATGAAGCCCCCAAACGTGCTGTAGTGATATTACTAGTGGCCCCTTGCGCTGCATAAACTCTTGCAGATGCCATGGAGTAAAAACGAGTGGTTTCATAATCGACCTGAAGCCCGGGTGAAGCCATTGCCTTTGATCCTCCAAACGTATTCCCAGTGATTGAGCCTAAGCCACCAATAAACCAAATATTAGCCTGTGCATTGGGTAGGTTCCAGCGGGCTACTTTGCGGGTGTAAACCGCTTCTAAATTTTGCTGCTTCGATACTGAGTCGTCTGTTTGCATTGCGCTAACTGAAACCCCGAGCGCATCATTTGCCGTAGTGGAGTAATTAACTGATAGCTCTTGATAGGTTTTATTAAAGTCACCCATCACCATCCAGCTATTTTTATAGCCTAAAGGAGCAGCGTTTAGCTGTGTCACGAATCCCATCGTCACAAAAAATACAAACCTAAAGAATAAAGTCCGTTTCATTTCAGCTTTTCAATGGCAGTGATATCCAGAGTGCCATCCACCACCTTGATTTGAAATCGCACCTTATCACCCGGACGATATCCTTCTAGATTCAACTCTTTTGGTGTACCAAAAGGCATGGTCATTGCATGCATTTTGATGCTGGCGATATATTCATGCTTGAGCACAATTCGATCGCGGGAGGGATCGATTCTGACAATCTCGCCTTTTACCCATTCTGGGTTTGCAATAGCATAAGACGATATCAAATAAGTTAAAACAATAATAATTTTTTTCACAAAACTCTCCAAAGAAGGTGAAGCCCAAATTTTGGGCGGACTAATCCTAGGGAGTTAAGGAATGGGTGGCTTACTTAGCGCTGGCGTGTCGTAACTAGCAAAACTTATATTGCCAATATTTGATATTAGTGAATAAGAAATATGACAAATAAGAAATTGATATGAATAAGGGGCAAAAGCCATACATAATACGCAGGAATTGCAACTACTTTCTTGGGATTGATTTTGTGACACGGAGTCATCTGCAGTCGATACTTTTAAGTCTTGATGGCAAGAGTGGGCAGATTTTTGAGTTTCAACTCCAGCTACTGTAGATTGATATTTGAATGGCATATCCGATACCGCCCATGCTTGAATCGGCAAAGTTAGGATTAGAAAGATGAGTGCCAGTTTTTTCAACATCAGTAAATCTTAATACTTTTTTTGTTAATTTGCCGCCAATCACAAAGTCGATACTTAGAGGCCATTACTTGATATTTTGTTATTTAAAAGACATTACCAACACAATGGTTCAAATTTCTTAGCGTTTTAGTCCGGTAAGCTATAAAGCAAACGATGCAATGGACTTTTACATCCCTGTTGATGCGCTAAGCAATTGTTTTATATAGGATTATTGGTCAGCCCAACACGATTTGAAGGTGTGACCTGGTTTATGGCTTTTGCGCCTTATAAATAAAGTCTTCAAAATGCAACTTTTTACAAACTTGGTTAAAACGATCAAATAAGTCGCCCCTACTCAAACCACCTAAATTAAGAACAGCGTAGCGGTAGCTACCCAACCACTTTATTTCGCGATCCAAGCTAGATCCTTTCTTGTAATACAGCATCATTTTGGCATCGGGATAGGGGGCGAGGGCATGTGCTAGTTCTGCTTTACTTGGGATGCGTTGCTTCAATGGCTTTCGAAATCGTCTAAATATAAAACTAGCCGCTGATCTAAATCGGCCTTCGCCGTGAACTGACTCAGGTACTTCACCCACTGCCAAACTAAACAGCATGCCATAAGGCCGACATCCATCTACTCGCTCATACAAATTAGCCAGCTGCGAAGCCATACGGGGGTTAATTTCAATAAGCTTTAGCTGATCGACTTTCTGATCATATACAAACTCGATATTAAAAAAACCATGCTGATAATTTAATCCCTCTAGTACTTTTTTAGTCATTTCCTTGGCTCGATTTTGAATCGCATCCGGCAACTGAGAGGGATACTCAAAACGCATAAATGCTTGTGTTTCTGGATACATGACCTCATCAATCACCCCCAGAAAATGTACTTGACCATGAATGCAATACCCATCAATATTGAGTTGTTCGCCTTGCATCACCTCCTCAGCCAGCAGTCCATTGGCATCCACGTCCATCGGCGTAAATAGTGGCAGGATGTCGGCAAAGGGTTTAACCAATTTGCGTATTAAAAATTCTTCAAAAAGATTGAATGTAAGGTGCTGCTTTAATTCATCTGCGTTGTTAATTTGCCTTGCTAATACGGAATACGTTGCCTTGATGGGTTTAATAAAAAAAGGGTAATCAAGCTCGACTGGTACCTGGGGATCAAATGGATAGGGGATATTACTAAAGCGTGGCACTGCATCGGGAGCTATCTGTTGCTGTACAAGTCGGCCATAGTATTTATGCTGACAAGCAATAATTGCCAGCGGATCATTTCCGGGCAAGCCTAGGCGCTTTGCCAATACGGCAGCGATTAATGTACCAAACTGCTCATGATTACTAACAATGCCATCCAAATCCATTGCGCGGTATTTGCGTTCTAGCTTGGCAATATAGCGTAGTGCATTGAAACTCAATAACCTGGCATTTTCTGGAAAACGAAATAAGTCAAAACCCTCAAAAAAGAATTGATATTGGCTAGAGTACTGCTGCGCCTGCAGCGCAATCTGATCCCAATCTTTTGCAAACAATATTAGGATTTTCTTCATTTGCATTGCTCAGGAACATAATCCGATTTGCTCTTAGCTTTCTGCGCCATTTTTTCAAACTGCTTTTGAACACGCTTATTCATAAAATACTCAATGACGAACATCGGGATTGCCGAATCTGGCAATAAAAATGCAGTGTAACTAAAAAGAGTACCCCCCGTGTTTGACGCCAAGCGCCAAGAGCCGCGGTACTCCTTAAAATATCCTTTAACTTGCCTTAGGTCCATGCCTGTCATGGGGTATTTTGTGTAATCAATCACCGAATCAAATTGAGTTGAAAAGAATCCAATCCTATCTTCTATGCGCTGCTCAACCCGAACAGTATTTTCTGATAAGTGAGTGACCTTGCTGGATTTAATCCCTTCAGTAGGACTGTCCTCTGAAAAATCAGTCAATAAGACATATGCTTGGCACTGGCTGAGTGGCGCAAAATAACTTGCCCGTACTTCAAAACCGTTATTGGCCTGTGAAACCTGGATAGCAATCGCGCTATCAATACCAACTGCCTCAGATCGACTGTGCCAAATACACCCCCCTATCAACGACCACAGTAACAGGAGCTTTGCAGGTAGCTTCAATGAGGGGAATAAAGAAATCGGCAAGGTACTAAAAAGTGGTTGTTAATTCAGTCAGCCATTCTGGCGAATGCTTTAACAGGAATGCTTCTAATGACTTATCTTGGCCGGTAGTAACAAGCAAGCTAATTAGAATCAAAAATCCGC
>Ga0164294_10004711_pt1 | contig 11848 bp, 5 predicted proteins | sample GEODES005metaG_FD_111479 | JGI IMG/M metagenome (GOLD analysis project Ga0164294, IMG submission 111479) | Oligotrophic lake water microbial communities from Sparkling Lake, Wisconsin, USA - GEODES005 metaG | ecosystem: Environmental > Aquatic > Freshwater > Lake | place: USA: Sparkling Lake... | reverse complement strand
GGAAGAGTCCGAAATGGCCCCGATTAGCGAAGCCGATATGGCGCTGCGCCGCTTGGTCCAGCGAATCGCGATGATTCTGCAGGCCGAGAAGATCGTCATCATGTTTTACGATCGAGAATCGGGCGAGCTGCACGGCATTCCGCCAGCGCTTGGCGTGGATGACGATCAACTTCGAATTCTCCGCGTGCGCGCTTCGCAAGGCATCTCTGGTCAGGTTTTCCGCGAAAGCGAATCGGTGATCATTCACGACGCGATCAACGATCCGCGAGCGCAGAAGGACCCGTTCGGTCTGCTTCACGTGACCAACGGCGTCACAGTTCCGCTAGTTATCGAGAAGCGAGACGAGCAGAACCGCGTGGTCGAGCGAAACACGATTGGCGTTCTTCACGCCTTCAACAAGCGAGACGGCAGCGACTTTAACGACGAAGATGTTCGCTTGCTAGAGCGAATGGCCAAGAACGTTGGCTCCATCATCGCCAACATCCAGCTTTACCGCGAAGTCGTCGAGAAGAAAGAAGAGCTTGCGCAGACGTTCGAATCGCTCAGCGCCGGACTCATTTTGGTCTCGGCCGAAGGTCGCCTGAGCCAGGTCAACTCCTCGGCCCGAGCGGTCTTCCAGCTCTCAGCCGACGTGATTGGCAAGAGCGCGAAGGACCAGCTTCGAAACGAAGACCTCTGGGCGGTTATCACCGATGCCAGCAAGGGCATCGAGAACTCGAAGCGCGAGATCAACGTTCTCATCGGCAGCTCCGAACGCGTTTACGAAGTGCAGGCTGCACCGGTGCGCGGAGAGGAAGGCAAGGACCTTGGCGTCGTTGCGATTCTCAACGACATCACCGACATGAAGAACATCGACCGCATGAAGTCGAGCTTCGTCGCGATGGCCTCTCACGAACTTCGAACGCCGCTCACCGCGATTAAGGGCTTCAGCAGCACTTTGCTGGAAGGTCTGGACGCGGACATGTACTCCAAGGAAGACCAGCGCGAGTTCCTCGGCATCGTGGTTTCGGAGTGCGACCGACTTCGCCGCTTGATCGACGACTTGCTCAACACCTCGCGAATTGAGGCGGGCGAATCGCTGAGCCCGAACTATGCCGAGTTCGACCTTCCGGTCCTTCTCGACAAGGTGGTTCGCGTGCAGCAGCAGTCGACGACCAAGCACGTGGTCTCGCTCAAGGTGCACAACCAGCTCCCGCAGACGATCGTTGGAGACGAGGACAAGTTCGACCAGATTCTCACGAACCTGCTGAACAACGCGATCAAGTACTCGCCAAACGGCGGCGACGTGATTGTCCACGCCACCAGCGAGGGCGACACGCTACTCTTCGGCGTTCAGGACCAGGGTCTTGGAATTCCGAAGGATCACCTCGGCAAGGTCTTCGAGAAGTTCCACCGCGTGAACAACGACGACAACCGCAAGATCTACGGAACGGGCCTCGGCCTGTTCTTGGTTCGCCACTTGGTCGAAGAAGTCCACGGCGGCAAAATCTGGGCGGACTCGGAAGTCGGCAAGGGCTCGACGTTCCTGTTCCGCATTCCGGCGAAGCTCGATATCGAGAAGATGAAGCTGGAACAGCAGTAAGTCGGGGCGCCTTCGTGGCCTCGTAAGCCTGGGTGGGAGCGTAATTAATTAACGTTCCCCCCCAGGCTTTTTAATTAATTACATGGCGGTTTAGGTTCGGGAAGGGTGATTTGGGCTTGTTGCCGTGGGGCGTCAGAAATTTAATTATTAATACTCCTGCCTTAGGACGGAAACATAAATTTCTTCGGGTTGAACCTAGCATGCGTATAACTAAGGGTGAACGACAAGAGAAAGTAAACCTCTTGGATTCGAAGCGGTCATGTTAGGATTCCTTCAGTAGTCTCAGGTTGTGCTTGGTCTTGTAATCGAGGATTCCGGGGTCAAAGCTTGTGAAGATGCCGGAGACGTCTAGGGTTAGGATCTTTTCGTAGCGCGCAATGGCTCTTTGTTTGTTTCCGTTCTCCGCATCGAGTTGGGCGGCGAGGAAGAGGAGTTCGGGATCGTCGCCGACGGTTGCGAGACCCGTTTCGAGGGTGTCGGCCGCTTCTGCAAGTTGGCCCAGTTTTTTGTAGGAACCTGCCGCGAGGGCGTATGCCTTGCGGAGGTGGGATTCGGTTGGGCCGGAGACGGCGATGGATTTGTTAAGCCAGTCGATGGCGGCCTCATGCTCGTCGGTGAAGTGGGCGGTCATACCGAGGTTGAAGAGCACGAACGGGTGGTTCGGTCGGTCGGCGAGATCGAGTCGCAAAAGTTGTTCGTCGCGGGTTCTCTTCTTTTTTTGCCCTGCATCGCTGGTGTCGTAGCCCGAATGTAAAACTTGAACGGGCAAACGCACAATCTGACCACCGTCACGAATCCCCCGTGCGGCAGCAGCTGCCCGGAGGCTTGGAAGGATCTGCTCGTGGATTCGTCCTTCCCAAGATAGTTCCGGCCAGTTGCGGAAGATCTTCACGTGGTCCACCTGAGTACCGCCACCGGCTTCTTCGAGGAAGCGGACGGGGACGACGAACCCAATGACATCGGGAGCTGCGTTTGCGACGGCGTTTAGGATGGTTTCGCCCGTGATCGACATCATCGTGTCATCGGCATCGATCCACATGATCCACTTGCCGTTGGCACCTTTCATGCTCTGGTTGCGAGCAAGGGCAAAGCTGTCGGGCCAAGTGCCTTCGGTTACAACAGCGCCAAATTTTCGTGCAATCTCGATTGTTTTGTCGGTACTACCGGTGTCGTGAATTAGAACTTCGCGGAAGTAGGGCGATGCGGATTCAAGACATTCGGCGATGACCCGCTCTTCGTTCTTCACAATCATGCACAGCGAAATGTCAGCTTTGTTGACCAGCGCGGCGGCTCGAGCACGGCGACTTTCCGGCTTGTTATCGGGATTAAAAACAACCGGCTCGCCCGAAGTCCCGGCGAGGTGGTTGACATATTCAGATTCAAGGTCGTCTCGCCACTTGGACACGTACTTGCGGTGATTTTCTTCTAGCAGGGCTTGGAGGTCGAAGGATTTTTCCGAACGTGTTACGGCTAGCCGACGCATTGTCTTTGAACCCTCGTGGTGAATGTAGGATCGGCGGGAGATGACGAGTCGGTACCCAGCGCGGCGTAATCGGTAGGAAAGATCGTTGTCTTCGAAGGTGCCGAGGCCAAATCTTTCATCGAATAGCCCAATTTCATCAAGTGCCGACTTGCGGACGGCGAGGCAGAAGCCAACGAGCATATCGGTATCGCGGTCGTCGGTCGCTCTAGCGGCGAATGAATCGGCGAAGAGGTCGATGCCGTCTTCATCGAGATAGGTTGGTGAGATTCTTTGAAAGTGGCCGCAATTGTTTGTGTACGGTCCAGCGGCGGCAATGGTGCGACTTTGGTTGAGGCTTTCAAGGAGTCGCATCAATCCGGCTTTCGGCACGACGGTATCGCTGTTAAGAAACAGAATGGTTTCGGCTGTCGCCATTCGAGCGCCTTGGTTCGAAGCGACGGCGAAGCCGAGGTTAGAGTCATTGATGATCGACTTGACCCATGGATAGTCGGGAATGTTTATGCCGCTGCCATTATCGATAACGATAACTTCTTCGATGTAATCAAGACAATAGGAAAGGCTGAGGATGCAGCGGTCCAAATCTTCTTGCCCGCCGTGCACGGGTATGACCACGGACGCCTTCGGCAGAGATGGAAAAGCGATTGGCGGTAGCGGATGCGCGATGCAACCAATGCTCTTTAGGATGGCGGGAGTTTCTATCCGCTGGACGAAGGCATACGAACCAGGGTGCGTTGGGTGCACGTCCCGGAGGAACGGGTCGAGGTCCCATCTTTTCCAGACCCGATCCCACCATTCCGGCACGATTTCGTCGCGGTGGCTCCAGGTCGTGATCTTCTTCAGAATTCGCTCGTCTCCTCCGGCATAGCTCAGGTGGTGGACGATGCCGAATTGCTCATTTATAAAGAGCGATTTTCCGCCTTCGAACTCGCGAATGTGAACGTGGTGAGCGCTGTGCAGATTGATGAGAATGCACGGCGTGAACGGCTCACGCGGACGGACGACATAGTCCGTGCCTTTCCAGTAGGTGTCCCAGGTGATGTAAACGCGGTCGGCGAAGTTCGTTTCGGCAACGAGTTTCAGGTGGTGGAGCAAGCTTGGCTCGATGACCTCATCGGAGTCGATGGTGATGGCATAAGCGAATCCGAGTTCAATTGCCTTCGCATAAGCAGCCTGACGATGGGCATTTTCTTCGTTCCAGTCCCCGGTGAAGATGGTGGCCCTGTGCTCTTCGCCAATCTTCACGGCTGTTTGCCAGTCCCCGGACTCGCCTCGCCAGTTAGTAGTGCTAACACATACGAGTGCAGGAACGTCGCTCAGAGATGCCAGCGTAGCGGCAAGGAAGACGACGTCATCGTGAACGCAAATTACCGCGCAGAGAGTCATGCTGCGTGCATTGTACAAAGAACAGTGGTGAACTTTTTGTGAAAATATGATTTGAACCTAAAAATGATTGCCTTAGGTTCAACTGTTAAGATTCGTTAACGTTTGTGGTTATAAAAAGTCCTACTAAGTTTGAGTGACTTGATTTATAGTGATGGCACCGGAGAAATAAGCGGTGATTGAAGACAGGCTGAGCCAGACACTGGAGAACCATCCCGATGCTGAATCGGGTGTATTCGTAGGTCACGGCGGCATCCCAGGCGAGGGGCCGTACATTTCAATCTGGCTATCCGTGGCGCATGGTACAGTGCTGGATGTGAGGTGCCGCTGTAACGGTTGCCCTTCCGCACTCCAAGTCACTGAACGTTGCGCGCTCGTACTGCGGGGGCGAACCATTGAGGCGATTAGGCGGTTAGATCGCGCCGACATTGAACTTATAGCCGGGAAATTGCCGGATGGCAAAGAGTACTACTACGACTTGGCCCGGAGAGCGATTGAGAATTTGAGAAGTGAGCAGGTGAATTAAATGAGAATGGGATTACCGGACTTCATCGGAATGCGACCAACGCGGGGACCAATGCCTCCAATTCGCCCAGGCGGCGGCAACGGTGGCGGTTATGGCGGCGGAGGAAGCGGGAGTGGCGGAGGGAGTGGCAGTGGCTCGACTTGTTCTCCAGACGATCAGGGTGGAGGTGGCGGATATTGTCTTGACGGTCATTTAGGCAACCTACCAAATGGCCCACAAAACAGCGGGCCACCGGCGTACTCGGGGCCGACCGCAGAGCGAGCAGTTTTTGTTAACTATTGTCCAGTAGAAGAGTACGAAATCGCGGATTAAAGATCATGAATCAGGCACAAGCAAGATATAACGGTAGCGCCGCACCAACAGAGAGAATGCATCCGACCCGGCCGATGCCGGATTTGTATACAGGTGCTCTTGTCATCGATCCAGAAATCGAGTTGAAAGCGAAAAAGTTCGATGTCGCGCTCTCGATGTATTACAGTTCCGAATTTGCCGGAATCACAGAGTACGGAGCCGGTCGTTCTTGCACTGCCAGAACTCATTTGCATCAGGTTGGAGACATTGCGAGCATCGTCTACGGGGATCTCTCTGAACAGACTTTTAAAGAGTTCGGAACCGCAGGCTCTTTGACAACCTTTATCTCTTCCAGCAATAAGGGGAACGTCACCACGCTCAGCTACGACTCAGCTAGCGATGAGTACACCAACTATTTCAATGACGGTATGCAGCTCAAGTACAAGAAGCATGCCAGTTCTGGCAGCCGGTACGAGCTGGACCGAGTGGTTGACGCAGACAATGTTTGTCACACCTACCTTTATGGTTCCGGCGTTGAAGATGGGCTCCTGAAGACTATCGTGGTGCCAGGTGGGCAGCGCGTAACTTTCAACTATGAGGCTGGAACGGTTACCTCTCTTGTCCAGAGTATTGAGGACTGGGCTGGGCGCCGGTGGACGATGCAATACGATGCTGGGTCGGCAATGACGACATACGTCACTCCGCTCGGATGCTCGACCAAGTACGCCTACAGTCATGCCGGTGCAGGTGTAGGCAACACCCTAGTGCACACGATTGAGGACCCGCGCGGATTCATTACGACCTACAGCTACGACACGACCAAGCGCGTAACAAAGATGCAAGCAGGATCAGCGATTTGGTCCTACACGTACTCAAGTACGACCACCGTTGAAGAATGGCCCAACGGCGCGAAGACTACTTACACTTACGATAGCAACGGAAACAACACGAAGATCGTTAAGCCCGAAGGCTACACCGTGACAAATGTTTTTGATACGAACCGTATGAAGGTAGCCCAGATTACGCCAGCGGGAACTTACGGCAGCATCACCTACAACGCCATGTGGCTCGTGAGCGTGGCTCAGGACCCGCTTGGCAACCGCACGACCTTCCAGTACGACTCCTTTGGGAATGTTACTACCCTGATTGAGGCCAATGGCGCGGTCACAACTTATGCCTATGAAGGCACAGGCTCAACCCGACGCGTGATCCGGGTCACTGATCCACTCGGTCGGGTTTCCAGCTTTACTTACGACTCAGACGGATTGCTCAAAACGAGCACCGACCCAAGAGGACTAACAACAACATTCAGCTACGATGCTATTGGCAACTTGGTAACTCAGATGATGGCCGATGGCGCGGTCATCACCAACATTTACGACTCGCTCAGCCGGGTGATAGCGACGATTGATCCGCTTGGACGCGTGACGAGTTACGGTTACGACGCTGCTAACCATGTGGTGACGATCACGAACGCCCTTAACGAGGTCACCACGTACATTTACGATGGTTGTCTGCTTCAGGCCGTGGTAGACCCGCTCAACAACCGGACGACTTACAGTTACGGTCGGTTCGAGCGCAGAACCGTGGTAGAGAATGCGCTCGGTTTCAAAACCACCACGTCTTACGACAACATGGGCTACCCGGTGACGGTAATGAACGCTCGTGGGTTTATCACGACAACGCAGTACGACATCGCCAAGCGGGTTGAGGCGACGATTGATGCTCTCGGGTACCGCACGACCACCATCTATGACGACGCAGGCCGTCCATGGGCAGTTGAAGATGCTCGAGGCAACCGGACGACAAGCGTTTACAATGCGCGGGATTTGATCGCAAGCATAGACGCGCTTAACAACCGAACAACTTACAGCTATGACAGCGTGGGTCGTCAGGTTTCGATGATTTCCAGTCTTGGCTTCATTTCCACGACGGTCTACGACCTCGCCGGTCAAGTTGAGGCGTTGGTGGATACGCTGGGGAACCGTACATCGTATACATATGATGCTAGCGGGAACCGGGTGACGGTGAAAAGCCCGCTGGGGTTTGTTTCGACGACGGTTTACGCACCGACGAGCAACCGAGTGCAGGCGACGGTAGATCCCCTTGGTCATCGTACGACCTTCTCATATGACCTTGCGGGACAGGAAACCGCGAGGCAGGACCCTCGCGGCAATCGCATTACCTTTGCCTACGATCCAGTCGGGCGACCTCGGTCGATACAGAACGAGCTTGGAGCTTTTGTGACAGCCAGCTACGATCTTGCGGGGCGCCCAGTGACGATGCTGGACGCTAACGGTTGGCTGAAGACGATAACTTACGATGCGGCGGGACAGCAGACGGGAATTCTTTACCCGGACAATACAAAAATGACCCTGCAGTACGATCCGGTTGGAAATCTGACGACCACGCTGTACCTCTCGGGTAGCGACCAGATTGTTAGTTACACAGCTCGGAACGAGGTGGACGTTGTTCGGCTTTCCGGAAATATTCGGTACACGAATACCTACGACCAAGTTGGTAATCGCACGGTACTTCGCGATACCAGCGATGGTCGGCACACTTATAGCTACGATGCCCTGAACCGTGTGGCGAGTTTTGTTAGCGCGGAGAGCCGAGTCTATACTTTCAGCTACGACGCCGATTCGCGGCGAACGACGGTGAACTATGGTGCCGGTGACCGCTTGATGGCTTACGATGCGCTGGGCCGGGTGGTGACACAAGTGGAGAGGGTCGGTGGATCTCCAATTTTGACCATCGTAGATGCGTATGATTCGGCCGGTCGCAAAATTTCTCAACTCCGAGACGCAGTTCTGACGTCTTATACCTATGACTCGGCCGACCGGCTCACGGGGCAACAGGTAGCGGGCGCATTTGCGACGTTTACGATGGACGCAGCTGGAAACATCACGGTGAAGAGTCAGGAAGGGTCTAGCCCGATTACGATGACTTATAATGCCGGGTCGAGGCTGGTAACTTCGGTGCAAGGTGCGGTAGTGACGACTTACACCTTCGATGCGAACGGGAACCAGACGGCGGCGAATGCCGGGGGCAGCCGTACGACGATGGCGTATGACTATGAGAACCGAATGCGGACGGCGATTGATCCGGGTGGAGCTCGGTCAACGATCGCTTATTGGGCTGACGGAATGCGTCGGTTCTTGGAGGTTGCAGGGACGCGGACGACCTTTGTCTGGGATGGCAGTGACTATCTGCAATCCCGGACACCGAGCGATGTCACTACCTTTAGTACCGTCGACGCGCAAATTTTGGATTCCGAGACCGGCGGTAGCGAATCGATACTCGTGCCGGACCCGCTGGGTTCGGTGGTGAAGGTTCTCGACGCGAGCGGAAACCAGATTTACGATGCTTGGTACTGGGCTTACGGGGAGACTCGGTTGTCGGTTGGTGTGAACAATACACCTTGGGGGTACGGGGGTACTTGGGGATATCACTTCGACACCTCGGGGCGGCTTTACATCCGAGCGAGAGTGTTCGATCCCGTTACGGGCCGCTGGTACTCAGTCGATCCTTTGTGGCCCGAGCAGCCTTCGTTTGTTTACGTGAGCAACCTTCCAACTACTGATCCGGACCCAAGTGGTATGAATCCAGATTCTGGACTATGGCAGGGACTTAGAGACTGGTTACGATGGCCGCCCACTTTGGTACCTCCTGGTCAGGGCTTAAAAGGCAAACCCGGTGGCGGTGGCGGTGGCGGGTCGACAGGCTGTCAACTTGACGGCTTCGAGGCGACCGCCCTGTCTTGCTTGTCTTCTGATTGCGTCAAAAATACTCAGGAGTACTATGATCGGTACAAAAAGTACGGAGGAAAGTTGGATGCGTGTGCTTCGTGCGTTTCGAAGGCGATTTGCTACACTATCAGCGGCGGACGAGCTGGTGGACTCGTAACACAAGCGGCAGCAGCAGCAAATGAATGTCAGAACAACTGCATGATCGACATATGGCGTGAGCGGAATACGCCTGACTGGATCTCCGCAAAAAGGGAGTGTGCAAGATATGGCGAAAGCAGCAGGAAATGTTGTGTAGCGTCAGTCACCGCTGAGCAAGATGGATATACAAGATGTGCTCCTAAGTGTTTCCCAGCCCTGTCGTTGATCCCGCAAGAGATAAGAGAAGCATTCGCGAAGAATGTTGTGAAGTGCTGCGGATGACTCTTACCAGAACGCTAGCCATTAACGCTATTGCAATATTACCTTTAACGGGGTGTATGGTGAACCAGCGTACTGCAAACGTGCCGAAGGAAAGATTTACGCTTCCGAATAGCTCAGAATTTGTGAAATTGGAACCGATGCCGTTCGAATTGGGCTCGGACGTGCTAAGAGGTGGCTATGTAAGAGTCAATCTGTCCCCCTTTTTTATCCAGTCAACGGAAGTGACAAACGCACAGTTTGAAAAGGTCATGGGCAAGCGGAAGCGTCATCCTGACAGTGATGCCGATAACGAACCTGTTTCTGGGCTCTCCATGAAGGACATCGAGGAATACATCAAGAGACTTTCTAATGAATCTGGAAAGCGGTTTCGACTCCCAACTTCTGCTGAATATGAATACGCCGCGAGGGGTGGATATGAACGAATGGACTACCCGTGGGGACCGGAAGCAGTTTCGATTGAAGCACGGGCCCAAACCAGTTTGATGACTCGAAAAGTCGGCACAGTCCCGGTCAAGTCGTTTCCACCGAATTTTTTCGGCCTGTACGACTTAGTTGGCAACGTTAGAGATGTTGTCCTTGATACAGCTTATGGCGTTCTGATGCCGAAAGGTGAGAAGGAGTTAGTCGATCCCCAGTTCGTGGACTCGACTGTTGAGAACACTGCTCTCATGACTCAAGGAGGTGGATTTAGAGATACTTATCCCTTCGTTTGGTCATTATTACTGCGGGATCTATCGGATGCCCCGGATATTCGAGAGTATAACGGAGATGTTGGCTTCCGGCTCGTGTTGAGCGATGCAAAACTTCGTCTCATAGAGGTACCAAGCGAGTAGCAAATGGCAGAAAGGAACAGCGGGCGGACCAACAATAAGCAAAGAATATAAAGAACTGCTTCCGAAGCCGATATACTCATCCAGACAATTGATTCATTTGGCAAGCACTTATGGTATCGGTGACGAATGAATAGAAATAGAGACTCAGTGGTTCGAGCCGTCGTTATGTAAAAAAAGTCCTTAAATTTATTTCTGAAATGGATTTAACAGGCTCTAGAGAGAGTGAACTAACTACTTGAGTCAACTTTAGTTGGGACTGACCTTTCCGAGTTATTTCTGATTGTTTGGGATGGCTCAAAGATGGCCGATAGAAGTGTGTTCTTGCTGGGCGGGTCCTCATCCCCAACCCCTGGGGCATAGGTTCGGATTCGTTTGGGTTAGTTCGGAAGTTCGGGTTTGTTAGCTAAAGATTTGGCTCGGCGGGTCCTCATCCCCTGCCCCTTCTCCGTCGGAACGGAGAAGGGGTTCAGAGGAGTTACGACAGTGCGGTGCCGTAGGCGTCGCCGATGCCTAGGAGTTGTTTTTGGATGGGGTCGTTGCTCGCTAAAGCTTCAGCAAGCAGGCGTTCTGAGGGTTCGTAGCCAGTCCACATTTTCATCCAGAAGTGGCCGTAGTTGTAGATGAGGACGCGGCGGGGGGTGGGGCTTTCGTTGTTTACGGCGCAGTGGTAGGTGCGGCCGTTGAAGAGGTAGGCGGTGCCGGCTTGGCCGGTCATTTGGATGGCGCCGGGCATGTCTTTGGGTTCTTCGACTTCGGGGAACTGCCACTTCATCGGGAACTTGTGCGAGCCGGGGATCATGGCGGTGCCGCCGCTGGATTCATCGACATCCGAAAGCAGATAGAACACCTTCACCATCATCGTGGATTTCGGGTGGTAGACGCCGCGCATGCCGACGTCGTGGTGCCAGCCGGCGTGGGTGCGGGGGGTGTTTGGCGGGGTGATGAAGTAATCGTTGTCGATCATCATCACGTCTTCGCCCACGGCGTCTCGCACTAGGGGGAACACGGTTGGGTGCCAGAGTAGGGAGAGGAGCTGCGGGTCGTATTCGATGGGGGCCTGAACTTGGTCGAGGACTTCGCTGCGGATGCCGAGCCGGTGCGGTTCGGCGCGCCAAAGGACTTCGGCGCGGTCGGCGGCTTCGCGCGTGGCGGCGAGCTCCTCGGGAGTGAGGGCGTTCGGAATCACGAGGAAACCGTTGGTTTCGTAGCTCACGCGCTGGGCGACGGTCATGGCCATGATTGTCAGTTCTCGGCTTGGGACTTGAAGGCAGCGTTGATGGATTCGAGGTTCTTGACGACGATGGTGTGGATCACGCGCTTCACCAGGGCGGCGAGGGTCGGTACGTTGTATTCGTAGTCGAGATATTGGTCAAACCGGGTGCCGCCGTTTTCGGCGGTGAACTGCCAGGTGCCTTCAAAGCGGTCGTAATCGCCAGAGACTTGGCGAAACTGGGATGAGGTCTCGGCGTCGTTCCAAAGCTCTTCTTGTCGCCAGCGGACCTTGAGCCCGAAGGTGGGTACAAGGCCGATCCAATCGGCGATGAATCGCTCGCCGTCGCGCTCGACGGGGGTGATGCTTTG
>Ga0164294_10004709_pt1 | contig 11849 bp, 11 predicted proteins | sample GEODES005metaG_FD_111479 | JGI IMG/M metagenome (GOLD analysis project Ga0164294, IMG submission 111479) | Oligotrophic lake water microbial communities from Sparkling Lake, Wisconsin, USA - GEODES005 metaG | ecosystem: Environmental > Aquatic > Freshwater > Lake | place: USA: Sparkling Lake... | reverse complement strand
TTGGAAAGTTTGTTTTAAGCCTTCTATAACCTCAAGTTTCAATCCCTAATAGGGAGTAAGTGAAATTGCAATTCATTCAACGATTAGCTGATTTGAGAAAAACCGATAGTTTCAATCCCTAATAGGGAGTAAGTGAAATTGCAATAGCGGAGTTCTGAAGTCCTATATATATGTAGTTTTCAAGGTTCAGTTGCGCGGATAGTCTTATAATAATCCATTTCAGAAAAAGTGTCAAGGATTAAAATAGCTGAAACCTTTGCTGTGCAAGGTGCGCGGATGGGTGAACTCTATGAACTCCATGAATTGCTTGTGTAGAGATGATTGTAGTCATTTTTTTCTCATCTGAATTTTTTACACCCACCCATCCGCGCATTATTAAGCGAAGAAAATCGTCTGATCACGGGGTTCTTTACCACCAATTCTTTCTATTTTACCAAAACAGCAAGCACAAAGGAAGTAAAAGCGAATGCTGTCGGTTTCAGGTTTAATGAGTTTATTAAGACGCGATCTTAACTTAGCATATTGAGTATCAGTTAACTCACATTCAAAAATACTATACTGTACCCATTGGCCATAGGATTTGAGAATACTATGGATTTTAGTCCGCCGTTTATCGTCAGAAATATCGTAAGAAATAACAACATTCATAAATTCTCTGCGAAGTTATACCTTGTTGATGTAGAGAATTTTTATTTCAGTACCAAAGGGGGATATTTATCAGTTGTTCCCATTAAATATTTAGCTAGTAATCTTGCTTGTAATTCAAAAGCTTCTCGATAAGTACATTTACGTCCCATTACCGGGTGTTTAAACTCCGATAGTTTTTTCTTTTCGTACAAAGTCAAAAAAGTTTTGCGTCCTTCTGGAGTGAGAGAAACAGCACCGCTTAACGGTTCAGTTACAAAATCTGCTGGAGTTAATAATTGCTTATTCAAAATAGATAAAACTACTGCATCTACCACTAAAGGGCGAAACTCTTCCATTAAGTCTAAAGCTAAAGAAGGGCGATTATAGCGATCAAAATGTAGATATCCTAAATATGGATCAAAACCGACAATATTCACAGCACTTTGCACATCATGACGCAATAAAGAATAACCAAAACTTAACAATGAATTTACCGGATCTGTAGGTGGACGACAGACACGCTTAGTAAAAGAAAATTTAGAATTACGAATCAGACTATCAAAACAACCAAAATAAGCAGCACTACCAGAACCTTCTAAACCACGCAAAGAATTGATATTTTCAGTTGAACTAATTGCAGCAATTACCTGTTCAATGCGAGCAATATTTTTAGATAGATCAACATCATCAAATTCACGCTGATAACGCATTAAAGTTTGACGGTAATTTTTTAATTTTCCTCTAACAAAGCCTTGAACAGCATGAATAGATTGGGGGGTTTCTCCTGCTGCTTGCCATTGTGCCTTGCGAATGAAAATATTACCAGTCATTTCTGGCTCTAACCGTCCTAAATAGTGACCAATTTTATTGATAAAAGATAGAGGAATATGACGAGTCATTAACTCATCTACAACAGCCGGCGAAATAGTTGCTCGTCCTAAAACAACTACACCTTCAAGATGAATAAATGGAATATCTTGAAGAATTTTCTTTTCAAATTTCACATTAATCCGTTCATCAACCTTACCAATAAAAGCATCATCTTGTGTGATGTAAAGAGTACCCATGATTAAATCCTCAAAATAGATAATAGGTGACTAAATAAGATCCCCGACTTATTTTTTGTTTTCTACATAAATTATGAATTGATTTCAGAAGTCGGGGATCTGGGTTAATTTGCTTCTTGATAACGTCCAACTTTATCAGCAACTTGGGGCAAACATCGAGAATAAAGACTACAACCATCACAGCGTTTTGTTTTGACAGCTTTTGGCATAGCACCTGTAAACAGTAAGGTTTGGATAGCTTCAATAGTAGCAATGGTAATACCTCGTAATTCTGGGGTAATTTCTACTAACTTCCGTTGATGAGTTTGAGCATAATAGATATAGCCAGTATTGATATTTTTTCCTGTCATTTCCTCCAAACACAAAGCTTGAGCGCAAACTTGCAATTCATCATTATCCCATTCTCCTTTACGTCCTCTTTTATATTCAATAGGGTAAAATTCGCCATTTTCAAACTCAATCAAATCCGATTTGCCGATAAGTTGATATTTATCTGATTTCAAATAAATAGCGCGTATCTGCCAAATTTCCTCACGATTTTGTTCTCCAACTGTGTGAACTCGTTCATGTAAACTTGTACCTTCAATTGTGTATTGATTATCAATAAATTCCCCTGCACAATGAATCAACCAACAACGATGAGGGCAATAGGAATATTGGTTTAAAGAGGCAATATTAACGTAATCATCAGAATTGATATTTTCAAGTAGCATAGGATATAAAAAATTGATTAATTTGTAGGTTGGGTTAAGCGACAGCGCAACCCAACAAAAGCGTTGATAATGAATATGATCATGTTGGGTTTCCTTGCGTCAACCCAACCTATTTTCTCCTCACCATGCCCATTCCCATAGTTGTTTTCCTGCCAATACCAGCATATAAAGCAAAGTCAGCTAAGGCGTTAATTTGTTTAATTGCCGTTGTTTCTACATTGCCAAGAATGCGATAACTAATTTCACCTAAACAACCAATAAATTTATTGTCATAGTTGCTAATAACTTCAGTATTGATATTAAAAGCACTAGCATAAATTGATTCAAAAGAAATATTGGTTAATTCAATACCGCTATATTTATGCCACCGATTTAGTAGACTATTGAAAACAGACTCCCTTGTTGGTAAAACATTATCAAATTCACCTTGACGAAAAGCTACAGGTGTAGAAAAGATGAAATTAAGATTGCGTTCTTTCTCACTTGCTTGTTGATAAAGTTGATGATAATTACAAGCATTTGCCCAAGGTTGATTAGATTGGGGTGTACCTTGAATGCTGGTAATATATAAGTTGGCTGAACCTAAGTGCCAAGGTTGTTTAGGGTTTATATTTAACCATAAAGGTGTGAGTTGACTAAATAAATTGTCATTTAATAAAGAAATACGCCACCAACAAGAAGTACCAGCAGGAATAGAGTTTTGATAGGCATATTGTAAGGTATAAGATTGGGTTTTATGTTTGTTTTCTACCTGCAATGGGGAGAGAGTAAAGGCTTTATCGGCGTTTGATTCGTGTAAGTAGTCTCCTAATTTTCTATCAACAGAACTCACTAAGTTAAGAAATAAGGCGTGGTAATGTCTACCTGTGAGAAAATTGGGGTAAATTGGAGATTGGGGGATGATGTTGAGGATGAGACTATGGGGCATAATTAATAATTGAAAGTAGGGTGGGCAATGCCCACTGATGATATTTGAATCAAATTAATTGGTATATTGTGAATTAAGCAATCAATACTTCATCATCTGGAAGTTGTAACTGTTTAAACTTCATGGCAATTGTTAAGATACCTGATAAACCTGTTAAAAATTGATATTCTTTTTCGCCATCATTACAAACAATAGTTATAGGATAGGACATTATTCCTTGTTTACGTAATTGAAAAATAACAGCAGCATTAGTTATTGGACAAATAATTACTCCTGGCAAGAGATATTTTGATAACATTTGTAATGCAGGTGTTGGTCTAACTGCATCTCCAATCTTGCGAACAACTTGACAATTGGGAAAAGCTGTTAATTTATTGATTTCCGTACTAGCAAACTCTCGTTTACTATCAGGGTAACGCATTCTAAAACTGATGTTATAGATTTCCTTAGCACGACTTTGAATTTCTATAACTTCACCTTTTTGGAAAAATTCATAATACCGCAATAAGTGAAAAGGATCTAATTGTGTTTCTTCAGATTCATCAAGAATAAATCCATGCGGATCTCGAATCGGAAGAGTATCAAATAAGCTATAGCGGAAACTAAATAAAGGTGCATAGCTGGTACTGAATATTTCAGCAAATACTTTTAAATCAGCCAGTATATCATCTCGCTTTCTAAACTCATCCTCATATTTGTCTATTGTTGTAAATCCAGCTTGTAAATCATTCCATTCTTCAGGTGATGTTACTTCGATAAATCTTTTAATAAAAGCTTGACGACATTTAATTCTTATCCAATCTTTTTTAATTTCTTGGATAGTTTTTTCAGCAATAGCTTCTGCACCTCGTAAAACTTTCATTCTGTAGCGGCATTTTTCCCAAGTCCGTTTACTTTCAAAAATTGTTTTTAATGTATCAAACAGCTTAGGAATTAATTCAGCACCAGGTATTTTATCAAGTAATTCTTCCAATTCTAATAAAGGACGTGCTATTTCTAGTGATGCTTCTGAATGCCAATAAGCTTTTAGGAAAGGTTTATCTAAACAGGTAAGATTATCTAACATCTCTTTGAGTGCTGCACGTCCACCAGAAGTATCAAGAGAATTTATATTTTGTTCCCAAGCATCAGCAGGTAAATAAGCAATAGCGTCTGAATCAATATTAGTTTCAGATTTACCTAAAACACGCCCCACTCTACCTATTCTCTGCCAAAATGCCGAGCGATCGCGTGCTGAGAAAATCAACCAATCTAAATTTTGTCGTGTGGGTTCAGGAGTTCTTTCAAAATTAAATCCTACATCTACAGTGCTAGTTGCTAAAATGATTTGGCGTTGCATAGCAATATGTCTATCTTTTTTCGGTGCAGGTCCTGTGATACGTCCTATAAAATTATTCAGACCTTGCTTTTCTAACTCCTTTTTAAGAAAATTAATATTATCAAGTGAGTCAAGAATTACAGCACCATTTTCATTTGGTTTTTCTTGAAAACGTTTAACAACTTCTGCTGTTAGTTCTGTTATCCATTCTTCTTTATTGTCTGGTTTAGGTCGTAATTCTAAATTAACTGCTGTTTGTGATGGTAAAAGCTCACCATTATTTGCTTCTCCATCAATTCTTGCTATTCTCACACCTGCATTTTGTAAATTTTCTAATGCTAATTCACAAGTTGGTTCAGGTGTTGCTGTCAATAATACTACTTTCCGTCCATGCTGGAAAAATTTAAAAACGTGAGAATAAGCAAGATAAAATAACATCCCTACTAGCTGTTTAGCATCATAAAGATGAAATTCATCAAAGATGACTGTAGAGAATTTAGTGTAGAAACCACTAGCAATATTACCTTTATCTAACCTGTTGTATGCAAAGAAAGTTGCATAGTAAAAAATATCAGGGTTAGTTACTAGCAGAATTGGTGTATTAGCACCAACATCACTAAAAACAGTTGCCGGATTTCGCAAAACATTATATAGTTTTTCTCCTGGACGATTGCCAACTTTATCACTAGGCCAACTTTTAATATCTTTAGCTGAAGCTGATTTAACTACATGAGGTAAATAAGCATCTTTAACAAATTTTTGTGCTGCTTCTGTTTGTTGTTCAATTAAAGCATTAGTGGGAGCGATATAAACAGCACTTTTTGTAGGTTGATGTAATAAAACTGTTAATCCGGCTTTAGTTTTTCCCGTTCCAGTTGGTGCTAAATCAAGAATAATATCGGCATCTTTTGATTTTTCAAATACATCAATTTGATGTTGTAGTGGGTTACCACCCATGAAAGATAATTCATCTGGAGATGCACAAGCTGAAATACTCCGATTTTCTAACCTGATAACTAATTTTTGATTACTCATTTCTGTTTTCTCTACCACAATAATGTAAACCTGCGGGTACAATCATTTCGCCAATTTGCCAAGCTGCACCTCGAAAATGAAGATTTTTTAATATCGGTGCAGGAGGTATAGAGATTAAATCAAAAGCAAATATTTCTATTTGTCTTGGTAAATCAGCAACATTTAGATAAAATTGACTTTTATATTCGCCTTCTGGGAGTAAAGTTATAGGAAACTCTTTTAAGACATTCACTTTAACTTTACTAGCGAATTTTCCCACACGAATATAATCTGGTAATTGTTGATTTCCAAATACTAATGTTTGGAATTTATTACCCCTTTCAATCATGCGTAATCTTCCAGTTTGAGGAAAATTACTTGCTCTAAATGAACTAGGTTTTGTACCTTGACGTTGTAATGGTAAATCTTCTCTGGCAGTTGCTACACGATTATTAGTCATGGTGTACCAATAAGCATCAGAAAGAGCGTTAAATCTTTCAAATCTAAATGTAACTCTGCCTATTGGTGAAGCTGGTAAAATGTAGCAGGATTGAGCTATTGCTTGAAAATCTTCTTTGTAGGTTGGTCGTCCTGTAGCCTGACCTTGGAGACGATAGGGGGAATTTACCCAACCTAAAGCATAGGTTAAAGCATAATTCCCAAGTAACCCCTCAGTGTAATAGGTATCAGACAACTCCCTAGAGGCAAAAAAGACTGGTTCAAGACAGTTTAATTCAATAAGTTTTGCCTGTGAAAAAGGAATTGTTGACATAATTTAACTCTCTACTTCAACTGGATTATTTTTGTTTTTACCTTTACCTTTACCTTTGTTTTTTTCAGGTGCAACTTGACGGAAAGGTTCATAGGATTGACTTAAACGCTTGAGAAAAGTATCACGTTCTGCTTCTGACCAGTGGGTTTCTACATCAGTAATTAAATTTCCTAATTCTTCATCAGATAGTTGCACAGAAACCCCTCTTCTGTTTTGCCAATTTGTAATTACTTGCTTGGTTGCTGTGATGACTCTATTAATATTTAAAGGGTGTTCTAAAGGTTCTCCTAAAACATCATAGGTAGCTTGTACAAGTTCCAAGGAGCTAGGTAATTCGGTAATACTGCCAAAAATACCTAATATTTGATTTTCCATTCTTCCTACACGACTGGAAACAGCACCATAACGACTGGTAAAAAGAATATTTCCGATAATGTAGCGCAGTTCATCAGCAGTTACATCTTTGAGTGTGACAACATCTAAAAAATGAACTCCTGGTTTGATGTATTCGCTGGTATTTAAAGCGGTGGAAGGATTACCTTTTTCATCTCGCATTGTGCCGTTTTCGTAGATGGCGTTAATAGTGCGATCGCCTACCACATCAGTAGCAGATAAAATACTAAAAGCGTCTTCAGTCCAAATACGGCTTTTTTGTGCGCCACCTCCACCGGCAGCGAAACCATAAAGGAAACAATCTACACACATTTCACAAGGTGCATTAGTATTTAAAGAGCAAATAGAGCCATCTTTGACGTTAGTGTATAAAAGTTCGTGCGCTCTTAAATGTTCTCTTCCATAACGTCTTTCTGGTGCTACTTGTTTACGTTTAGTCATCACCAACCGTTGAATAATATTATCATTATTCACACCAGCTTGAACAAATTCATTACACATTGACTCACCAGAACCTTCTGTGCGAAAAATAGTTTCTGAGTGAGTTGTTCTGAGAACGATTAAAGTAATAAACCGACCTTTGGGGAAATTTTCATAGGTGGTTGCAAGAACAGGGGAAAGCTTTTGAATTGACATGATAAACTCCTAGTTAGTTAATGATTAATTAAACAGTTGTATTTGTTTCATCAGAATCATCTTCTGATTTATTTTTTAGCTTTGTACGTGCTTCTTCTAAGAAAAATAAATAAGCAGCTTCTAAAGTCTTTTGATCAGATAACAACTTTTCTGGACGTGCTGAGTAAACTTCCTCATATAGCTTGCGTAATACATCGTAATAATGCTTAACTTGTTCAAGTTTTTTTACTCCTACATGATATTCACTAATTCGATCTAAACGAGTATGATATTGCTGAACTAAAGCTGCAAACATTACCTCCAAATCTAAATAAGGTTTTTGAGTTTTGACAGCAGCAATAAAAGCTGTAAAAGGTTCTGATTGAGCAGTTCTTTTAAATGAACTTCCCCAAATTCTGCCTTCTGCGGCTATTTGAGCAGCTTCTTTTAAATATTTAGTCAAAAGTGAATTTTCATTAGGCATAAGGCTCTCCATTAATGTATTTAAAGGCTGACAAATTCGACTCCAAATAATGCTCAAATTTGGTTCATCTTGTTCTCGTAAAATCCAACGTAACAAAACAAAATAAAGTTCAATTGGTCTATCACAAGTACGAGCCAAATCATATAAACAATCATCAGATTTCTGAATGCTGGCAACAGATATTGCTAGTTCTCCAAGACAACGTAATCTTTCAAGAATTTCTTCTGCACTGAGAGTATTCCTATCTTCCTGGGTCTTTTCATTCTTAAAACGTTCATATTGTCCATTTCCTAGTAAAGGTTGCAGTGCAGCAGGAATACCTTCAACTCTGCCATATACATCATCAAATAAATCTACCTCCATATTGCTGCTTAAAGTAAAAGGAAAACCAATATCTAAAGATAAAGATATTTCTAATCCTAATCTCAGTGATTTGAGTAAAGCTAAAGAAGTATTAACATCTCCCCAAACTAAAGGAATAATCACAGATGTATGAATAAAATCCGGTCGTTTAGGTAATGCTACACCAACTACCTTATTAGCTTTAAATTCAAGTTTGTGATCTCGATAAAGTTGTAATTGATCAACAGTAACAGTACCCCCTTCAGTATTGGTTGCTGCAAGTTGTTTTAACAGTTCGCGCCAAATTCTTAAAAGTTCAGGAGCAGAACCTTTTGGTAATGATAAATGTAAATAAAGAGGTTCTTGTTTGCTAACTTTAGGAAAATTTGCACCCACTGTCATTAGTTGATAAGCTAAAGCAGCAATAGAATCTGCTTGTCTTTTTGGTTCAGCACTAATACCACCTGGTAAACGATTAGAAAAAGCCTGTACTTTTGTGCCAGGAGGCATATTAGCTGAAATTAATTCATCTATTTCACTGGATGTAGAACCTAAAGAACATCTTTGTCTAGGATTAGCTTCTACATAAGCATCTAATTCATTAATTCCAATTAGCTGATTAGCAAAAGGTAAATTTACCATTCTACTAACTGCTAAAATCATTTCTTCAGATATTTCTATTTCTTCAGAAGTTTCTGTACTGTTATTTCTTAGTTGAAAAGACTCTTGGAGAGATTCGTTAATACCTTCAATGCCATTAATAGCGGCTTTTGCTGCAAATAAAGGTCGTCCATACTGACCATTAAATGGTTCAAGTGCAAGGCGTTGATGTTCAGAAATTCCAGCATGATGAGAGATTTTATCCCAAACTTCTTTAGGATTTAAACCTGCTTCTCGATAACTCAGATAAGCTGCTTTCAAACCTTCAGATATAGCAAATTCTTCTGCATTACTTACAGGCAATAATCCCAGTTCAGCAGCTTTTTCTAGTGCTTCCTCACCAGCATCTTCACCCCATTTAGTTACAGATTCAGCAACTTTATCTGATTTATAACCTGCTTTCTTCTTTTCTAAAAGAGCCTGAATATTGACTAAAACCTCATCAACATTTTGTTGAATAGCCTGATGAGTAACTTTGATACCATCTTTAGTGGCTCTGACAAGTTTTTCAATATTGTTACCAAAAACTTGATCAATTTTACTTTGCCAAACAGTAGCGATTTCTTTGGTTAAATCTACATTTGGTAAATTTCCACCTTCAAAAAGTTCGCTATCTGGAAAAATGGCGATGGGATGAAAGCCATATTTTTGTAAAACTTCTTCACAAGCACCCAGTAACAAGGATGTAATATAACCTTTATCTTCTGATAAACGCACTCGAAAAAGATTACATTTTCTGCCAAAAGCGACTGTTAATTCTGTTTCTATTTTGCGAAATCGTTGTGCATCAGGAATACCTAAATCAAACAAATCAGCAGCAACTAACATTGCAGCCCAACGTTCAATATTTGGGTCTTCTGGTAAAAATCTAGCACCATCACTGACGCTGTGACCTGAATGACGTTCAATCAACTTTCTGACTAATTCTAAGTCATCATCTGTGACTACAAAGCTAAGAACACAAGCTTTTTCAAGTTGTTCTTTTAAAAAGTCTTTATCTCTAGCTAAGGTTTTAACATTTCGTCCTTGAGAACCTTCTAATTTATTGAGGTCATGAACAGCCGTCGCAGCTAATAATAAAGGTCGTTTATCTTCTGCTACTTGTGCTATACGGCTGACTGTTAAAATGAACTGACAAGCAGAGTCTAAATGTTCTGCAAGAGTTGTACCTGTTCTCACACCATATTGAGGATGATGTGCATGATTTTCATAAAGCCGGGGGCGAATTTCACTGAAATAACGTTCCTCTAAGGATTTAGGAGGACGATTTAAAAGCCGACCGCGTTTAATCATTTTCTTCTTCCAATTTAATTAAATAAGAGTTGATTTGTCTCACATAAAGCGGATATTGCTGTAAAGCAAAACTAATTGCCATGAAAACCTGATTCGGATCTATATCATCATATTCATGAACCAAACGATTTCTTAAACCTGATGATGGCGCAATTTGTTTTGCTAGTTCAGGAGTAAGAATTTGATATTTACCTAATTCAATAAAAGCCTCAAAATTAGTGTAAGACTTTCCAGATTTGAGTTTTGACAATATATGATCATTGATGTCTATTGCGGCTTGAGTCATTAATTGCAATAGTCTTTCTACAATTAGTTGTTGACGAAAATCACCTAAAAATTCATCAAGACTCAAAGAATTAAATTCTACTAAGGTGTTGTAATATTTGGTAATTAACCTTAGTCTTGATAAAACTATTTCAGAATCTATATTATTCATGCTCCCCACTTATTTAACTCTATTTCAATAATTCGTTGTTGCTCTTTACGAAATTTCTTTAACTCTGATTCAGCTTTTAAGGAATTTAAGCAAAAATCATTAAATTGTCCAGTAAATTTTTCATATAACATAATTCCATCACGCGCTACAAAATGACTAATTAACCAAGAACATTTATTTAGTTCTACAATATCTATAATATCAGGATTAATTTGTAAAACTTCACCAATCACAATTGGCAGTTCAAATAAAACAGCAATATTATTTGCTATGTAATTCTGACGTTTTTCTTCATCATATAAAACTGCAAAATCCCAGTCACTATCAGCTTTAGTTTTACCAGTTGCTCTAGAACCAAATAAAACTAACATTTTTAAGTAAGGTATTTTCTCAGGAATTTGTGAGGATAATTCTTGAAGTTCTGTAATTGTGGGAGTATTGTTTTGCATTTGCTTTAGTCCAGCTATAGGAATTATTTTCTTCAAGAAATTTCTGCATTACTAACTACTATTTTCAAGAAATGGGAGTAGGAGAAACTACCCCCAATATGTTAGAAATTCTTTTTAAGCGAACTGCTTGCAGCAGCGCTTCGCTATCGCTTTTGACTCAATTACAAGTCTATACTCATGCTGTTGACCTTGAATACGACGTTTATTAAACTGATAACCTCTTTTCTTGAGGACGTGCATAGTTGCAGAAAATCGGTGGCTAATTTTTTCGACTAGTTCTTCTGTAGAATGCCAGCAAGAATCTGACATAACTTGAAGCATACGATCTGGAAGATTATCTTTCACAAAAAATTACCTCAATAAGTTTGCGCCGAAATAGCCATATCAGTGCTAACCTATGAGATACCACTCAACATAGGTGAACTGAAACAGCTTTGTTTCGGTTCTCTTTAATTTAATATAGCACCAAAATTTTGTCTGTAGTAAAGAAGTGAGTAAAAATCTGGTAATGAAAAAAATTGTTCCATGAAACTTTTGAGATATATACTAAAGAAGCCTTGAGACTAGACCCTAATCCCTATAAGGGATTGAAACTGTAGTAAAGATGTGATCGAGGCATTAACATAACTCATTAATCCCTATCAGGGCTTGTAAGCCAGAGCTAGACTCTGGCTTTTTTAATATCTTTTTTAAATACCTCATATTGTGTCCGTAACTCGTTGTTAAAATCTATAATGA
>Ga0164294_10004707_pt1 | contig 11855 bp, 11 predicted proteins | sample GEODES005metaG_FD_111479 | JGI IMG/M metagenome (GOLD analysis project Ga0164294, IMG submission 111479) | Oligotrophic lake water microbial communities from Sparkling Lake, Wisconsin, USA - GEODES005 metaG | ecosystem: Environmental > Aquatic > Freshwater > Lake | place: USA: Sparkling Lake... | reverse complement strand
GCCAGCTATGGGAATGACACATTACACAAAAATTGCAGGAGCCATCAAGATACCATTTTTCCCATATCAGATTGGAAACTCACCAATGACTGATGAAATGATTTTGCAGTTGTTAGACATACCTAATGTGAAGGGGTTGAAGCTGACCACAAACAGCATGCTAGACATCAGCTCAATCAGAATAAAATCTCAAGGAAAATTGTTGCTTTTCAGTGGAGCAGATGAATTGATGTGTCAAGCTGCAGTATGCGGAACCATTGGAGCCATTGGTTCTACTTACAATCTTTTTGGACCTGTTTGTCAGTATGTACGCAAAGAATTTTTAAATGGAAATGTACAGTTAGGGATTGATTTTATGATTGAATTTCAGGAATTGATACTTGAAATACTTCCATGCATCTGGACCTTTTTTCACCGTGGTATGTTGTTGCGCCATGGCATTGACATAGGAACGCCCAAAGCACCATTGCTAGCACCTAAATTGAAATGGAGCGATGAGGAATTGATGAGAAGGATCAGTAAGATAGAGGGCTTCATGCCAAAATCATGGTTTAACTTTTAATTATTATTCAATGAAACAGATAGAAGTAATTACAGGCACTGGAGTTCCTCAAAGTCACCTCCCTTTTTCTCCTGCGATTAGAGCAGGTGATTATGTTTTCATTTCGGGACAAGCATCCGTAGATAATGAAGGTAAAATTGTAAATGGAACATTTGCAGAAGAATGCAGAAGGTCATTTGAAAATTTAGGGAAAATCCTCACAGCTGCAGGCCTTGATTTTTCTGATGTGATACAAGTTAGGAATTATGTAAACCATCAAGAAGATCTAGCAGAATTCAACCAGATATACCGAGAATTTTTCAGCACACCCTTTCCTGCAAGAACAACCATCATGGGGTGTTTGGGAACATTGTTGAAATTTGAAGTGGATGCGGTAGCTTATTCCCCTAAATAAAAATCATGAAGGTTGCATTGCTTGGCATAGTTCATGAGTCTAATACTTTCGTAAAAGAACTAACTACGCTTGATCATTTTCGTAAAAGTCGTTGGCTTTTTGGAAATGATATCATCAATGAATACAAGCATGCTTTTCACGAGATTGGAGGCATGATTGAAGCTATGGATGAAGCCGGTATTGAAATTGTTCCTGTTATGTATGCCGAAGCCACACCCGGTGGAATGGTTGCCACTGAAGCCTATGAACATCTAACCAAAGAAATGTTCTCCTCGCTTCAACAAGCACTTCCTGTTGATGGTTGTCTTGTAGTGCCACATGGTGCAGGCGTTTGTGAAACTTATCCTGATATGGACGGACAGTGGTTGGCACAATTGCGCGAAATTGTGGGCAGCAGCACGCCTATAATTGGAACTATAGACCCACATGCCAACGTAAGTACGTTGATGATTGAATCAACAAACGCATTGGTGGCATATAAAACAAATCCACACATCGATCAACGCAGTGCTGGAAAAGAAGCGGGGAGATTAATGGCTGATTTTCTATCAAAAAAAAATAAGCCCATCCAATTTTTCTCATCTCTTCCTCTCGCAATAAGCATCGAACAGCAGTTTTCTGAAAAAGACCCTTGTAAAGCTTTGCTGAATCTCGCCAAAGAAATAGGCACACGTGAACATATTTTATCAACCAGCATTGTCTTGGGCTTCCCTTATGCAGATGTAAAAGAAATGGGTTCTTCACTTATTGTTATTTCAAACAATGAAACCGCTGGTAAGGATGCCCTTGAAGATCTTGAAAAATATATCATCTCAAATAAAGAATTGTTTAATGGCGTTAAGCAAGATATCAGCGAACTCCTTGAATCCTTGGATGAATGCAAGAAGCCCATTTTGTTGTTAGATATGGGAGACAATGTAGGCGGCGGCGGCCCTGGCGACAGCACATATTTGCTTGATGCTTTAGAAGATGCAGGAAAGGGAAACACATTTGTTTGTGTGTATGATCCAAAAGCTGTTGATTCGCTAAGAAATACTCAGGTGGGTGATCTAATTGAAACGACATTTGGTGTAAATCCACAAGGAAATCTAACCAGACCTAGGTTGGTTACCCTACTTTTTAAAGGGTCGGGAGTCTTCAATGAATTAAAGCCAAGGCATGGCGGTCAAATACATTTTGACATGGGAGAAATAGCCATTGTAAAAACTAATCAAGACAATATTGTAATGCTGACTTCATTAAGGGTGCCTCCTTATAGCCTTCAACAATTGCTGACATTCGGTATAGATCCAATGAAGTTCGACTCGATTGTTGCCAAAGGTGTTAATGCACCTATTGCTGCATATACTGGGGTTTGTGAAACAATTATTCAGGTAAATACCCCTGGTTTGACGCAGGCAGACATGACCAAATTTCATTATAAAAATAGAAGATTACCTCTTTACCCTTTTGAGCAAGATTAAAAAAAGCATGTATGTTGACTGAAAATAATCATTTAACCAAGTTAGCATCATTGGCTTATTATACGGAAGGTCCAGCCATTGACAAAGCGGGTAATGTCTATTTTACAACGTTAACGGGTGGTTCGATCATGAAATTAGACAATCATGGTTCACTGAGCGAATGGGCTAGAACAGCTTGTCCAAATGGGCAAATCATCCTTGAAAACGGTGACCATTTGGTGTGCGACAGCAAGCTGGGAAAAGTATTGAGGTTTTCAGAAAATGGAAATTTTATCAGGGATGAATCTCATGAAACCTGCGCTGGAGTGAAGGTTCATGTTCCAAACGACTTGTTGGTTGATAGTCGGGGAAACCTGTATTTCACAGATTCAATCAGGCATACAGGTTCTATTTTTTTTATAAGTGCTAATGGACATGAGCACCTGATTGAAACAGGGTTAGATTACCCTAATGGACTAAAACTCTCCAACGATGGCAGTGTACTATACGTAGCTGAGAGTTATAAAAACAGAATCATCAAAATAAGGCTAAATTCAACTGGGTATTCGATTGGCGGATACGAGGTTTTTATAGATCTTCCAATGAATTCCTATGGAGAGGCAATCGGAAATCTGCCTGATGGGATTGACATCAACAAGCAGGGAATGATGGCAATCGCACATTATGGAATGCAGGCGGTTCAACTTGTTTCAGCTGATGGAGATTTGATAACATCGATTGATACCAATCTTCCATGTACAAGCAATGTTTATTTTGAAAACGACAATACGTTGATTGTAACAGGAGGCTATGCTGAACCTGGCCCAGGAGCGATTGTGAAAATTAAAATCAAATAAATCATAGATATGAAAAAGCTATTGTTCAAGGTGTTAGTCTTATTTTTTTTCATGTCATTATACCAACAAATGAAAGCTCAAAATATGCCAGAATTTATTGAATTGCCTTCACTCCCCAACACAGAAGGAATGGCCGGAATGTTTGCAGGGAAGAGCAATGGAAGGTTATTTTGTATGGGAGGGGCGAATTTTCCAGAAAAAAAACCATGGGAAGGTGGAAAGAAAATCTGGTACGATGTTATTTTCATGCTAGATGAAAAGAGCGGATGGTCTAGGCTCGAGCAAAAACTACCAACTCCATTGGCTTATGGCATTGCTGTAGATTACAAAGATGAAATTATTATTGTTGGGGGAAATGACGACAAAGAATTTCATTCAGCTGTATTTGGACTACATTGGGATGGCCATACACTGAAACAAAGAGACCTGCCAGCCCTACCCAAAGAGCTCGCAAATATGGCCGGCACATTGGTAGGAAATTTGATCATTGTGGCTGGAGGAACTACAGGCTTTCAAGGATTGCCATTGTCTGACTGCTATGCGCTTGATTTAGACGACTTAGGATCTGGTTGGGTAGTCTTGCCAACATGGCCAGGTCCGGCCAGAACACAGCCTGTAAGTGGCTCATACGGGGGTAATTTTTTCTTGTTCAGTGGAGAGATGGCTGGTGTAGACATGAGTGGAAATCCGAGAAGGTATATGTTACAAGATTCATATCGATTCAAGCCTGAAAAAAGTCAGGGCAAGTGGACAGGAACTTGGGAAATGCTACCGGTTATGCCAAAAGCAGTTTCAGCATCCGCCAACCCAGTGCCAGTGCTTGACAATGGAAATTTTGTTTTTTGGGGTGGTGTAGATGCAACAGCAGCTGTACACAAAGATCCAGTTACTCATCCGGGAATAGACAAAAAGGTATTCGTATATGCAGCAGATACACAAGTTTGGTCGTTTGCAGGGATAGAAGAAAAGCAGCAAGCGAGGGTTACCTTACCAACAGTTTTATGGAAAGGAAACTGGCTTTATATCAGTGGAGAAATCAAACCTGGAATCAGGATAAATTCGATTGTTGGCATCAAAAAATAAATGAAAATAATGACTAACCCAAAACCAATTTGTTCAAAAGCATGGATGACAGTGGCTTTGCTGTGCATAGTGGCTTCATTGAATTATCTTGATAGAACGATGATTACCACCATGAGGTCTTCTATAATGTTAGAGATACCAATGACAGAAGCGCAGTTCGGCTTATTGTCATCTGTTTTTTTGTGGGTTTACGGATTGCTCAGCCCCTTTGCCGGGTATATTGCTGATAAGTTCAACAGGAGCAGGGTTATTCTTGTTAGTCTGTTTGTATGGTCAGCTGTAACCTGGTTGACTGCTCACGCAACAACATTTAATCAACTCTTGCTTACCCGCGCACTGATGGGAATCAGTGAGGCCTGCTATATTCCTGCAGCCCTTGCCTTGATTGCAGACTACCATGGAACAAAAACAAGGTCACTCGCAACAGGCATTCACATGGCAGGCATCATGGCAGGACAAAGCCTTGGTTTTGTTGGTGGATGGATTGCTGAAGAATTTACATGGAATACATCATTTACAGTATTGGGGATTTTTGGAATACTCTATTCCATCATTTTGGTGACCTTGCTTAAAGATCCGAAGCAGCTGTCAGTTGATGTAGATTCAACTTCCAAAAAGGATGTCAACTTCCGGGATGCGGTAGGAAGGATGTTTGGCAATCGTTCGTTCAACATGGCCTTGATCTATTGGAGTTTGTTGGGTGTGGTGAGTTGGTTGGTGATGGGTTGGCTGCCCACTTATTACAAGGAGCACTTTAACCTGTCTCAGACGGTTGCCGGACTATATGCCACAGGATATCTCTACCCTGCATCACTCGCAGGGGTAATTGTGGGAGGGATTCTTGCAGATCGGTGGAGTAAGAAAAATGAACGAGCAAGGGTGCTGGTTCCCGTAATCGGTCTTGTTGTGGCTGCACCTTTTATATTTATGGCAAGTACAACGTCCTTTCTTCCCACCGCCATAGCATTTTTTGTGGTTTATGCATTTACCAGGGCATTTTCGGATTCCAACATGATGCCAATTTTATGCACGATTGTTGACGAACGATACAGGGCAACCGGATATGGTATTTTGAACATGTTCAGTTGCATTGTAGGTGGACTTGCCTTGTATGCAGGAGGTATGCTGCGAGATGCCAAAGTGGATTTATCGCATATTTATCAGTTTGCAGGAGTCACGATGTTGCTCTGCGCCTTTATTCTTTATAAAGTAAAGCCAAAAATCCAGGCATAATGGCGAATAACATTAATTGCAGATTGAGATTACGAAAGATGAACATGCTTGTCAAATGGCAACTGCTGTTTGGAATTATCTTCTTTTTTACAATTGATGCCAGTACTGCACAAACGAAAAAAACAAAGCAATCAACAGTAGATTTCGGTGTTGTTTTCAATGAGGATGGTGATTTTGCCTTTCTGAGTCCGGATCCAGTTAAAGCCAAGCAGTTGCTTGAGTTGAATGTGGCTGCGCATGCTGCGCTAGGCATCAATACCTATACCTTCAGCATCGGTGCTGGAAGTGATGTTTTGTATTACAATACAAAAGCTGCAAGTCCTTACGGATGGAGGCAGACCAGCTATGAAAGTAAAGACTCCAATTGGGCGGCAAGAATCAGGAGTGCCAGGAGTTGCATTGCCGCAGGGATGGATGCTGTTATGGTGGCAGGCCAAGCGGCAAAACAGAGCGGGATGCGCTTTATTCCCAGCCTGCGGATGAACGACAGCCACTTCATGACAGATCCTTACAATTATCCACTCACCGGAAAATTTTGGATTGAGAATGGTGAAAAGTTCAAGATTGGAAAAAGCCCTCTTGCCTTTAGCAATGACTATCGAAATCTTTTTGACTATACCCACAAGGAAGTGCGCGATTTTCGCTTTGCTGTTTTCGAAGAAGCGATTCAGCTTCACCAAGACATCATCGATGGATTTGAGTTAGACTTCAACCGGGTTCAAGTTTTTTTTCCAAGAGAGAAGAATGAAGAGGGAATGCAACTGATGACAGCGCTGTTGCGCAAGATGCGGAATAGACTGAATTTGCTAGCAAAGCAAAAGGGTAGGCCCATGCATCTTTTCGTGAGGGTTCCTCCATCAACAGCTGCTTGTTATTTGGCTGGTCTAGACATCAATGCGTGGATAAAGGAAGGATTGGTTGATTTGGTTACGCCCTCTCAGCTCATGACATTGGCACATGATATGCCCATACAAGACATGGTTGATTTGGGAAAAAAACATGGAGTGCAAGTTTATCCCTCTTTGTTCCCAAGGACGAGTTTTAGAAAAGCGATGTTATCAGGTGTTAATGAATATGGCATGGATTTGCCTTACGGAAGAATTGCAACCCTCGCAGAATTGCTAGGCGCTGCTGCCAATTACAAGCTGATGGGGGCACAAGGGTTTTACCTTTTTAATTTTAAGGGCGGTGATAAGGACGAGGGGCTTAGGCCACATCCAGATTGGATGTATGCCTTGGTGGCAGGCCTTAAAAATGAGAAGCTCAATACGGGCGATAAAGTATATGCAATCACCAAATCCTATTACAACGATGAGAAACAACCCTCCTACGCTTATGTCAAACAACTTCCCCGCCAATTGCAGGGTGAGGAAATTTTTCAGTTGTTCCTCGGAGAAAATCTAGCCACTGCTGTTTTTCCGCTAAAGTCCTGTTTGCTGAGGGTTGGTGCAAAGGATAGCTTATCAATCAATATAAAGTTCAATGGAGTGACATTGACACCGTTTAAAGTATTCGTGGAAGAGGCTTATTTAACTGGAAAGAAACTTCCTCCAGACCTTGCCGCCTATTCGTGGATCTACCTTATTAATGATCCTGGCATCTTGAAAAAAGGCAATAATGCATTGGAGATGAGTGGAACAAAAACAACCATTACCGATATAGAATTAGGCTTTTCCTATTTCAACCAGCTTAATCTATTCATGTTTGGTAAAAAACTACCAGCAATCAATCAAAAGGAAAGCAAATAAATCAAACATAATAAACAGAAATCATGTCAGGAATAAGTTATGCAAAATCGGCCGCATTGTTGGAAAGGGCAAAGAAAGTGATTGCAGGAGGAGTGTCGTCTGAGTTTAGGAAATATGGCCATCCACATGCCATTTTTTATACACATGCAAAAGGCAGCAGAATCTACGATGTAGATGGAAATGAATACTTGGATTTTACCCTGAGTCAGGGCCCAATGATTGTAGGCCATTCACATCCAAGGGTGATGAAAGCTATTGAGGAATACTCAGCACTTGGACAGATGTTTGCCGGGCAGCATATCCAGGAAATAGAACTCGCTGAAAAGTTGAATGAAATCATTCCCTCAGCAGAATTGATGCGTTTTTGTTTAGATGGCTCAGAGGCAGTACAAACTGCTTTTCGGGTGTCTAGAGCCAAAACAGGAAAGAAAAAATTTATCCGATTTGAAGGCCATTATCACGGATGGCTTGATAATGTAGCCTGGGGTTTATCTGCTCCTTCTGTTGAAGCGATGGGTGACAGGGAAAACCCTGTAGCTTTTCCTTGGTGCCAAGGATTGTCTGAACATGCGTCTGATGAATTTATCATACTTCCATGGAACGATTTGGAACTGTTGCAAAAAACAATGGAAGAAAGGCATCATGAAATTGCGGCCATTATTACTGAACCTGTTATGTGCAACAGCGGTTGTATCTTGCCAAAAGCAGGATTTTTACAGGGCATACGTGATATTTGTGATCAATATGGTACCACTTTTATCCTTGATGAAGTAATCACAGGATTTAGATTGACGCTGGGAGGTGCACAACGTTATTTTGGCGTGACACCAGACATCTCCATTTTTGCAAAAGCGATGGGAAGTGGTTATCCAATTAGTGCTGTGGTTGGAAAAAAAGCATGGATGTCACTTATTGAAGAATCAAAAGTTATCCATGCCGGAACAATGAATGCAAGCAATCCAACTGTAGCTGCAGCGCTAGCCACCATAAGAATTTTGGAAGATGAAAATCCTTATGATCGAATGTTCATGTTGGGAAGAAAACTCATGGATGGATTAAAAAAAGCAGCAGAATCATCAAATCAAAACTTGTTAGTTCAAGGCCCTGGTCCCATGTTCAACATAAGTTTTACTTCATTGAAAAGCATCGAAGATTTTAGGGATACATTTTCTACTGACAAGGTAAAATTGGGCAAGTTTGTGGCGGCATTGCATGATAAAAAAGTACGCATCATTGGGCGTGGATTGTGGTATATCAGTGCAGTGCATACGGAAGAAGATATTGATCATGCCATTGCAGCAGCCACAGAAGTGTTGAAAGGAATGGAATGAAAAATATGAGCAAGGGACTTTGTTTTTTCATTTATGATCCAAGATGAAATCATAAATGTTAAATCAATGTATGCTGGTTTATTTTTAAAGTATTGTAATTCTACTTCTTTTTTTGAAGCATAAAAATCGAACATTGTTTATTTACAAAAGAGTAAAAAAATGATAGTTTAAATTTAAATACCATGAGATTTACAAGAAGAAATTTTGTAGAAAAAACAGTAAAATTTTTATCGTTTTCTACACTGATAGCAGCTATTCCATCTTCAACGATTCAAGGTGCAGAAAAAAAATATAGAGGCTACAAAGAGCTGCAACAGGTTGATGAGCTTGAAGTGATTAAAAAATTACTTGCTCAAAAAGTACCCATGAAATGGGTTTTTGTAGGAGACAGTATTACTCATGGTGCTAAGCATACTTATGGTTATAGATCTTACCCTGAAACCTTTTCAGAACGCATCAGGTACGAGATGAAGCGAGGAAGAGATGTTATCGTAAATATGGGAATTAGTGGAAATACATCCAGCGATATTTTAAGTGATTATGATTGGCGAATTGCGCAGTTTACTCCTCATGTTGTCTTTATAATGATTGGAACAAATGATGCTGATGTGAAAAGAAATATTTCACTAGAAAAATTTAAATTAAATATGCTGGAACTAGTTGATAAAATCAGGAACAGTGGATCGATACCTATAGTGCAAACGCCTAATATTACAATTGAGGAAAAAGCAATTGGACGGGAGCGCTTGAAGTATTATGTACAGGTAATTCGAGAGGTTTCAAAGGAAAAGGAGACAATTTTTGTTGACCATTGGGCATATTGGACAGAAATGGCGGGTGTTGCTCCAAATGTAGTAAATGCGCAATGGTTGATGGATGAATTGCATCCCAACGGAAGAGGTCACGATGAAATAGCGCGATTGCTCTTTAAGCAACTTTCTATTTATGATCCAACTCAATTCACTGGGAAGGATCATTGGTCAAACCAAAATCAATAAAAACAAATTTAACTTGACGTCTCATCTCCATATTTCAAAACTCACATTAGGCACCGTTCAACTTGGCATGAATTACGGAATTGCCAACAAAATTGGCATGCCCAATGCTGATGAAAGTTACGACTTACTTTTTGCTGCTTTTCATGGAGGAATTAACACCGTTGATACATCTATAGATTATGGAAACAGTGAAAACATAATTGGTGAATTTATAAAAAGTAAGAAAGAAAATGATTTGAATATTGTTACGAAGTTTAATCTTGTTAACAATAATTCAATCAATTTAAATCAAATTCGAAAAGAGATTTATGAACAAGTTAACTCATCAATAAGCACTCTTGGAATCGATAAAATTCCGGTTTATCTTTTTCACCAAGGAAAGGGACAAGACATGGAAAGCTATGCTGAACCAGTATCTTCGGTGCTTTCTGAATTGAAAAAAGATGGATTGATATCTGTGGGTGGAGTATCTTTATTTAACCCAGATGATGCACATATCATTTTGGAAAATCAAGAATTTCAAGCTGTTCAAATTCCTATCAATATTTTTGACCAACGATTAATTGTTGATGGAACTTTGGCAAAAATGAAAGAAAGAAATAAAATTTTATTTGCCAGAAGTATTTATTTGCAAGGATTATTTTTTTTAAATCCAGCAGCTTTATCGGGGAATTTAATGTTGGCTTTTCCATATCTACAAAAATTAAAAATCCTTTCAGATGAGGTTGGCATGACAATCCATGAAATGTGTTTTTCATTTGTTAGAGATCTTTGCGGTATTTCAAGCATGGTTGTTGGTGCAGAGAATGTAACCCAGGTTAGTGACAATATTAAATTGCTCGATGCACCAGCTTTAAACCCTGAATTCCGTTCAAAAATTTTCAATATCTTCAAAGAGGTTCCAAAAACAATAATTACCCCAGCACTTTGGGAAAAGTGATTTTAACAACATGAAAGTAACCGAATTTTTTAGTTTGAAATTTAAAGTGGCCATTGTAACAGGTGGAAGTGGATTTTATGGTAAACCAATTTCATTGGCACTTGCAGAGGCAGGTGCTACGGTAATCATAGCGTCACGTGATGCAACAAAATGCATTGAATATGCAAACGAATTAGTTGAGCAAGGATATAAAGCGCATGGATATTTTCTCGATTTATCTGATGAAGAATCAATAAAATCATTTATCTCAAAAATCATTTCAACCCATGGGGGCATAGACATACTTGTTAACAACGCGGTTTCCAGACAGGGGTTTAAAAACCTCGATGATGTTACCAAAGAAGAGTGGGAAAATGCACAAAATATCAACTCAACCGGATTGATGCTGATTACACAAGCTGCCATCAAACAAATGTGCATTCAACAATCTGGGAACATTATCAACATTGGTTCAATTCAAGGTGTTGTAGGACCACATTTCCCCGTTTATGGAAATACTGGAATGACCAGCCCCGTAAATTATACATACGATAAATGGGGGATGGTAGGGTTTACAAAGTGGATTGCAAACTATTACGGGAAATACAATATCAGGGCCAATTGCATCAGTCCAGGTGGCTATGGTCCAGGAATTACAAATTCACCAGAAAGAGATGAATTTAAGATAAATTACATGGGATTGACCCCTTTGGGTCGATTTGCAAATGATAATGACATTAAGGGGCCAATTGTTTTCCTCGCATCCGATGCATCTGCATATATAACTGGGCATAATATATTGGTTGATGGTGGGTGGACGAGTTGGTAAACAACAGAAAATATAACAAATGAAAGAGTCAAAAAACTACAAATGGATAATCGTCGCACTGCTTTTCGGTGTGGCACTCTTGAATTATATGGACAGGCAGATGATTTCCACCATGCGTCCTGCCATGCAGATAGACATTGCGGAGTTGAAGCAGGCCACCAATTTCGGGCGACTCATGGCCATATTCCTTTGGGTATACGGAGCGATGAGTGCTTTCTCTGGAATCATTGCAGATCGCATCAGCAGAAAATGGCTCATCATTGGAAGTTTGTTTGTTTGGTCTGCCGTTACCTTTTCAATGGGTTATGCCGAAACATTTAACCAGCTATATACGCTGCGTGCCATCATGGGTTTTAGTGAAGCATTGTATATTCCTGCTGGATTGTCATTGATTGCGGACTTCCACAACGACAAAACCAGGTCTCTTGCCATTGGTATTCACATGTCTGGGATATACAT
>Ga0164294_10004706_pt1 | contig 11856 bp, 11 predicted proteins | sample GEODES005metaG_FD_111479 | JGI IMG/M metagenome (GOLD analysis project Ga0164294, IMG submission 111479) | Oligotrophic lake water microbial communities from Sparkling Lake, Wisconsin, USA - GEODES005 metaG | ecosystem: Environmental > Aquatic > Freshwater > Lake | place: USA: Sparkling Lake... | reverse complement strand
TTGTCGCCACCTGCTGTGACAACTGCTTCAATGATGGTGCCAGCCTTTGATGCGGTGCGGACTAGAACATCAAATGATTGTGACGCACGGTAGCCAGTGATCTTTGTGCCTGACTCTTGTGTCCAGTTGTATTCAGGATAGACAGAGATGTTTGCTGAGCGGATATCTTTAGTTGCAATTCCTGCATCCTTTAGCGCTGCTCGCACAGCAGCAGCTGATTTGCTAGCAGAGGAAAGTGCAGCAGCATTAGTAGACGCAAGTGCTGAAACTGTTGCGTTAAAGCGAATAGCATCTGGGACAACAGAGATCGTGCCAACACCTGTGACGGTGATGAATCGGTTATCTGTGGTGCCAGCACCATTCGCTGGGATTGCTAGGGCAACAACGCCTGCAACAGCAGAGATGGTCATGATGGATGAGATTGTGCGAAGTTTTGTTAGTTTCATAGGACAAGTATCTCTAAATTTCTGAGAAATAGCCCAGAAATTGAATCAAAGTATTTGTGAATAGAGCCTCTCATGGCGTTTAACCATGGCCTCTGAAGTGAAGTATTGATGGGCTCGCTTTTGCCCTGCTTTTCCAAAATCATCCCGCATAGAAGCACTGTCAAGAAGGGACTTAGCCGCACTTATCAATCCATCCGATGTAGTTTCTGTTAGAAGTCCATTTACTCCGTGAGAGACAATGTCTGAGACCGATCCTACGTCCGTGCTGATAATTGGAAGACCTGCTTGAGCAGCTTGAATTAAAGTCAAAGGAATACCCTCATTATCGCTACATAAGATTGCGATATCAGCCGCACTTAGAATCAAGTCAATATCATTTCGCCACCCGAGGAAAGTCATCGGAAGGCCCTCGGAGTCAGATTTATCCTTGATGTTGGCTAAAAGCTCACCCGCACCTGCAATTAGTATGTGAGTATCGGGATAATTTAGCTTGAGGAATCTTGCTATGTCCAGTAGTCGGTCTGGACGCTTAATCTGTGTAAGCCGTCCGACAAAGACAAAATATTTTTTATCAGATTCTAACCCTAGTTGTTTTCGAGCCTTCAACTTTGGATGAATTTGAAGTAATTGAAGACCAGGAAAAATCACTTCGTACTTTGGTTCACGTCCCACGCCAACTTCCAAAAGATCTCTTTTTACGCTGTTCCCAATCGCAATCAGTCGCGCTGTGAAGAGAGCTAATAACTTTTCAACAAAAATGACTATTTGTGTTTTTCCACTTCCAAAATATCCATGTAGTAAGTGTCCATGAAAAGTATGTACACGTCTGGCTCGTGGAGCAGCAACTAGTCCGGCAACTCGCCCAAGTACGCCCGCTTTAGCCGTGTGTGTGTGAATTACATCAGGCTCAAACTTCCATATTTCGTGGAGTAGGAGGAAAAATGCATTTACATCTTTGAGTGGTGAAATGGATCGACCTAATCCAGGCAGTCGGATCGCCTTCAAATCAGTTGCAACCTCATCCAAGTAATCAGATTCATTATTGTCGCAATACCCAGTTACGAGAATTGAATCTATTTTTTGAGAATCAAAATTCCTCATTAAGTCAGCTACCAGCACTGCGGGCCCGCCTACATTCATACGGGCAATCACGTGCATGACCTTTATGGGGCGAGTGGATTTCATGTCCGTATCTTCCCCCAAAATAGTGGATAATTGGCCAAGTTATGAGCAACTCACCATTTATTTCAAATTGCACGGCAGACGCCATTCGTGACGCTGCCCTCGCACTCAAGGCTGGTCATTTAGTTGCTTTCCCAACCGAAACCGTTTATGGGCTTGGTGCGGACGCAAGAAACCCAGATGCGGTCAAGAGAATTTATGAAGTAAAGGGACGCCCAACCGATCACCCATTAATTATTCATATCTCCTCTATGAATCAACTGGATAAGTGGGCGACAGATATTCCTGAGTACGCGATTGATCTTGCACGCGCTTTCTGGCCGGGACCTATGACTTTGATTCTGAAGCGAACAGAAATTGCAAAAAATTTCATTACTGGGGGGCAAGAAACGGTTGGACTACGCGTGCCTAGCGATCTAATCGCACTTGCGCTGATCCAAGAGTTTGAGAGAATTTCAAATTCTGCAATCGCCGCACCTAGCGCAAATCGGTTTGGGCAGGTATCTCCGACGTCAAGTGCCGACGTCCACGAGGAGTTAGGTGCTTATCTTTCTAATTCGGATTTAGTGCTCGATGGCGGAAACTCACTTATAGGAATTGAATCCACAATAATTGATTGCACAGATTTGCACCCAACGATTCTTAGATCTGGCTTTATTACTAGGGAAGACATCGAACAGGAACTCGGAATTAAGGGAATAGAACTGATGGAATCATCAAACATCAAGTTCAGTGGATCGTTTGAGAAGCACTATGCGCCAAAATGTAAAGTAGTTATTGGTACTCACGCTTCTGAGGGCTCTGGTTTCTTTGCCTTAAGCAAAATTGAAACTCCAGCGGGAATGGTGAGGTTAGCGTCTCCCACCACAGTAGAGGAATTTGCGCGGATCCTCTATTCGATATTCAGGGCATCAGATCAACGAGGTATAACCACTCTAGTTGTGTGCATTCCGGATGGACACCCACTTGCAGTGGCGATCAACGAAAGGGTTAAGAAGGCGGCTAAGGGAAGATAACAAACATACGCAAGTGGTGGATACAGGAAAAAATCGAGTCATATAAAATCAATTCTAGAGCACCTAAAATTAGTAGCTAGCATTTATATTAGGGGCTCTGCATAACCTATTTTAAATTCAATAATATTCTTTTCACTAAAATGTCTTGATTCCAAAAATTTTTCTAAGGATATGAACCGCAAATTTGAGTTTAACAATTGCCAACGCCACGACACGGGGAGCGAACAGAAAATAGATTCCCATCAACCAGAATGAAGGTGATCTTCTATACGCGACAAAACTTCTCGTCAATAGTTTTTTTGTGATTCTCATCCCTTTAGATTTTGCGACTATAATAGTCCTAGGTATGGCAAAGAAATCGCGTAATGGCGGAAAAGCTTTAAGAACACGAGGACGATTCTCAAATCGAGCATTCGCTAGTTCCATTAACTCCAATGATGTATTGAAAGCCCCATAAATCTTTCTCGGAACAACCCCAGAATTATCGATACCTGTCGCCTGCCAACCTTCTCTGACGATGAGCATCTGGATGATTGGCTCGCTTAGGAAGTGCACCTTTAACGACGATTCATTTTTCAGTAATAAGTCACAAATTCTTTCGAAAAATCCCCAGAGCTGTGAAATCAGTTTGATTTCGATCACCTCACGTGCCTGCTTTACATTAAATATATTACATGAAAGAGCCTGGCAGGGTCCCCCTAATTTTCTAAAGAACATTTCTAAATCAGTGAATGTGTCAGACGATACGTCCCCCCACAAGCTTTCATTAATTACTTGGTCGGATAGTTCGTCGTAAATTCGAGCATTGCCAATAACGAGGTTAGGTTTATTCTGTAAAATGGAAAATATTTTTTCGATACTTCCTTCAAAAACTAAGTCCTGCCCCCCAATTATCCAGATATATTCCCCTCGTGCCTGTTCTATTGCATGATCACAACTGTAATTAAAACCCATGTTCTTAACATTGTAGATGACTCGAAAATTCAAGTCCCTGTAAAGACGCTCAACCTCATTCAAGTATTCGCGTGTTCCATCAGTGCTGAAATTGTCGATGACTAGGATTTCAAATCGGTTTGGGAACTGCTTAGATATAGAAATCAGATTTTCAATAGTCCCCCGTATATGCCTCTTTTCATTGAAAACAGGGACCGCGATAGTGAGTATGTGCATAAACCCTATTTTATTCTAACTTGATTTCAATTAACCCGTCGAGATCTAAATCGGGGTACCTTGAAAGTAAATTATTTGAAAGTACATAAGCCGTGCCACGTCGTCCCAATCCTTCTTTTTTGGGATCTATTGAGGGTACAAAAAGTCTTAGCCCGCAGTTCTTGGGAAGCAGCTGCTTACCAATAAATGTTCCTGTTCGGTATTCATCAAACCCGTAACCAGGATGAATATCATTTTTGAAGTCATCGATAAGGGCTATGAAATCACCTCCCCAATTTACAAGTGCGCTGATCTCATTTGTGGTTGGTAGATAGTCAAACCAGTGGGCGTCCAGATATGCGAAAAGCTTTAAATTTTGATCAAATTTACTCAAAATTCGTATTAACTCAGTGTCACTATTTCCTGTGACCTGTTCAATTTTCAAATTTGAATGAAGTTTTTTGAACATTAACCTGTTTCTGGCTGCAAGACGAGGATTTAACTCAATTGTGATGACAGGGGCATCGAATAAGTTCGCTAAAAGTGGAGATGTACTTCCAACAAAAGTTCCCGTCTCAATAATTAAGTCGGGCTGAAAACCATCTAGCAGTTCAATAATCTTTTTGGTACGTCTTGCTTGACCACCCATGGGGCTTATCCACCATTCACCAAAAACGGCAATCGGGTGAAGTTTTCGAATAATCTTTGATTGCATTCTGAGTGCAAACTGTCTACTGAGAAGAAAATCGTATAATTGCCGAATCACGCCCAAAGAGTACTACTCACGAGAGGAAAGGAACGCCCCTTTCGGTTCATTTTTTGAGCAGGCAATCCGCATAATCTGACCTATGACCAAATGGGCATGATGAGTCGGCAGGTAATATTTATTAAGACTTTGTCCTATAATAAGCCTTCTAACATGTTGAGTTTTTGTACTCAAAAAGTGTTTCAATCGCAGTGGGGCCTATAGCTCAGTCGGTAGAGCAACGGACTTTTAATCCGTGGGTCGACGGTTCGAGCCCGTCTGGGCCCACTTCAGCAAAACAGACCCACATAAATAAACCTATACTAACTCTATGAGTGAGCACGATAAGTGGTTAGTCACAGGGGGCGCTGGCTACATTGGCGCTCATATTGCCGACGTTCTCCTATCGGCAGGAAAAGAAGTTGTTATTTATGACTCTATGTATCATGGCTTGGAAACGCGTGTCGATTATCTGCGGAAGAAGCATAATAAAGAAGTCCCATTAGTAATTTCTGACATCCGAAATTTTGAGACCTTCAAGAAAACTCTTGAGTCAGATCTATTTCAAGGTATAATTCATACAGCAGCTCTCAAATCAGTAGCAGAATCAATTGAAAAACCTAGGGATTATTTCGAAGTTAACTTGTATGCCACGAAGAGAATTCTTGAAATTGCATCAATGTTAAATGTCCATCACTTTGTTTTCTCATCAACCGCTGCTGTTTATGGGCCTTCTCAGCATGGATATCCAATAAGAGAAGATGACATAAAGAACCCAATATCGCCATATGGCGAGTCAAAGAGAGCAGCGGAAATAGAAGTCGCGAAGTTTCATGGAATTCCAGGTAATTACGGCACTACTTTACGTTTCTTTAACGTTGTTGGCACGACAGCTATCGAACTTGTTGATAATTCAATTGAAAACCTTGTACCTATTGTTATTCGTAACTTAATGAACAACGAGCCTCCTGCAATTTTCGGAATGGATTACTCCACTCCCGATGGAACTTGCATTCGGGACTATGTTGATGTCAGAGATATTGCTGCAGCTCACTTAGCGGTTTGTAATTCAGAAATTAAGTTGCCGCTTGCAATGAATGTGGGGACAGGGCGAGGCATTTCAGTCCGCGAGGCAATTCAAGTAATTTGCAAATCATTCGGTAAAGAGCTGGTATATTTCAAAGAAGAAGGCAGACGCAAGGGTGACCCCGAATCACTATTTGCCGACGTTTCGCTGATTAAAAAAACTCTTGGGTTTAGTTCGGAGTACACTTTTGAGTCAAGCATAATGAGCTTAACTAGCCGCACGGGAAATTAACTTGTTTGCACATTTAACCAATCTTTGAGAGCAGAAACTAACATTGCGATATCTTTTTCGAAGGTTTCTTCGGATCCGGCAAGACTAACCCTGACGCTGTTCTTTGAATTGTCCCCAAATTTCGAACCGGGACATGTCGAAACATTTCGATCCAACATGAATGTAAAAGCATCATCACCGCCTCGTTTACCTGTGTCAATAAGTGCATAAAAAGCGGCGTTAGGCGAAGTTTGAAGCATTCCTAATGGGAGAGACTCTGACAAATATTCAAGCCTTCGGCCCATTTCGATTTTTAACCTATTCGTGAAGCTTATCGATTCTTTGGATCCAAGATAGTCTGCAACCGCGAACTGAATAAATTGGGGAACACAAGAAATCGACAGAGACATCAAGTCAGACATCGTTCTACTAGATTCCCTTTCAGCAATTGCGTAACCAATTCGTAAACCTGGCGCACAGTGCTCTTTTGAAAATGACCTAATTCGGGTTCCAGGGATATCGTCAGACAATACTTGTGTATCGTCATATACGAGATTTACATAAGTTTCGTCAAAAATTACATCGATGCCAAGACTATGAAAATTCTTCAGTTTTTTCGAAATTTCATGACCATGAAAAGCTACTCCCAAAGGATTAGAAGGATTGTTTATGACAATAACTTTGGGGCGCACTCGCAAATTTCTGACAATCTCCTCTACATCAGGAAAGGACGGTTTTCCACCAGCATAAACAGGGTAGTAAATTGCTTTAAGGTTTAAAAAATCTGTTGATAGTTTATAAGTTGCAAACCCAGGATCAGGTAAAAGCACAAAATCACCTGGAGAAGTTTTACAGGCTAAAGCTGCCGTAATTAGGAAATTTGCTGGCCCAATTACAACATTTTCCTCGTCACAAGACGGCCACTGACTTTCTATAACTTTATGTATCAATACACCTTCGCCACGGGAGGGTGAATATCTATAGGGCGAGCTAGCGTGTTTTGAAACTAAATCGTGAATAAAATTATTTCGAAATCCAGGAGTATCACCAATTTCCATTCTGGCTACATACTCCCCAAGCTTTTCTCGCTGTCGTGCCATTGAAAGAACGTCAAACATAGGTTGTGGATTGATTCGGTCACCCCAAGTAAGCATATTTAATCCTTATAACTGTAAAAAGTGTCAGGAAATTTACCAGCGCGGACATCTTGAATAAAAAGCTCTACCGCTAACCGAGTGAGTTCATGTAGACCATCTTTGCGGGTTGTTCTGCCAAAAGTAATCAAATCTGATTGCTCTAGTGACGCGGTAAATCTAGAAACAACTTCCGGTATAAAACACTTTGCGAACCTCGGCCTAAAAGTTGGAAACAAACCCAATAGATCGTGGAGTATTAACAACTGACCGTGAGTGTGCTTCCCGGCACCAATTCCTAGAATGATTGACTTTGATTTTTTTGTTAATGTTTTTGAAAGGATTGGGGGTATAGCTTCTAAAAGAATTGCAAACACACCTGCTTCTTCTAAATCTGAAATTGAATTCTGTAGTTCATTCATTTCCCCTTTCTCGCGCCCAACCACTCTGTAACCACCAAAGGCGGAGGACGTTTGAGGTGTCAATCCGATATGCCCTATGACAGGAATTCCTGAATCAGTGATTGCTTTAACACGACTTGCCATTTTTGAACCACCCTCGAGCTTTACCGCGTCACAACCAGATTCTTTTACGAACCTCATGGCGTTTCTTATAGCATCTAAGTCTGACGATTCGTAAGAGCCTTTAGGCATGTCACCAACAATGAATTTATTTGGCGCACCCCTTCTTACAGCACTAGAAAAATGAATCATCTCATCCATCGTCACAGGGAGAGTGTCTGAATACCCTAAAGCCACCATTCCACCCGAGTCGCCAACCAAAATCATGTCTAAATCCGTGGCTGCCAATGAGGTGGCAAAAGAAAAGTCATAACAAGTAAGCCACGTAATAGTTTGATTTGAGTTCCTCATGGCATTCAAGGAGACCAAATTATGCTTCATTTGTAAGCCACCCCCTAGATTTCCGAACTGTACTGGATGAAATCATAAAAAAGTGTAATGTTGCCCCAGAAGAGTTGGAGAGGGAAGTCATAAAATGAGTCTTGCAGACTACACGGGAGCTGACTTGGTGGCTGATTTTATCGCCGAGAAGTGTTGTGGTACGGCTTTTCTAGTAACTGGCGGTGCATGCGCATTTATAGTTGATGCCGTAGGGAGAAATCCAAAGACTAATTTTGTTTGTTTTCAACACGAGCAATCTGCGGCAATGGCAGCAGACGCTGTTTGGCGAACGACTGGAAAAATCGGCGTAACAATCGCGACGAGCGGTCCGGGAGCCACCAATCTTATTACTGGCATAGCTTGTTCGTGGTTTGACTCGATTCCAAGCATTCACATCACTGGCCAAGTTAATCAGAGCGAAAGCAGAGAGGTACTAGGTGCAAATGTACGGCAAGCAGGTTTCCAAGAGACAGATATTGTCAGCATGGTTGCCCCCATTACTAAATTTGCAAAAAAGATCGAAAGCATTGAAGATCTAGTCGAGTTCTTGCCAAAAGCAATAGAAATTGCCACTTCTGGACGAATGGGGCCAGTTTTACTCGATATTCCGATGAATATCCAAAAAGCGATTGTTACAGAGGAACAAAAGACCTCCGCCCTCAAAAACTTGCACGTTGAAGAATTTGTAAATGAAAAACTAGATTTAGTGAATTTGGTAAATTCGGCAAAAAGGCCAGTAGTTTTAATTGGAGCTGGGGCAGCTTTGTCAGGTACTTCTCAATTAATCCAAAAATGGTGCGAGGAGAATAATATTCCATTCGTTACCAGTTGGGGCGCGCTTGCCTATGTAGATCGATCAACAAATTGTTATTTCGGATCGATTGGCGTTTATGGTGCTCGAAGCGCCAATTGGCTAATCCAATCTGCAGACCAAATAATTGTTTTTGGAAGCCGTTTAGATAACCGTCAACGGACCGGGAATCCAACTAGCTTTGCTCCCTTCGCCAGAATTACGGTTATTGATATTGATAGAGAAGAGTTAAGGAAGTATCGAAACTCGCACAATTATATTGCTTGTGAGTTCGATCTGAAAGGTATTTCTAGCTCGTTACTTGAAACTAACTCGCAGATCAGTTGGCTTGCCGATGCCAGAAAATCTACAGCATCTATATCAGAGGGTTTTGAGAGCTCAGTTCAAGATGGTGAATTTAACCCTTACGCTGCGGTTAGAATTATTCAGCGTAAATTTGAATCTGGAGCAATTGTGGTATCAGATTGCGGCGCAAATTTGTGTTGGGTTTACCAGAGCTACCTACCCGATTCAAGTTTTCTTTTTACCGCAGGTGGAAATTCGCCAATGGGCTATAGCTTGCCAGCCGCTATTGGCGCACAGTTGTTGAATCCAGAGAAACGTATCTACTGCTTTATCGGAGATGGTGGAATACAGATGAATTTGCAAGAACTGCAAACAATTGTTGCCTACAATCTTCCTATTACAATCCTCATTCAGAATAATTTTGGTTACGGCATCATTAAACAGTTTCAAGATGCTTATTTTGAAGGTAGGCACTTCGCTACAGGACATGGTTATTCGGTTCCTGATTTTGAAGGAATCGCAAAGGCATATGGGATTCCATATTGCTCTGCCGATTCTGAAGCCTCCCTCGAAGACTTGGAAATTCCCACCGGGTATTCCATCATTGACCTTAAGTTCCCTCAAAACGCACTAATTACCCCAAAAACCGAGATGAATCGCTTCTTACATGATCAGTTTCCCTATATCGCTGACGGGTCAATCAAAAATCTTCCGTTCGATTATCCTCCACATCCCTCGGATCTCGCTGGAATAAGCAACCCGACTGTATAAGAATGAAGCTTTTTGGCAATTTACCCGAGGAAGACCTACTTGAACTGGCAAGAATTTCAAAGGAAATTTTACAAGAGCTTGAATCTGTAAATTTCATTGTTGTTGGTGCATCTGGCTTTTTTGGAAATTGGATCTCTACATTTCTTGCCTACCTCAACTTTAATGGATTATTTAAAGGAACAATTACTTTAGTGCTGCGAAATCCGGCAAAAGTTGAGCATTTAGGAAAGATATCTAATTTTCACAAAACATATGTCTTAGATTCAAATTTTTTGGAGTCGGGAGATTTCTCACATTTAAACTCAAATAGAATCGTAGTATTATTCGCTGCCACAAGCACTTCAATGAGTAGTCAAGAAATTTCTAACTCGACCTTACCATCGCTTAATCTTGCACAGGAATTAACAAATAAACTCGTAGGAAGGAAACCCACTTTTGTACACCTTAGTAGCGGCGGCCTACACCACCCAAACGCAAGATTAGAATCTTCGATCCCAGCTGACTATAAAATTCAGGGATCGAGCAAAGATGCCTATGTCAATGAGAAAATATCCTTGGAAAGGTGGTCTGCGGACGAGCAAGAAAGAGGATTTATAGTATCTAGAAACCCTCGACTCTTTACTTTCTACGGTCCAGGTCTTCAGCTTGATAGACATTTTGTAATTTCAGAATTCATGACCCGAGGCAATTCTGGTCTTCCAATTCTTATAAAGGGAAATCCAAACAATCTAAGATCCTATTTATATCCCACAGATGCAGTTTTACAAATTCTGCAACAATGCCTTGTCCAAAACCCAAAATTTACTCAAATAGGTTCTTGTATTCCCAGGACTATTTATGAAGTTGCTAATTGTGTAGCCGAGGAGTTCAAAGTCCCAGTTCAGATTGTGTCAAACAACTTGAAAGTTATCGATAACTATGTTCCTGCAGATATTCCCCACACCCCAGAAACAGACTTTCGTCATGGAATTACAAAGTGGAGAATCTGGTTGGAGCAAGACCGAAAACTAGAATCGCAAATTTAACCACAAAAAATGATGAGAAATATCAGAGAAAATTGTTGTCAAATGCCATTCAGCCAGGCAGGAGGATTCAAAACTGCTAATTTCTCTAAATCGTGTTTCTCTCTGAGGGTATCCATAGGTTGCCAGAACCCATTGTGGTGGTAGGACATGAGTTCTTCTCGCTCTACCAAGCGAGGCATAGCGCCAGATTCGAAAGGCTCATTTAAATTATGAACAAAAGCCGCAACCTCTGGTTCCAATACAAAGAACCCCCCATTGATCCAACCAGAGTCTGCTTGGTTTTTTTCGCCAAACTTCTTTACTAGGCCATTTTCTGATTCTAAAACACCAAAACGTGCCGGGGGGCGAACGGCAGTGACAGTTGCTAATTTACCTTGATGGTTGTGATACTCCAACAACAATTTTAAATTGATATTTCCTAAGCCATCCCCGTATGTCGCAAAGACTTTTTCCCCAGGAACAGTTCTCATACATTCCGCTATACGTCCACCCGTTTGAGTATCATCGCCAGTGTCCATAGCCATGACTTTCCAGGGATCACTCAACGTCGCAACCCACTTCGAAATTACTTCCCCCTTGTAACCAGTTGCGATCAAGAAATCGGTCACCCCCTGCTTTGCATATATGTTCATAAGGTGCCAAAGAATAGGCCGCCCTGCAATTTCAACCATAGGCTTAGGTTTATCTGCTGTTTCTTCTGAAATCCTCGTACCTAAGCCCCCTGCAAGGATAATTGCTTTCATTCTTGTCTCTTTCTTCAGTAACTAAAGTGAAAATTTCCAATTAGATTCATAATTGGTCAAGATTCATCTATTTCGAACTCTATGGTAGAGGAGTTTAAAGACAAACCTTGGAACTCTCGCCTTAATCAATCTCAGTTTCTTTACAAGATAGTACTCAAATAGTGAAACTTCAGATCTAAAAGCATCGATACTTTGTAAATATTCTGTTGATTTTAGTAGAAGAAGACTTATTGTTTGGTCGGGTTCCGCGAGGTTTGCGCAATCAATTTTGACGTTCAAATGTTTGTTTAGTGAGTGAAGGCAGCCGATTCGAACAATTGGGTGCTCACCTAAATCGTATGAAGGCGTTTG
>Ga0164294_10004705_pt1 | contig 11856 bp, 8 predicted proteins | sample GEODES005metaG_FD_111479 | JGI IMG/M metagenome (GOLD analysis project Ga0164294, IMG submission 111479) | Oligotrophic lake water microbial communities from Sparkling Lake, Wisconsin, USA - GEODES005 metaG | ecosystem: Environmental > Aquatic > Freshwater > Lake | place: USA: Sparkling Lake... | reverse complement strand
CATCCATCTATCCATCCTCTTCATCCAAAGGAAATATTTCTTTTTTATCTACTTGTTCATGTTGTCGCAGTTTCAAATAGTCCAATAGACCAATCACATTATTTCCATATTCCATATCAGGATTCGATATTCCCGATTTTACCATCCCTTCAATACCTTTTACGCTACTTAATGTAAAAGGTGTAGTAATGACCGTATATGCAGGTATTTCCCCCATTTTCATCCTCTTTGAATGACCCCTTATAAAGAAATGTGGGCTTCGGATATGTGCCTTTACATTCGACGCCATAGCGATCCAATTTACGGCATAGGTCGTTTGATCCCCTATAAAAAAACTACTTATCTTTGAAGTGGAAAAGAGAATAATGGGTAAATTCAAATGATTTACAATGATCCATATATCCAGATTTGTCATATAGTATTCATCGCTCATAATGACCGATTCAAATCCTTTTACGGTTCCGTTCGATTCTTCAAACATTTTCCGTTTCCCCTCTAGACGCCAGATTTCGGAAATGGCCGTTTGCATCCCTTCTTCTTCTATGAACGTCTTATAGGAATCAACCAGTATTTGTTTCAAAATGGAGACGGAAAAGGTTTTCAATTGTGTATTGGTCGGGATATGTGTCATTTTCATCATTATGTCGATTATCACATAGAATGTACATATAGGACTATTGTGATAGACATATTCTTGTGTATGTAATGGGAATAACCGTCGCCAGAAATTCTGTTTGTTTCCTTCTAATTCGCGCGGTTCCCCCTTGATACATTCGATCTGGACACTATTCGCCGGATTTTCGCCCACGAGTTTGAATTGTTCATCTAGTGATACGATGTTGGAATACACTTGGGATGTTCGCGGATTCACCATATCAAACGTGATATTCTTCATCTGATTGTATTGGACCAATGTTGCGAAATATTCCGAAGTAAGGAGAGATTGTAACATGATGATTTCATTCGGATATACACTATAGGACGTAATGGGTACTCTGATATTCGGTTCCAACATGAAAGATTGGATACGTCTATATCGGATGAGTTCATCCGCCAATCTGCGATAATACGTGATTTCGTTATCTGTAAATGATCCGTCGGGTTTGGGAAATAGATGTTGTTTTGGTATTTGGATTTGGATAACGCCATCTTTCAATAGGCAATACCGTTTGTCTTCTTTCGATCTACATGCCGTAATTTCGTGGAATGCCAGAAAATCGATATCTTTGCCATTGACCACGAAATTCACGTGGCGTTTAGCAATATCTTTCAATATCTCTTCTACAATTCGCAATTTGGCGCGATAACGCATATTCGCGTTTTCCACGATTTGTATTATACGTTGGAATATTGCCCTATGATCAAAATCGTTGAGTATTACACGAACCATTGTTCGAAATGCAGAATAGAATTGTTCTTCTAGGCGGATTCGTTTTACCGTATCCTCATGCGATTTATCCGATTTTATATCCGAGGTGAATTCTTTATCTGCAGTCATATAGTTCGCCCCATTAATGATGCGGATACCGTCATCTATGGGGGCAACTGGCGCGTCGATTTGTACGAATTGATCCGTTTCGGTTAATATGCCCACAATTAAAGAGTCTTCTTCCAATTTGACGATGGGTTTGCACGGTATTTCCCCATTCGTTTTCCGATAGACGGAAAACAGGGCATCGCGTGTCGTTTCATAATCCTGCCATAAATCTTCGTCCATAAATACCATAGGTAAATCATCGGGGGCAGACGGGTACGTCGGGATCATAATCGTTTTATCTTCTTCTCCTCCTTCTCCTCCCCCTTCGGGGAAACGTATCATGAGACCGATTACTTTCCCTTGGTAATTGAGAACCTGTTGTTTTACGGTATATCCATGTTTTTTCAGAATGGTACTTGTAATGGATGCTATATGACTCTTTTTTAAATGATACACATCGGGCATACTGGGTTGTGGCGAACAATATTTCTGCGTGGCTTTTCGTATAATATGCAGGGTGCGTTTTAACGCAGGTGGGGCATTCGATTCTATAAATAATTCGCGAGAATCATCCGTATTATGTGTATATGTATAAACGGGTTCGTAAAAGGTTTCGCGTTTCAATAAAAGGAAGGTCGGTTTTTTCTCATCATAAAATGCCGAAGAATAGGAAATGGATGGACACAAGAGTTGGATATTGTCCGTATTATCTGCATCGACGATTTCCATAATCGCGAGATTGAGTCCTATAGGAAACAATTTGGGGTTGGGGGTCGTGAGGATATCCCATAGAATCGTATGATTAATCGATGACTCTGGATTCGTCAAAAAAGATTGAAAGTGTTCGAAAGATGCCACCGTATAAATGAGAAATTCTTCTTTGGATTGTGTGAAAGATTCGGACGTAACGATATCTCTTACAAAGTGGGACGTATCCCTATATTTCTCGTAATTGTCGTGGTCCGCATTTTCAGTGGATCGAAACATGGATACGATAGAACCATTATGTAATCGGATATATTGATCGATCGAAATACTATCCGCCAAGATCTGGCACATTTCTACAATCGACGGAATCTGTATTAATTTATGTTGTGTCGCATACGCATCCGCGATACATCCGACGAAGGATTTACGCGGGTTCTGTTCTACCCCGAATCGTAATAGGGGAAATGCATCCGCTCGAATAATGGCGGTATTATTCGCAGTTACACTAGTCGCATTATTCGATTGTAGAAAATATTGTGCGGAAAAGGGGAGAAATCCCCATCTCGATTGTGGGACCACCATTTTATCAATTCCGACGATATAGTGTGATGTCCTATAGGAATATTCACGTTGTAATTTCGGTGGAGGGGGTATTTGGTTCGTTTCAGTTATACTGCTGGGGTCTTGTTGCGAACACTGTTTGCGTCGTGTTTTCTGCGATTTTGATTCCCATGGTTTTTTGAAACAACAGGGGAGACAGAATCCTGCGGGGTGTGCATCCCCGTCTAAAAATCCGGGCGTATTTTCGATATATTCCCCCGTTTTATTATCCCTATGTTGTTTGGGATGGTCGAATTCGTATATGTAATGCCCTTTCGGGATTTTCTTTGAATTCTTGGAGATAATTTTTCCGCATTTGCTAGATCCCGGATTCTGTTCTTCGGCTTTAATACTCGCCTGGACTTCTTCTTCCGTTAAACTCGTCTGGGTTAAAAGACACCAATACCTCGGACAAATGTAGTGGAATTTTTTCGTGGGATCTGTCCCATAGGAAATAGAATGTTTATAGGATCCAGGATGTTCGCGGTCAATCCGCTTTTTCTCTTGATCGGTGAGAATGATGGGTTGGCGATTATAATTCGATAGACATAATCTGGAATATCGGTCGAAATTGCCTTCCGTCTTTTCAAGGAAAAGAGTGGGTTCGCGTTTCTTGAGACGATTGAGGAAAAGGTTGTTGTTATGTTCCGTTAATGGCATGTCGTCAATCTTCTTCTTATATTGATCAAGTTCGTATTCGGAAATATTGGCCTCGTCTTCTACGATGACTTCGGATCCGTCCTCTCCGCCCCCCGAAGGGGTGGGGGTGGATTTCGATGTCTCTTGTCCTATAGAAGAATCATCGGATTGTGACCCTTCGTCTTCATCGCGATCAAACATCATGACGGGACCCGCATCCGTGTCCGAGTCTAAGGACGCTGGACCTGTACTTTCTATAGGACTCCCCTGTTCGTCTTCATCGCGGTCAAATAGAATACCTTGTATAGGACTCCCCTCTTCATCTTCTTGTTCGTCTTCATCGCGGTCGAATACGAATTCCTTTTCTTCCACATATTCTTCCGATTTTTCCCTTTGGAATTTGAATTGGATAGGTTGGACCCGGGTCTTGGTCGGTTCGACGATAACGACATTTTCTATATGATCCGTCAATTTAATGGCGGGTTTCTCGCAGAGTTTCTTTAATGATTTTTTCGCGAATTGTGTCATATAGATAAATATATCCATGTATATGCGGAGTGTATGAATATATTCCATCGAAATAATCCGGTCGATGGAAATGTAGAGTTTGCTTTCGAATGAATTGATGCGCATTTCTACGGGGAATCCCGGATTTTCCACCACATCTACATTGCGATTCACATACTTTCCTTGTATTCGCGTAAATTTGTCAAAGAATTGGGCGATCTTTAGAATGGCCTCTTCTTCGGAAATGCGATAATTCGCAACTAGCGTATCCAATATATCCCGTTCGCGTGTCGATTGTTTAAATAGTTCCGCTATTACGGTGGATTCTTCTTCCATCTCTTGATAATTCTCTACGCGTTTATAACGCAAATGGATCCCTTTTTCAAGATCGGTCGTATCCTCCGGATTGTCATATAGTGTCGATAAACAGCCCCACCAATCCGCGAAATGGATACCTTTCTCGATGGGTATAACGCCAATATACTTTACATGAACCACTTCCACACATTCGTGTTTTAATCTTTGAAAAGGGGAAATCTCGAATCCACTTTGGAATAAAAAGTCATTTACATGTTGAATTGTTGGATTTATATGATCGATAATAAGTTGTTCAAGGGATTCGATCGATATACCTTTTTCGAATGCGCCATATATTTGTATATTCCCATTACTCATCAAGTTCATGTATAATTCGACCCTTTCTCCTGAAACGTTGGATATCGGCAAATAAAACGAAATCTCCTTGTTTTTGCCGATTTGTTTATAAAGATGGATGATGGTATTTTTCCCTAAAAAGGGAATCTTGACTCCCGTCCGCGTGATTTGTTCGGAATAAAATCGGTATATGTTTTCACGTCGGGGACCCGGGTTATATTTGATGAAAGGGGTCTTTATTGTAGCATGCACGTTTTTGAAGATGGATTCTAATGGAAGTGTCTGTTGGACGGAAGGATGCATTATAATCGTAAAGGATTCAATCCCTATATTTTCGTATATTACCTTGTCGGCGATATCGATGCGATTTGTCTTATAGAGATCATAGAGGGTGGATACCACATTACATTGGCGATTGAATTCTTTGGTAATGACTTTTTTCGTCTTTTTCAATAGGTCTTGTTTCTTCATTTGAAGGGTCTGTAGGTCGATTATGTTCTGTTTGAAAAGGAGGGGAAAATAATACGCCGATGTATTGGATGCAATATTCGTCTTCTCGAAAAAGGCGAATACGTCTTCTGCTAAACATATGTAGAGAGTGCGATCGCCGGAAGAACTCGCATTTAGTAGAACTTGATTTTCAAACGAAATGAGGGGGTTTGATTCCATTGATAGATATTCCGAACGGGGAATGATATCGAATGGATTCACAGAAAACATGACATCATCCCGCTGTGCGAATTGTTTTCCGATGGGTATAGCAATACTATGTGACTTTAAATGCAATTCGACCAATAAAAGATCGTCGTAGGTATATTCCGTCTTTTGCGGAATTCGTTGCAACACCTCAGTATCGATATTTAAGTGAATAATCAATTGACTAAATTTAGAAGAAGAGATCATTCTCGATTCATCTGCTATTGAATCGAATATTTGATCGAGATGAATTACCTTTTCTATATATCCAAAGAGGTAGACTTCATCATAGGATACATTGGACAATTCCTGAATGATCTTTTTTTTGATGGTCGAGATAGAATCGTCTATATGAATCCATTGCTCGCTATATACATGTTCCATATCAGGATACTTTGCATTGTTGGATTCATCCGCGTTTTCGTTCATGTGCATAAAATGAATAATACGTATTGGATTTCCTTCTAGATCCAATAAAATTACCTTTTCCGCCATATTGTATAATTTATATCATTATTTTTGTATGCGTTTTTATTCCGGATTATCCTATAGGAATGAATAAACCGGAAAAACATGCATTACTCATCGGATGTAATTACACGTCTGTTCCGAATATGTCATTACAAGGATGCATTCATGATATTGTCAATGTACAAAACATGTTGATTGATGCGTATAATTATGCTCCGGTGAATATTACATGTTTGCGTGATGATATAAAAACCGCTTTACCGACCCGTGCGAATATTATTGCCGAACTTACTACCATTATCGCGAAATCTGGGTCCTATAGTGAAATATGGATACATTATAGCGGTCATGGGACTCAGGTCACACAAAAGATCGGTTCTTCATCGGTGTTGGACGATTGTATTGTACCTCTCGATTGTATGGCAAAAGGTTTCATTATGAAGGAAGATATTTTCGCCATTATCAAGAATGTAAAATGTCCCATGTATATCATCTTCGATTCGTGTCATTCAGGAACCATTTCCGATCTGGAATATAGTATTCAATATCAAACTCCCGACACATTTACACGTATTCATAATAATAACTTGGTCGTGAATAATCCAAATATCGTTTCAATCAGTGCATGTAAAGACACACAGACATCTGCAGATGTATATGATGCATGGAATGCGGAAACGGAAGGCGCATTCACAAACTGTTTCATTACCTGTTTGCGAAAAAGCCGGCATAACATTTCCATTTTGAATGTATATCGGAATACATGTATGTTACTTGCCCAACGCGGATTTACACAAGTTCCCGTTTTATCCTCGTCTGTACCAATCCCAACTGCATATTTATTACGCGATTAAATCATATAGAATACGTATTTGGTCTCTATTCTTCGCCAGTATAAATCATATAGAAACATTACCTATAGATCACGATAATATGCGGGACGATCCAATAGAGAATGATATTAGATGGGTCGTACCAATATCCGGTTATCATCCCAATGTAGTAATTATACATGGTGTCAAAAAATCACGCGAATGTACAATACGAGAATCCATTTTTCTATCATCCACTTCGTTCCTCTTTTTCGTTCCGGGTATATATGGAATCGCAATCCAATTATATGTAAATGGTGCTTTTTCTATGATGGCAGGCGGTGTTTCGATATTGTATTGGATAAATCCACGAAATAATTGGAGATTGAAACTCGATCGAATCGTATCGAGAACCCTATTTGTATTCTATACAATGACTGGCATATACTGTGCTCGATCCATTTCTCAACCTGGAATAATTGCCTCGTTTCCATTGACGTTTCTAATGATGGCATGTTACTATATGTCAAATAATGCATGGACCAAGAATCAAGATCGTTGGGTATATTACCATGCATTTTTTCACTTATGTGGATCACTCAATCAACTAAATACATTATTTGTCATCGCATCTTGTAATCCGATATGTGAATGATGTGTTCTATCCACGATGAAATCATATAGAAATACTTCTATAGGATATTACAATGGAGGACACATCAAAGAAACATTGGATCGTATTATCATTCGACAAAGAACCGTTTCCGATATTTGTTAGCCTGAAAAATTCATTACTACCAGAAAATGTGGTTTCGGGAGATGCATTCTATGTGATTTATCAGAGTGAATCCTATACAGTAAAACAACTAACGTTCAAATATCGGGAGGTCGATTACTGCATGTCTCTTATATTATCAGGTCAGGGATATTTCGTGAATGGATATATAGAAGAAGTGGAAAATAGAGATAGACGGTATTCTATCTGTGAATATGTACATTACAAATCCCTACAGATAGGGAATATGGCATACGACAATATACGCGCCATTCGATTGAAATCTTCACTGGAATAAATCCGCAAAATTGAAATGCTATATATCATCTTGCAATCAATCATATCAATCATATCACATATAATGTCACACTCGAAACACGTTTACGAAATCTCAAGGGAACATGCCATTCTAATAAATCGCATCAAATCTAAAAATGTGATACTCGCCTATTCGAAATATGGGACGAATATTACAGAAAGAAATAGTCCTTATATTACAACATCTTCAAAGACTGCAAATACGGACACGTTTATACAATTGCAAAGGGATCATATTGCGGAGGCAAATGCAATTATCAGTTACGAAATCGAGAGGCAGAAACATATAAGTGTATACGAAGAAGTCACTAGCAATTGGTATGATACAATGGAATCGTTGATAAATGGCATCACATAGGTCATATAGATATAATATCTATATGACTCCTACAGGGTTCGGGTTCGGGTTCGGGTTCGGGTTCGATCGGGTTCTCATGCATCATAATATGGATTGTCTTTGATTGTCATTCCGCAATATTCCTGCGGTTTCTCTTTATAATCTTGGGGATCATGGATTCCGGCTTCTTTCGCATTTTCCAATAAAAATTTGAAATTATCCCAAAATTCGTTCTTATGTCCGATCGATTTGGTCGCTATATGACTCATCTCGTGGATGGCGACAAACAAGAGCGTATTTTCGTCGATAAGGTGATCATTATCGGCTTTTTTTACATTTAAACAGAATGCGAGTTTTTCGCCCTTGTTTTCCGAATATGCCGTATATGCACTCGTGGGGAGGGTTTCTTCGATCGCTTTTGGATTGTATCCCGCGACTAGTCTCTTGACATTGTCTTGATCGGGGTATTTTTTGCCGACATATTTGACCAATTCTTTGCATTTCTCTGTGATCGTCGCTAATAAATTTGCCGCTTTTTGAATCTCTTTGCGTTCGCGTACACAGTATTTATTTCCATCTTTCGAGGAAATAATGCACTTTAGTTCGAATTCATCTCTCGAATCCAAATAGATGTATATACAAACAATAAGCAATCCTGCGATAATGGTATATCCCAAGATATCTAATTTGTTCATTAATACAATACGCAGAGAAAGAACTGTTTGTAGAAATATTCATCTCTCTTTATTCGACTACTTTTTTCACTTTTTCTAAAGATGGTACATTTTCGCCTAATAATACAATGCTCATATTTTTCGGTATGAAATATTGTCGAATCACGCGATGTATTTCCGATTTCGTGATTCGCGAATACAGTTTTTCATATTGTTGATCATATAGAATCGGTTCTTTTCGATGTACAATCATATGATCTCCATTATATCTACATTGGACACTTGCATCTTCGAGATTCATGGTTAGCATTCCGCGTAAATATCCCTTTGTATGATGGATTTCATCGTCGGTCACGCCATTGACATTGAGATCGTGAATCAGTTTCATGATAAGAGGCAATACCCCCGATTTCGATCCATTTTTAATCATTTTATCCGAATTCGCCATTGTGTAGAATCCGAATTCACCACATCCTTCATAATTATTATATAGACACGACGATGTATAAGTAAGTCCATTCTCACCACGTAATATAGAAAACATTCGACTGCTTGTCGGACCACCGACCAGACTTGCCAAGAGTGCTAATATATGACGATCCGGGGAAGAATGGTTACATGTGCGAAAAGTGATGCGCAAATAAGTTGCATGAACCCCTTTTTTTTTCTCGATACGGTATTGGATCGCAGATTGTGGATTCAGTATATTCTTTACGAAAAATCTAGAAGGGTCATATACAGTACTACATGGGGGAACATGCATAAAGAATGAGTCGCGGATACAATCCTTTATTTTCGTAAAGGGAATGTGCGATACAATACTCATTACGAATCTGGAGGGGCGATAGAATCCCCGATACATTTCCATAACAGTATCATATGGAAGTGCATTATTCCGATGATATTCAAGTGTATCTATAGGATCCTCATACGAAGTTCCTGCAAACACCATTTTATCGGAAATATCATTAATGACTTCTTCCGGATTATCATTCGACTTTATCATTTCTTCAATCACGACTTTTTTCTCTTTTTCGTATTCGGATTTTTTAAACGTGGAATTTGTCATCATGTCCGATAGAATATGTATACAGTGATTCACGAAATCGTCCTGACATTTTACGGTATAACATGTATATTGCTTTTCAGTAAATGCATTGAAATAGGCCCCCACTTCGTCGAATTTCATCGCGAGTTGTCTCGAATTGGGTATTTTACGCGTTCCTTTGAAACACATGTGTTCGATAAAATGGCTCGATCCACGGACACCATCCATTTCATATATTGATCCTAAATCCACGAATCCATATACACACGAAATGGGCAATGTATTTTTCGGGGGTTCATATATGACTCGGAATCCATTGGGAAATGTAAATGATTCCATATATTACTCCCGATAAAGAATTATAGCAATGATAGAGACGAATAAAAATGCGTATAAATGTAATAATCGATGGACTTCGGTTTGGTTTGTAACTTTACTGTATATATAGAGTAATCCCATATTGAGTACGGATATGATTATCGACGCTTTTATACATTTGTCAATATAGGACGTGAAGAATGTATAGAGGTAGATAATCGCGAGTATAGTCATATAGAATCTATCTATAGGACAGGCACAAGGTATCAAATCTCCATGATTACATATGGATGTCGCGAATCCGATTAGCGTTGCAATATATAGATGTGTATATTGCGGATTCCAATAATGGACCAGAATCGCCGTATAAAAAAGTGCAAACAATATAGATGTTTGTAATAGGGACTCATTCATTTTATAATATAGAATTCTATATTACAAAATTGGGTGGGATAAGGTACGACGGATAAGGTACGAACTGTAGACTTTACTTTACTTATTTGGCCCCGACTTCCAATGGGATACGACCTAGATCTGGTTCGATGGTGCTCTGGTTCCATGGCCCGATATCGGACTTGGGGATAATAGGATCACTGCGGAGTTGGTAATTGGGGTTACGTAGAGTTTGTCCTATAGTATCCAATCCGATGTGGTACCCCGCTTGTAAAAGATCGGGCATTACGGGGCCATTTCCAGCAGATGGATTCAAGTTTGTCCATTGGCTATTCTGATCACTGGGTAATAGATCAGATGGATTGGTGGTCGAATGTAGCGAATATTGTCCAGCGGATGGTTGGGTTGGAGATTGAGCATTTGTGGCAGATGGATTTGGTTTCATGGATGGTTGACTTGATGGCGCATTTGCCATTGCAGGAGGAACGTATCCTTCAACGGCTCCTACTGGAACACCATTATCAAAACGGTCAATGACACCTATCTTCTCTCCGGAATAAGAAGAAAGCCCCCATGCTAAAACAATGAATACTACTAAAATAATCACCTTTTGATTTGTAAAAAACTTGGAGAATCCACTAGATATATCTTTAAACATCGTTTATATAAACGGTTGATAAAATTATTTTATAAAGATGATGTTTTATAAGACGTGTGGATATAGGATCCAAACATTCACTTTATTTTTCTCCCCCTTTTTCTTCATTGACTTCCCCATCGCCGTCGTCGTCCTCTTCTTCTTCTTCTTCTTCAAAATCACTATCACTGTCATTCAAGTCGTCCAATAGATATGTATTTTTAATATGTTTTGCCTCTAAATATGCAGAAAGTGCTAAATCTCTCGCGATCTTTGCCTTTTTCCGGGCTTCTCTATACATTTCGTAATATACGTCGCTCCTCTGTTTTATTCGAACGGATTCTTGAGGGATTTCTTCTAAATTAAAATCCACTTCGCATAAATCGGCGGAATCTTTCTTTTCTTCTTCTTTTGGTATAACGACTTCATCTGTTAAGGACAGTTTGATCGGAACCTGTCGAACCGGTGGTACATTTTCTATAGGACGAGGTGGAACGGAATTTCCTAAATGATTTGGATTTACGCCATTGAATAATTCAATGGACTTCTTGGTCGAATCTTCAACCAAGTTACCAGATACAGATGTAGATTCAACATCCTTTTGGGATGCGGATTCTCTTCGTGGATTTAAAATGCATTTTTCGAATAGATTTTTGGGTTTAAATACCATTATCTGTTTCATATCAATCTCGATCTGAAAATTGCGCGCAGAGCATTTTACACCTTGTAATTCTAAAATAACCATGACTTCCGTATTTTCTTGTAGTCCATCTGTTGTAATAGGGTTTTCAT
>Ga0164294_10004704_pt1 | contig 11857 bp, 7 predicted proteins | sample GEODES005metaG_FD_111479 | JGI IMG/M metagenome (GOLD analysis project Ga0164294, IMG submission 111479) | Oligotrophic lake water microbial communities from Sparkling Lake, Wisconsin, USA - GEODES005 metaG | ecosystem: Environmental > Aquatic > Freshwater > Lake | place: USA: Sparkling Lake... | reverse complement strand
TGGCGAGGCGTTTCCTGTTCAAGCCGTTGGAGTGGCTGGGTCTGCATGTGGTGGGCGATCACTTCTATGAGCCAATCCCAAACCTGCGCGACATTGCTCAGAACTATGATGAATCGCCGCGCGCCATCCCTGGGCATGATCTTTTGATCGGCAAGTTTGAGTCCGATCACGTGGCAAGGCTGGAGCGATACGGTGCGGAGTTCACAGAGGCGGCTCGCGCTTACGGTTTCGACGAAACCAACCACTACTTCCGTGGGGCCGATGCACTCAGTTATTACTGCCTGCTTCGCGAACGAAAGCCTGTATCGGTGGTGGAGATCGGACAGGGCAGCAGCACCCGGGTTGCTCTTGCGGCGCTGGAGCGGAACGCGGCTGAAAACGGGCAGGCGGCGAACTTCGTCAGCATTGATCCCTACACGCGTTTGCTCGGCGGTGAGCTGAAGGCAGCGCACACGCAGTTCGAGTGCATTCATCAGCCTTTGCAGTCGGTGCCGGTTAGCGAGTTACTCGCGCGCTGCCAGAGTGGCTCGCTGCTCTTTGTGGATAGCAGCCATGTTTACAAGCACGGCAGCGATGTCTGGCATCTCATGCATCATGTGTATCCGCAGTTGCCAGTGGGCTGCCTGCTGCATGTTCATGACATCGTGCTGCCCTATCCCTGGCTAAAGGACTTCTATCTGAAGCAAAAGTGGTTCTGGAACGAGCAAGAAATGCTCGAGGCGTTCCTGGCTTTCAATCCAAGCTTCCAGGTCCGCCTGCCCGTTCATCTGCTGCATCGCGATTCTGAGCGCGTGAAGCAAGTGACGGCTTCCCTGGTTCCTGCGCTGCCACAGCGTGACGATGGCTACAGCTTCTATCTGGAGCGTGTCGCATGAAGCGCATTGCCTGGCTGCCAGCGCATCCTGCCATGGGGTGGGCGAGCATGAACCGCTGCTGGCTGGCCTTGCAGCGGCAATCAGCCCTGCATCCTGTCCATGACTTGGCCTTCTCTTGTCCGTTGGAACTACTGGCCGTGGAGCAACCAGAAGCGCCTGCGTGGCGTCGGCATCTGGCTCGCCGCCTGACTTATCCGCTTCGGGTGCGGTCGCTTCATGGGGTGGATGCGGTCCATGTCCTGGACCACAGTTTTGCTGACTTGCTGATGTATGTGCCGAAGCACTTCCAAAAGATTGTCACCGTGCATGATGTGATTCCGCTGTTGGACGCAGCCGAGTTGAGCACGGCACAGGTGGCCCGATATCGCGAGCGTTTGAGCTGGCTGCATCAAGCGGATGTCTTGATCTGCGTTTCAGAGTTCACCCGCCGCACTTTGGTGGAACAGTTGAAGGTGGAAGAATCGAAGACCGTAGTGCTTCCCAATGGAGTTGATCTTCCGATCGCCAAGCCTGCTCCGCTCAAACTTGAAGCACCACGTCCCTGGATCCTGATCGTGGGCAGCAATCTGGAGCGCAAGAACTTGCGGCTCGTGCCGGACGTGTTGAGGCATTTGATGAGTCGCGGCATTCATCCCACGCTGGTGCGTGTGGGTCCACCGCTGAAGCCTGAGTTAAAGTCAGCCATTCAGGTGATCATCGGGCAAGAGCGGCTGCTTGAACTGGGCCTTGTGTCGGATGTGCAACTGGCTTCGGCTTATGCATCGGCGGATGTGCTGCTGTTTCCTTCCATGCTGGAGGGCTTTGGCCTTCCTGTGTTGGAAGCGATGGCGCATGGTTGCCCGGTCGTATGCTCGAATGCATCGAGTCTGCCCGAGGTGGCGGGCTCGGCGGCGCTTTTGTTTGCGCCTAACGATGCCGCATCAGCTGCTGAGCATTGTGTAACGGCACTCACGCATCGTGCACAATTGTCCATCTTGGGCTTGGAACGTGCGCAGTCATTTACTTGGACTGCGCATTGGAACCAGCTCTGCACTCTGTATCGTGAATCACTCGCAGCCTGATGGCTTGCCGCCTTTCGTTGTTCATGAAGACCCTTTACTTTGACTGCATTGCCGGTGCTTCCGGCGATATGATCCTGGGTGCGTTGCTGGATGCTGGGCTCAGTCTTGACGCGCTCAAGACCGAGTTGTCGAAGCTGCCTATCCACGGCTGGGACTTGATAGCAAGGAAGGTGGAGAAGGTGTGCTTTGCTGCGACCAAGGCCGATGTCTTGGTCAGCCCGCAGCCGCATTCTCGACCCTTGCCGGAGGTCGAACGTGTGGTGCATGAAAGCTCTTTGAGCGATAGCATCAAGACCCAAGCCCTCATCGTCATCCGCATGATCGCGGCTGAGGAAGCGCGCATTCATGGGATGGAGATCGAGCAGGTGCATCTGCATGAGGTGAGTGGCGAGGATGCCATCATCGACATCGTGGGAACGCTGGTCGCCATAGAACTGCTCGGCATTCATCGCGTGGTGTGCAGCCCGCTGCCGCTGGGCCGTGGCTTCATTCACGGTGCGCATGGCCAGATTCCTCTGCCTGCGCCCGCAACCGTGGGCTTGCTCAAAGGCGTGCCCGTGGTCGGTTCGTCGATCCAATCAGAACTCGTGACGCCCACCGGTGCCGCTTTGCTAAAGCATCTGGCCTGTCGCTTCGGCGAACTGCCTGCTATGCGCCTGGATCACGTCGGCTATGGCGCGGGCACTCGTGATCTGCCGATTCCGAACTTGCTGCGCGTGTTCATTGGTGAAGCCGACGCGAATGCCTTCACGACGGACACGGTGACGGTGCTGGAGACGAACATTGATGACCAGAACCCGGAGCAAGTCGCGCACCTCATGGAGCGTGCGTTTGAAGCCGGGGCTTTGGATGTGACGATGACGCCGACACAGATGAAGAAGAACCGCAACGGCGTGGTGCTCAGCGTGATCTCGCGGCCAGAAAACACTGACACGCTGCGGACTTTGATTCTGACCGAGACCAGCTCGCTCGGCGTGCGGGAGCAGAGCACGCAACGCAGCATTCTGCCGCGCGACCGGCTCGAAGTCGAAACCCCTTGGGGCAAGACCTTTGTCAAAGTTGGCCACCTTCCCAATGGTCAGCACAAGTATGCGCCCGAGTTCGAGGACTGCCGCGTGCTGGCGCGCAAGGCGGGTGTGCCGTTGAGGGAAGTCTATGTCGCTGCCGAGACCGCGGCGAGGTATGTGCATGAGGGCAATGGGCACCAGCATTGAGAGAGTAGCCCAGTTGCGCTACAACTGGATCAAGCCGCAGTTGCGGCGCAACTGCACTACTCTATGACCGTCTCCGTCATCCAAGGTCCGACTGGCTACAGCGATGCTACCATCGCCGATGTCGCCAGCGCCATCGACATGCTCGGACTCGCCTCCGACTTCGTCCGCCCTGGTGACAACGTAGTGCTCAAACCCAACTGGGTTAAGGAGCACGACGAACGTTATCCCGGCCCGAATCAGTGGGAGCATGTGGTCACGCATCCAAGCGTGATTGAAGGCGTCATCTACTGGGTTGCTCCCAAGTTGCAAGGCATCGGCAGCATTACCGTGTGCGATGCACCACAGACCGACTCGTCGTTCGCTAAGCTGCGAGAGTATTGCCAGCTCGATGAGATGATCGAGCGATGTCGTGCGCGGTGGCTAGGCTTGAAGATCGAGTTGCTCGATCTACGCCCCGAAGAATGGCACGCGGTCGATGGTGTCACCATCAGCAAGACCGAACTCCCTGGTGACCCGAAAGGCTCCACCCATGTGAAGCTTAATGAGGACAGCGAGTTTCTGAACTTCCATGGCCTCGGCCAGCTCTATGGCGCGAGTTACAACATGGCCGAGACCAACGAGCGGCATCGCGACACCACACATGAATACATGCTGTGTCGCTCGCCGATGGACGCGGACGTGCTGATCAATATCCCGAAGCTCAAGTGCCACAAGAAGGTCGGGCTGACCTGTGCACTGAAGAACATGGTGGGCATCAATTCGAACAAGAACTGGCTGCCCCACCACACCGAAGGCACGCCCGATCAAGGCGGTGACCAGTTCCCGAAGGCGACGATGAAGGCAAAGCTGGAGCACTCGCTCATGGGCAAGATCAAACGCGCGCTCTTCGGCAACCATCTGCTCAGCAAGCTCTTCGTCCCTGTGAAGAAACTCGGCCGCCTGATCTTCGGCGACACGCAAAAGGTCGTGCGTAGCGGCAACTGGCACGGCAACGACACCTGCTGGCGCATGGTGGTGGACTTGAACAAGTGCTTGTTTTACTTCGACGGTAGTGGTGCACCGCGCACCAAGCCCTTGCGTTACCTCGCTGTCGTCGATGGTATCATCGGTGGCGAAGGCAATGGTCCGATGGCTCCTGATCCGAAGCAGTGCGGTGTGATAGTTGCGGGGACGAATCCGCTTGCTGTGGATAGCGTGTGCTGTGCCTTGATGGGCTTTGATTGGCGGAAACTGAGGATGCTTGTGGGAGCGTTCAACGTGCTACGGAAGTCCATCGCTGAGTTCGCGCACGATGACATTCGCGTCGTGTCTAATGACGCAAGCAAAGCGAAACTGTTGGGTGAGTATCGCAAGGAAGATAGCTTCGCCTTCAAGCCGCACTTTGGATGGGTGGGGGCGGTAGAGCAGTAGTTTGGTGTTCACGCTTTAGAGTGCCCGCCGAAGTGTCCGCCCCTGAATCACACGCTAAAGCGTGAACATCGAACACGATGTCTCTCGAAGACACCCTCTACCCGCTGCTGGAGCTTTACGAAGCTGCGCCGCAGCCAGTGAAGTCACTGGTGGGCCGAGCTTATCGGGCGATTCCGGCGGTATTGCGTTATGGGCAGAACTACACGCGCTTTCAAGGCGAGGCTAACGCGGTGGAGTCGTGGGATGCTGAAACGATTCGGGCTTATCAGATCCAAGCCTTACGTAACTCGTTAGCCGCAGCATCAAAGGCTCCGTTCTATGCGGAGCGCTTCGAGGCTTGTGGTGGGGCCCCGGAGAAGTTTAAGTCGCTGCAGCAACTTGCGGACTACCCGTTGCTCACCAAGCAGGACCTCATCCTTTATCGCGAGGAGATGGTGAACCCGGAATTCGATGTCTCGCAGAGGCTTTATATCACCACAGGTGGTTCGAGCGGTGTGCCTGTGGGGTTTTATCTGCATAAAGGGGTGAGTCGTCCGAAGGAACAGGCGTATCTGGAGGCGCAGTGGTCGCGACGTGGCTATCGTGTGGGTGATCGAGTGGCGGTGATTCGGGGTGGCGTGACATCGAGCAAGGCGCGCGGCGGCATCAGCTACTACGATGCGACGCGGAACTGGCTCATCCTTTCCTCGTATCACCTCACGCTGGAGCGGCTGCCGGAGTATGTGGCGGCGTTGAACAAGTTTCGCCCTCAGCATCTTCATGCGTATCCCAGCGCGGCATTGATGTTAGCGCGTGGATTGGAGCAGACGGGAGCGAAGCTGGATGTCGCGCTGACCTCGGTGCTGTGTGGCTCGGAGAAACTGATGAGTGAGTCGCAGGCGTATCTGGAGCAGTCCTTCGGTGCGCCTGTGTTTCATTGGTATGGCCACAGCGAGCGCGTGGCGCTCGCGGGGCAGGGGCGCATCTCGAACCATCTCTACTTCTGGCCGACGTATGGCTTTGTGGAGTTCGGTGAACCGGATGCGGATGGGCATCGCGAGGTGATCGGCACGTCGTTCCACAATCACGTTATGCCGCTGATCCGTTATCGCACGGGCGACTATGTGAAGCTCGTTTCCAAGCCCGAAGCTGAACTGCCAATGATCGAAGTCGAAGCGGTGGTGGGACGTGATTATGAGTTCCTTGTCAGCGCCACGGGGCGTCGCATCTCATTGACCGCGATCAACATGCACGACCGCATTTTCGATGGCTTGATGGCGGTGCAGTTTTGCCAAGCGCGCGAGGGTGAGGTGGAGTTTCGCTATCAACCTGGGCCTCAGTGGCAAGGCTCGTCCGTGGAGCCGATGCGGAGTAGTTTGATGAAGAAGCTGGGAGATGACTTCATGCTCGCGCTGCGTGAGGTGGGCGAGGTTGAGAAGACGAGCGCGGGGAAACACAAGTGGCTGATCACAACATTGAAATGAAACAACTCGCCCAATACCAAGACGGTCGTCTGGAACTCCAAGACGTGCCGTCACCGGTCGCGCCACCGGGAGGCATTCTGGTGCGCACGACGTGTTCCGTGATCTCGCCGGGCACGGAGAAGATGAAGGTGGAGCAGGCGCGGATGTCGCTTTTGCAGAAGGCGAAGGCGCGGCCGGATCAGGTGCGAAAAGTGATTGAAACGGCGAAGACTCTGGGTTGGAAGGCGGCGCTGCAGAAGGTTCGCAATCGACTGGAGTCGCCATCACCGCTGGGCTATTCGGCAGCAGGCATGGTGGTGGCGGTGGATGAGTTGAACACGCGGTTTCGTGTGGGGGATCGCGTGGCGTGTGGCGGGGCGGAGTGTGCGTTTCATGCGGAGGTGATTGCTGTGCCGGACTTGCTTGCGGTGCCGATTCCTGAGGGCGTGGAGAACTGGCAGGCGGCCTACACGACGCTGGCTTCGATCTCGATGGAGGCGGTTCGTCAAAGCGGAGTGCGACTCGGTGAGCGCGTGCTGGTCATGGGGCAAGGTTTGGTGGGATTGCTGGCGACATCGTTGCTGAAGGCTTCGGGGGCTCGCGTGATGGGCGTGGACTTTATCGCGGGTCGTTTGCAAACAGCGCTGGCGATGGGCGCAGAGAGCGTGGTGAATCCGTCGCAGTCGAAGCTTGAAGACGAGGTGCGTGAGTGGACCCATGGTCAGGGTGTGGATGCAGTGTTGCTTTGTGTTGGCGGCCAGGGCGCGGCAGCAGCGGATCAAGCGATCAGTGCGCTGCGAGATCGCGGTGTGATGGTGATCGTGGGCATTTACGATGCAGAGCTGTCGTGGAAGACGGCGTATATGAAGGACATCACAGTGCGCTACTCGCGTAGCTACGGGCCGGGGCGCTATGATCCAGTCTATGAATGGGGCGGGCAGGATTATCCCATCGGTCATGTGCGCTGGACGGAGAACCGGAACTTCGAGGCGTGTCTGCAACTGATGAAGTCGGGCGCGCTGGATTTGAAGCCCGTGACCACGCGACGCGCAGCGTTTGACGATGCGGTATCGGTCTATGAGGCGCTGATGCAGGTGGGCAATGAGGACATCGGGGTGGTGCTCGCTTACGCGAGCGAAGATGGAAGATGGAAGATGGAAGATGGGCTGAGTGCTCCGATATCCCCCATCTCTGATCTCCCATCTCCGGCTCGTTCTGAGAGCCTTTCCGTCATCGGCGCAGGCAACTTTACGCGCACGATGCTGCTGCCGCATGTGAAGGGACAGATTGCCCTGAGCACGATCGTGAATGCGACGGGGCTGAGTGCGCGGCATGTGAAGGAGAAATTTGGCTTTGCTCATGCCGAGACCGATGCGGCGAAGGTGTTTGAGCATCATGACAGCGCGGTGATGATCGGGACGCGGCATCATTTGCACGCGCCAATGGTGCTGAATGCTTTGAAGGCGAATCAGCATGTCTTTGTCGAGAAGCCGCTGTGCCTGACGCGCGATGAGCTGACACAGATTGATGAGGCGATGCCATCCACGCGCGGGAGCGTGATGGTGGGATTCAATCGTCGCTTCGCTCCGGCGACGGTGGAACTGAAGAAGCTTCTCGCTAAGGTGCCGGGGCCGAAGTCGATGGCGTATCATGTTTTTGCTGGACCGCTCGCGCCGGATCATTGGTATGCGAACCTCAACGAGTCCGGCGGGCGTGTGCTGGGCGAGGCTTGTCACATGCTGGATTTCGCTTGCTTCGTGCTGGAGGCCAGGCCGGTGAGCGTGACGGCGCAGACGATTGGGCGGCCGCAGTTCCCGGATTCGGTCACCGCGCAGGTGGCCTTCAGCGATGGCTCGTCGTTCCAGCTAATCTACTCGGCGGAGGGGGACTTCGCCTTTCCAAAGGAGACCTTACGCGTGTTTGGCAGCGGGGTGGTGGCGGAGTGCGAGAACTTCATGAAGCTCTCTATCTTCCAGAAGCGGAAGCAGGTGGTGAGAAAGTTCTCCTCCAAAGGGCACGCCGAAGAGATGGCGGCTTGGCTGGCCTTCCTGAAAGACGGTGCACCGCACCCGATGCCCTATGAGGGGCTGCGCCAGAGCACCATGCTGACGTTTGCCGTGCTGGATTCGATCCGCGAGGCGCGGACGGTAATCCTCTGAGGGCTCCATATCCAGGGTTGTCGCCGCACGGTGTGTTTGCTACAGCTGACCAGAAGCCTCACTCCCGAATGGCCGGATCTTCAAAGCTCACTTGGTATGCGCATCGTTTTAAAGCGATGAGCGTGGGGGAGATCGTCCACCGAGTCGGCGAGCGCTGGAAGCATCAGAGCGATGCCAAATTCGCGCAAGGGCTCGACAAGATCGTGCTTGGACCGGTGGATGCCAGCGTGCCAGCCCTTGCGAATGCAGGACGCGCGCCGATCACGCTGCGGCAGCGCTTGATGGCGGATGCGAAGGCGCTGCTGCAAGGCGACTGGAAGCTTTACGGGTGGCGTGAGGCGAGCACGGGATCGCCCCCGTGCTGGCACCGTGATGCCTCGACGGGCGTTGTCATCGAACCTGATGAGCTGTCGCACAAGCTGGATCACCGCGCGCTGCCAGACGGTGCCGATGCCCGCACTATCTGGGAGATCAACCGCTGGTCGGAGATGACGCGGGTGGTGATGCACGGCTGGCTGAACCGTGACTGGGACGCGGTGCGCACAGCGCAGCTCTGGCTGGAGGACTGGTGCGACCGCAACCCGGCAGGCCGTGGCATCAACTGGACGAGCACGCTGGAGGTGGCACTGCGGCTGATCAACTTTACTTGGTTCGATGCCTTGGTGCATGGCTGCGGGGTCGCGGCCTTGATTGAGCATCAGCAACGGCTGGCCCAGCGCATTGTGCCCGCGCACGCGGCCTGGGTGTGCCGCTATCGCTCGTTTGGCTCCTCGGCCAACAATCATCTGCTGGGCGAGCTGGCCGGCCTGCTGCACGCGGTGAAGCGCTGGCCTTCCCTGCAGGAGCACACCGGCAGCGCCGAGGAATTGTGGCAGGGCGTGGTCTCCTGCGTGATGGAGCAGTTTGCCTCGGATGGCGGCAATCGTGAGCAGGCGTTGCATTACCATTTGTTCGCCTGGGAGATGGCGTGGCACTCGGCCCGGCTGGTAAATGCGGTAGACGAGCGGGTGTGGGACCGTCTGGCGGCGGCGGCGGAATTCTTTGTCCGCATGGTGCATCCGATCGAGCCCTGGGACTATGGCGACAGTGACGACGCGCAGGTGCTGCCCATCGTGCTGGATCGAGGTGATGCGATGAGCGAATGGCAGAGCTGGATCGCAGGGCATGATCATGGCCGTGTGCTGGGCTTTTGGATGGGTGAATCGCCGCTGCTTCGCCGCCCGCCTGCGCAGCTGTCCGAGGGCTGGTGGTTGGCGAAGGAGTCGGGCATGGCTGTGTGCGAGTTGAATGACTGGGTGCTGCGCTTGAACGCTGGACCCACGGGCTATGGCAGCCTCGCTGCGCATGGCCACTGCGATGCGCTGCACCTTTCGATCTGGGATGGCACCCAGGCGCTTGTCATTGATCCGGGCACCGGCAGCTACTACGGCATGAAAGAGCGGCGTGCCGAGCTGGCGGCCTGGGAGGCGCACAATGGCCCGCTGCCTTCGGAGGGGTTCAAGACGCCACGCCGCGCCGGCACATTCTTGCTGACGGATCACTATGAGCAGCCCGAGGTGATGGTGGCCTCGCCACGCAAGATCGGAGCGCAATGCAAGCACGAGGGGCATCAGTTCGTGCGCTTAATCGAGGTGCTAGCGGATGGGACCATCCGCGTGCAAGACCAGGCCGCGCGCCAAGACCAGCCGCTGAAGGTGACCTGGACTTTTGCCCCGGAATGTGAGGTCGAAAGCCTCGGCCAGCTGGCTTATCGAGTCACGCGAGGCCGGGCCCGGTGGCGTGTCGAGGTGCTGGGGGATGACATCATCCGCTGCGTGCTGGGTGAGACAATCGTGTCACGTTCCTACGGTTTACTGGAGCAGGCACCGTGCTTGACTATCGAGTCCAGGACACCGCTGACAACCGAGTGGCGAAGGCTGGTGCCAAGCAAAACATGAGAGTCAGTATTTTTGGTCTGGGATATGTGGGCGCGGTGACTGCCGGCTGCCTGACGGAGCGCGGGCATCGGGTGACCGGCGTGGATGTGCAGCCAGCGAAGGTGGACGCCTTCAACAGTGGTATTTCACCGATCGTGGAGCCGGAGCTGCCGGACTTGTTGAGTCGTGCGCGGCGCGATGGCTTGCTGAGCGCGACAACGGACGCGGCCGAGGCCGTGCGTGAGAGCGAGGTCAGCATCGTCTGCGTGGGCACGCCTTCGCTGGCGTCGGGGCGGCTGAACCTCGACTACGTGCGCAAGGTGGCGGAGCAAATCAGCGCGGCGATCGCGGCGAAGGGGTCGCGGCATGGGGTGATTTTTCGATCCACGATGCTGCCAGGATCGACGCGAGGTTTGGTCGAAGAGTATCTTCAACCACAGAGGGCGCGAGGGGACACGGAGATCTACTATTGTCCTGAATTCCTGCGGGAAGGCACGGCGGTGAAGGACTTCCGCGAGCCGTCGCTCTGTGTGGTCGGCACGCATGATGGCAGCGAGCCCGCGACGAGCGAGGCGCTGGAGTTGCTAGGCGAGCACGCCGAGGTGCTGGCCTGGGAAGGCGCGGAACTCATCAAGTATTCCTGCAACTACCTGCACGCGCTGAAGGTCGGCTTTGCCAATGAGATCGGGCGTGTGTCGAAGTTCCTCGGCGTGGATGGGGCGCGTGTGATGGATGTGCTGTGCAGCGACGAGAAGCTGAACATCAGCCGCTACTACATGAAACCGGGCAATCCGTATGGCGGCTCTTGTTTGCCGAAGGATGTGAGCGCGCTCAGCTCACTCGCTAGGATGGAGGGCATCAACCTGCCGCTGCTGGACAACGTTCGAGGCAGCAACGAGGCGCACCTGGACTTGCTCATCAAGCTCATCACCAGCAAAGAAAGCCGTCGTGTGGGCTTGCTTGGTTTGGCCTTCAAGAAAGACACGGATGACCTGCGCGGCAGTCCCATGGTAGCGGTGGCGGAGACGCTGCTGGGCCGTGGCTACCAGCTGCGCATCTTTGATCCGTCGTTGAATTTGTCTCGGCTGATTGGCCGCAACGAAGCGGAGATCAACCGCCGCATGCCGCACCTTGCTTCCTTGCTGCGCGAGACGGCGGAGGAAGTGGTAAGCGAAAGCGACATCATCGTGGCCGCGCAGAAATGTGTGGGTGTGGAAGTGCTGCGTGGCATCGTGAAGGCCGAGCAGTGCGTGATCGATGTGAACGGCTGGCGGGACTTGGAGGCTCTGGCGTGGGGGTATGAGGGGCTTTGCTGGTAATAATGCCGCGCATCCTCATCATCGTCGAAAATCTCCCCGTGCCTTTGGATCGGCGCGTGTGGCAGGAGGCGTGTGCGCTGCGTGATGCGGGCAATGATGTGACCGTCATCTGTCCGCAGATGCGGGGTTACACGACGCCGTTTGAGGTGCTGGACGGCATCACGATTTACCGACATTGGATCAGTGATGAGGCAAAGGGGATCAAGGGCTTTATCGCGGAGTATGCGTCGGCGTTGTGGGGCGAGATGGGCTGTGCGTTGAAGGTGTGGCGGACGAAAGGCTTTGATGTTATCCATCTGTGCAATCCGCCGGACCTGCTGTTCCTCATTGCACTGCCTTTCAAGCTGCTGGCGGGCGTGAAGGTGATCTTTGATGTGCATGATCTGTGGCCGGAGATGTTCGAGGCGAAGTTTGGCAAGCGAGGTCTGCTTCATTGGGCGGTGCGGGTAGCGGAGCGCTGC
>Ga0164294_10004702_pt1 | contig 11858 bp, 3 predicted proteins | sample GEODES005metaG_FD_111479 | JGI IMG/M metagenome (GOLD analysis project Ga0164294, IMG submission 111479) | Oligotrophic lake water microbial communities from Sparkling Lake, Wisconsin, USA - GEODES005 metaG | ecosystem: Environmental > Aquatic > Freshwater > Lake | place: USA: Sparkling Lake... | reverse complement strand
TAAATAAAAGAAAATATTCAATAAAGTGATAAATTTGATTTGACATTTTAAAGCGCTATTGCAAAAATTTTAAAGATAATTAACAATTTAGAATAAAATTTATATTAAAAAATTGATTAATAAAAATATTTATAATAATTGCTTAATGAGTTTTTTCCTTTCATAATAAATTGTCTTTTAAACAAAAAGGTAGAGTAGATTTTTGAAATTGATAAATTTTTAGACTTAATACAAAATACTTTATAAACCTTTTTGCAATTTTTTTTTCAAAATTTAAATTACTATACATAAAAGTTTTTTGACAGCATATTAAAAATTTTCGATTTTCAAAAGAATATTTATCAAAATTTTTAAATAAATTTAAGCTTACAAAATCAAGTAAATTATATAATATTTAGTTTGGCGATAACTACAAAATAGACTAAGAATTTTTAAGCAATTTGAAGGTGAATGATGAGATTGACCTTTTGCACACTTTTAACCACAAGTAAATGTGGTGCCAGGCGCGGATAATTTCAATTACAAATAGCCATTTTCAGCTGAATATTTTAAATACAGATGATATAGTATACTGGATTAACAAGAATAGTCCTTTTGTGGCTCCTTTAAGTAATTTTAACTTTTTTATTTTTTCAAACAGATTCTAAAAAAAGTAGTGATGAACACGCGTTTAGAATTAATGTTGCAGTAAATGATTTTATAGACTTTTAAGATAGCTATGACATTTGGTTCGAGGCTTAGGTTCTCAAAATTCGGTAAATAGAGAAAATGGATTAGTCGATTGTGATATAGGTAGTGCTTTCAAAGAGGGAAAATCCTGTAAATAATATACAATTTTAATAATTTATAAAGTTTAAGTTTTAAAAATAAAAATTAAATTTTAAAATTTTAATGGTTTAAAATTTGAATAATTTTAATAAAAAAGTATTTATTTAGAATTAGAATAAAATCTGGTTGAATTCATATGACGAATGGGTTAATACGACAAACCCCAGAGTTTAAAAGCATAAATTAATGATGAAATACTACCAAAATTATGACGAATTTAATTTTGACTACTCGGAAGACTTTATTTTGCACTATAATTAAAGTCAAAAAAAATATTTGACTTCTCGCAAAGAGTGCCAGTCAGTTTTGTTTATAAAGCTGATGAACAACTTTGGGTCTGCAAAAGGGTTTGATATGATCCTTGAAATTCTAAACCATCAGAAACAGAATTTTGAGTTTATTTCTTAAATTTTGCCTGTACTGGCAAACTTAAGCCACCTTTACTTCCTTGACTTCGCAAACGAATTTTCTGAGCAGTTATAGCAATTTGCATACCATTAGATCTTAGACTCTTCTGAGAACAATTTGCGAAATTTATCCAAAGACCAGCTTGAAGGAATTATAAATTCTTTGATGAAACTCGAAAAACGGAGCTTAAATTGTAAGAGAGAGATCACCTTGGACAGTTTTTATTTATAGTCGAGTTTGATGTTTTTAAATTCTTCGTTTCTTGACAAAAAAGTCTTTGCTATTAAACAGATCATAGAAATCATCTAAGGGTTTAAAAAAAGGTCCATTCAATATGCCAAAGTTTAATCTTTTAATGAGTTTTTAGTCAATAACAACGTTTATGAAAAAATATTCAATTCTTCGAGCCATACTTCCATTTTAGAGAAATCTTCTGATATTTTACGATATTATTTTAAATAGGATTTAATGGATGATATAAAGCTTGAAAATCTCATCCTTAGCTCCAATACTCAAAGCATACAATAGAAATTAGGTATTACAATCTTTTAAAATTATTATTCATTTTATTCAGCGATATATAAACTGATATAAGACGTGTCTTTTGAGTTAAAATAGAGCCATTTCAACTACATCATAACTGAGATTATAAAAATTAGACAGGTCTCAAAAGAAGAAATAGAGTTAATATACGAAATGTCAAAGTACTCAATTAGAGAAGACCCTATAATAAAAGAAATCATTTTTTATTTGTTTAATTAGTTTTGCAATAATGTAAACAATATATCTTTAAATTATTCATATATGATAATTTTTAGGCTTAAATCTTAGAAAAAACTGTCAAAAAAAATATAATTTCAAAAATTTAGGATTTTCTTAAAAATTACAATTTTAAGAATTTTAAAATGCCGGTTTTGGAAAAATGTGTAGAGAATTTTTAAAATAATGTTTGTATAATTCCGACAATAAAGATTTTTAAGAAAGTTGTGAAGACCTACTAGCTGCAATAGCTGTACGAATGGGATAAAGATAAAAATACCTAGGCGGAGGTCATAGATATGTTTTAACAAAATGCGGATCTTTTGAAGATAATTACGGATAATATCCTTATGTTCAAATAACAGATAGACCGATAATTTGAGGACAAGGACACAGGCATATAAGTTATAGATGTTTATTTGTAATAAACAACGGGGTTGAACTTCGTTTAGAACTTGCAGAAAAGGATAAATTTAATTCAGTTTTGTTTGAACACCTCCCCATTTGTGACTAAAAATAACAGCTTATAAATCACGGTAATTCCATATCCTTTTGATATTTAAATTATAGAATCAACTGTGGAATATCTTGGTTGAAAATCACAGAGTCAAAAACGAGAGAAATATATTTTTTAATTGGTTGAAGGAATTCTTCATTAAGAATCAAGACTAGGAATAAATTACCTAGTTTTTTCTATAGAAGATTATTCCAAACAAAAATCTACTATAAGGTATTTATTTTTTAAACCTTTTGTACGTTACTTTTTTTTGATAAATTTAAATATAATTTAATTAATCCGATATATAAAAAGATTTAAGCATTGAGGATTTAAAATGTTACAAAATAATATTTTTATTTGTAAATGAGAGCTTAAATAACCTGAGTATAACTAACAAAGATAAAATTGATGATTAGAATATTTTGAATTAGAATAAATTTACTTTATTTTCACAGCCTCAACATCTCGTAGGTAATAATTCTTAAATAAGGAATCGATTTGTTTTGGAATATCATTTTCAACACCAAACAACAATAATTATCATAAAACGCAGTGGAATTTATGGTGTCCCTTTACATAAATTTCGGTAACTTTGAGGTGCGAGAGCATTTTATCCAAATATTTTTAAGCTATTTTTGTTAGCAGGAGCACTTTAGCAGGGCCTACAATCTGATTAACCATTTTTTAAACGAATCAGAAATTTAAGGTTGCGGTAAGGTACTTAGTCACGCTTAGAATTTCGAGTCTTTTCATTTGAATTTGATAGTCATGAATGACTTTAGTAAAGAAAGTGATAATATAAAAAACTTTGAGATTAAGATTAAATCTAATCAGACTTTGTTTATGTTGAGGTACATTTATTTAATATCTTTGATTTATTTTAGAAATCAAATTGCGGCTTAAATTAATTGCTCATGGGATATGCTTATTATAGAATAGGAAAACAACTAAAAACTTAATGAAAATAACAACGGACTTACGTTGTATGAGTTGAACATCAAAAATAACGAGAAATTAAGGATCTTTAAGAAATCTGTGGGGTACATAAATAGGGTGAGTTTGGTAGACTCCTAGGGGAATCTCGTAGAAAAAGCCAGAAATATCTTTGAGAGTTGGTTCTATCAATATTCTGAAAACGGCCTAATGTCCTAGTAAAATTGCGTAGATTTTACGTCTGGATGTACATCTGAACAGTGCAACATATAAGATTCGAGAGTTTAAGCCTTTTTTGCAAAATACGATGAAAACCAAGACGGATACCTAACTATCGAAGATTTTTTAAGTCATTATTATATATACTTTTATAAATTGAAATTTCAAATGGCTTATTTTTTTATATTACTTTGACTTTAAATCATATTTAGATTTCTATACCTAATCGTGTCAGTAAAGACCAGGGATTGTGTGGAGTAACCTAAATGCGAAGAAAATTACCAATGATCTAAGAGACGAGAGCTAAAATTTAGAAGTAGATGTTGACTAAGAAACATTGCCCCGCTATATTTTAGGAAATAACAAAGAATTTTATAAAATAATATTTTCATAAATTTGTGATGTATTTACATTAAAAATAATTTTAGAATAACTATTAATCGGTATAAAAGCTCTTGAATCGGCTTCCCACTTCTTTTGAGTAGAAACAGTCGATACTAGATCTATCTTCAGTGGAGGTATTTTAGCAAGCGTTGTAGCTGAATAATGAGTTTATCTTGGTTTACTAATTGCAGATAATCATGTAACTATTTAACGAATCTTAATATATTAACTGGATTGATTTATTTATTTAAAAAAAAGGAATTCATGTAATAGTGGAAATTTTTACGAATATTAATTAGTAAAAATAAACATCCCTTTATAATGTAAATTTATTTTAACTATGTTTAATATTAAGCAAATCACAACTTTAATTATCAAAATTATGCACCTGATCATATATCCTAATTATAAGATCATATTTTAACACAACATGTACATTTCGAGCATGAGTGATGTCTTTGAAAAATTTCATCTTAATATAATTTCAGACACGATTGACCAGTTGGGGAAATCCATGAAAAAAAGGAAACTTTCTTCCTTTGACATCGAAGTAAATAAAAATATCTATTTAAATTAATTCAGGATAGTCCTTAAAAAAAAAATGTTTTGGCATAGCCTAAAAATTAAAATTTATTAAACTAAGTAAATGAAAATATGAAATGTTGTTTTTTTTAGGAGATAATATTGAGAAATTAAAAGGAAATTCAAGAGTCGTTTAATGCCCATCTGTTGATAAATCAGCTACTTACCCTTATAAATTAACAGTTGATATAATAAGATTAAATCGTTCAAGAACAAAAGAAAATTGTCTACTAAAAAAAAACCTAACAACTCATAACAGTTGCCATTAATTTGATGAATTTATTGATAGTCCAAAATTGGTAAGAAACGTCAAAAGAACTCTTCTTTCTTTTTATCATAAATATATTTTTCAAAAAACAGCACCACGTTCGCAAACTCATAAAGTGTTCTCTATACCTGCTCTGTAGGGACCTTTACCACACAGATTTCAGTTTTTTTATAATGAAGAGTCTCTTAGACCTGCTTCCAAATCAAAAGGTCTCTAATGACTAGCAGAATCAGTACAATGACTGCTCACAATATTACGAGTTGGTCTCTTAACTTCTCGAGGAAGCCGATGTTATATTAAGCCAGCAAAATCTGGTTAAGATAAACACCACACATCTTTTCGAAAAAACAGTCGAAAATATGGATGCTCACATGTCCAGTGAAAAGTCAATTGGAAATTAATCTGATAAAATTTTAGTGGGGTATGTCAATTTGGCCAACCACTTATTGGAGCTTAGTCCAAGTTTGGTTATGAATTTGAATCATGATTATGCTATATAGTTTTTCAGTAGTTTCCTTTTTGACTTTGATTTTCAAAAACAAGTCAATATTATCTAGGGCTAGAAAATGCAAGGCGCTATAAAAACCAAAAATTCTGATTCCAGGAAAGTTTGCTATAAATATTTATTGAATATTTTGAAACTTTCTTAAGAAAATTTGTAAAATTTTGTATAAAGTGAAAAGGGCATATAAAAATTGATTAATTAGACTAATTTCTTTTTTAAGACTAACATAAGCCATGTGAATTTTTCGAGGGACATTTATACAGGTTTTTAATCTTAAATCTATATAAATACAAAGGCCTGCATAACATGCGAAACATTTGTTACATAAATTCTGTGATACAATAGCTGTATATGAACTCTACGCTGAGAAATCTTATATTTTTGATTCCTTAAAATAAGGAAAATCTTGTTTAAATAGATAATAAACATTTCAAAGGATAAATAAATGATGATTTTTTGTTCTAGTTGAAAAGATGTTTCACCTTTTTAAATTTAAGTGATCGATAGTTCTACAATCCTTATGCTTTGTGTTACTCCATTAAGGATTGGGATGGTAATCCGATTGATGTTTCCATTTAGGAAGATGCTAATGAGTTTTAAAACAAGATTTTTGATTTGATTGAGAGTATTACCAGTGTAATAATTCTTATTTTTTTTATTATTATTTTTAGAAAACCAATTTCAAATAAGTTCTGCAAGGCATCTATTAGGGCAGTTTAAATATCGTTAAAATTTGTAAAAATTGTGGGTATGAGAGAAATTAAGAAGATTTTTTTTATAATCTCATTCTAGAAGTCTAAAATTTTACAAATATACATCAATCTTTAGAAAAATATGTATAAGGGGACATTTTAGAAGGGGTTTTTTGTGAGCAGTGCAAAGAGAAGGTTTTTAACATATAATATATTTATAGACTAATTTAGAGAAAAAACAATATTTTAATCGGTTACCGAATAATCTATTTGTGTAGCTATAGAGATTTGCGTATGATTTCGATAATGCGATGAGTTTAACAAAAATCAACTCTACATTGTAGTTCCCTAAGCTGTTGAACATGAAAAATTATTTAAAAGACTAGACTAACGATGAGACTGAATATAAATTAAAAGGGGTGATTTTGCATTCCGGATACGCGTAAGCAGGTCATTACAGGTCTTTAATATAAGATGAGTAAGGCGATTGGTTCATTTTTGATGACAAATCTGTCACGTAAACTATTTAAATCCTCAAATTATAGTTTTAATGAAATTTCATCATAGAATATTCTTAAATACTATAAATTTGTTATAAAATTATCTTTTTTTATTATTTTTATAACATTTTAATAATAAATAATTAGAAAATATGATATGTTTTTTTTTGAAAAAGATTGTTTTGGTGGAGATTTACAAAATGACGAATGGTAAAATTGGAACTAGTAAAATTTGACAAATGCTTATATACTTTTGTATGAGAAATTATAAAAAAATCCTATCTAGCTCAACTTTGAAAATGATATTGAAATGAAAGAATTTACTCAATAAAAAAACATACAAATAATTGAAACAGCTTAAAATTAAGATTAGATAATAAGCTATATAGATTACCACGGATTGAAAAAGGAAATTAACGATTAGTTTTAAAAAATGGTATTAAAAGATAATTTTAATTTCATGATAGAAGAACATGTATTTTGTCAAGATTTCATAATTTTCTTAAAAGAATTGAATTATTTATTTTATCTTAATGATGATAAAAATCAATAACAATGTAAATACTATTAATACAAAGTTTAAATAATTCACCCGATGTCATGTTAGATTTCAGAAGCCTAAAAATAAAATTTCGAAGTTTTATGTCATCTAATAATAAGAATTTTTAAGCTGATAATATAATACTCAAAAGAATATTAGGTGTCTATATATTTTAATTTAAATTTTCACAATTTATTTATAAATATTGATATTTTTAGCAAATACAAATCATATTGGACCAGCTAAAATACTTTTTGTCTTTATGTCCAGAAAAAGTGGAAAATATCGCTTAAATCTACATTTTTAATGATGAAAAAAATTTCATTTATGATTCGGTGACTAATGACCTAGAGGTGGTCAGATTTGTCAACTTTAATCTTGTGCTCTAAGCTTTTTGCATTATTATAAAGTTTCATAATTTCGCCTACCCTGAAATAAATAAAAAGAATATTTAAATTTAAATCGAAAATTTTTTATATAAACTAATTTAGCAAATAGATACTTTTAATATGAATATTAATAAATTAAATCAATATTTTTTATTTTGGAAAGAGTTTGCTCTAATGATGCAGGATTATTAAACAAATTTCATGGTTTAAAATAAATGCATTTCGATTTTCATCGAATTTTTCCTGGCCAAGGAACCTTCTATCATAAATTATGCCTAGAGTGTTTCTGAAACCAATGGAAAATATTACTATTATAATTTTTTAATTAAAACGGTTTTATGTTTAGCCTCTTTTATATATAATACCCAAAATTTTTAAAATAAAGATTTATAAAGCAATTCACACTTTATTAACGATGTAAAAAGTTTAAAAAAGCCTCAATTTTTTAAAAAGTGTCTTTAACAAAATATAGAGGTGTTTATGATGGGTAAACTAATGGCTTAAATTTGCGAGTCAGATTATGAAACAAGCAGGTAGTTCGCAGAGCTGATTCTTAATGGAATTAATTTTTACAACAACGATGATTTGGAAAATTACCTAAATTTCCTTTATAGTTATATTTCGATAAAAGATGATCTGACACTACAAAGATGGGAATGGATGTTGGGATATCCCTAGTTAATAGTAAAAAACGATCAGATTTAGCTGAATGATCTTGAAGATTAGTCGTATAACTACATACTTACACTTATACTAGAAAATTCTGAAAAATATCAACCAATTATTAACTTAATCTTTAATCAAAGGAAAAAGTACAGCACTAAAAATATAATGTTGATTAACAGAATTCTGCAAATAGCTGTTTTGGATGTGAAATTCTTATAGTATATTGTGAATCTCCCTTGTCATAATTACATAGAACATAATATGATTTACTTTTTCATGAAAATAGTAAACAAATACCAAGAAGATAATAAATCTATGATCTATAATATGGAAAGCTTTACGCGTATGAACAGTGAGACGCTATCCAATGATACTCTAAATTTATTAGAGAAAAATCTCACCCTAAAAAGACAAGAGTCCTACATATATGGGAAATAACTTGAAATTTCTTAAGTATCAAAGACACATTTGAGTGATGAATGCATTTTGAAGGCATTTTTATATAATTTAGGTTTGTGATAGTTCTGTTTGGGTTTTAAAATCATAACCTAACGGGCTAACAAATATATCAGTTTATCCTGAAGACCAAGAGATTAATTTCATATGTGAATTTAGAGAAAAGTTCTTGGTTTCAAACTAGTTATCCCTATATAAGGAAATGGAAGACACGGCCTAATTGCCATCTGAAAATATACATAACTGCATCAGTACAAATTTCGATATCTTTTAATCTAATAGTCTTAGATTTGTTTATATACACAATAAATACAATTAGAAAATAGTCGTTTAGGTATTTATATAAATCTTTTAGTTAAACTTGAAATGTGAAAATGCACACACACCGTAATCGCTTCAAATATATTTGCCACCTTTGACAAAGATGCATGTGCTAACAATTCAAAAAATAAATAACTAAGCTTAATTTGGGGATCTAGATTATTAATTCATGATTAAATAATTTGAATAGTAAAATATTTTGAGCTATTTGCAGCCTGAAATCGAAATAAATAACAATTAATAGGTAAATTTCCATTATTTTAAGTTTATGTAGTGTTTTAATTGTTAAAAAGAAAATGATATCAAAAATTATTTTTGCATTTTCTGTTATTAAGAATTTATTAAAGACATAGATTGATATTATATAATTAAATCAAAAATATTAATTTATTTAAAATTTAACCTTATATATAATAAATATAAATCTATAAAAAAAATTATCGATATAAATTAATATATAGTCTTTTTTTAAATAAATTTTTATATTTTATTTTATAATTTTTTCTTATGAAAATAAATATACAATCTTTAAAATATAAAAACAAAAAGTTTTTAAATAAAATGACTCATTATTCAAAGTTCTAGTATTAAGAATTTTCGAGGTTATCCTAAATAGCGGAAAAGTCTTGTTGGCTCATTTTTTCATTTTCTATTAACCATTTTGCAAAAACAATATAATATAAAGTTCCGACACAAAATGAAAAGTAGCATAGACTTTAATATTCAAAAAAATTCATCAAATAGATATAAATAGTAGTGGATATATCACCTTAAAAAGCAAAAACACTAAAATTAAATTATAGCCATATTAAAGAATATCTAGGATCTGGGTCCAAATTTCTTAAAATTTAAAATTAGTTTGTGAAATATAAATAAAATATAATTTATGTTTCTTTTTAATCATATTATTACCTTATATAAAAGCTTATAACCAAAATGGTTTAACAACTAATAATAGAAGTTGCAATGACATTTTAAATTTTCAAAAGTAAAATAGTTTCTTGTAGATTTTCAAAAGCATTAAATTAGTTCACTATATAAAACAAAAATATTCCACTGCTTAAAGTAAAAATTTATAGAAATAGATACATGCTCATTTCTTTCTTATATTAAGCTAATCGATGGCCGATATAGACAAATATAATGTTAGGCAAAATACCCCAAATTTAAATAAAATCAATATCCATAACCTTTAAATTAATTCAAATGAAATTTTGATAAAATTTTAATTATTTTATCTAATTATTATTATTTATAAATACTTATAACCCTTTTCTCAATAAAATAATTCCAGACTCTACTTATATAGGTCCCATCATAATTGGGCTTAATATAAAAAAAACGCTTAATTTTATTAAATTTTTATTTTTCATAACACACCAAATATTTTTAAATTTTTGCTAAATAGACTCCTCTGGTAAAACTTTTTGGTCTTTTAAAAATACAGAAACAAAGAAAGTAATTAAGATTATGTAAATAACCAAATATTATAAGTAAGAAGATTGTTATAAAACAGGTTCCGATTAAATTTTTGAAAAAATATATTCATTGCAGAACTTAACATTATTCATGACTATGAAAATATTATAGGAAAGTACACTCCCTATTATCTGCCCTAACTACATAGTGAAATTAGCAATGTGACGATTTGCGTCTTTAAGCATTTCTACAGCCCAAATTTGAGTTGCAATTTGGTTTAACGACAAAATAATCTCTAAAACAAAAATCAAAGGCGTAAAGAAGTGACTAAGCTTATAAATTAAAAATTATAATTTAAAAATTTAATATAATTTTACAATTTAACTTAAATAAGGAGATCCCATGCATATACTCAGTAAATATACATAAATTATTATTATAATAGAAGAATATATAAAATAAGTCTTTCTAGGACCAAGATTATGAGAATAAAATGTCTCCATAAAAGGGGCCAAGAGGAATTTGAGAGCCCACGGATAATTTTAGAAACTCCAAGCTGATAATTGCGAGTTTGATGCTCCATGCGAAACAATTAATTATCCTAAAGTAACTGAGAAAAATACTAATACTGCAGTCTTTTAAAATTAATTTAATTCAATATAATTTATATATTAAACTATGATTAAATTAAATTTAATAATATCAAAATTTAAGGTAAAATGAAGAAAATCATATTAAGGTTTTGAAAATTATAAATTTTGTATTTAAATTATAGATTACTTGAATTTAGAACATAAAAATTTAAAGAATTATGACCAAATATTTTGGAATTAAAAAATCTTCTAATACTTCTTTTCTATTCTATAAAACAGGGCAAGACTAAGTCTCATAAGTATCAGTTTATAATGATAAATCAGAAATATTTATATTAAGATTATGTTAAGAAGTACTTTTAGTAATTCTTTCTTCATTATTAGTAAAATTAGTAATTCTTTGTAAAAAATCTTTAGTTTTTCTTTAAATATAGCTTTGTTTTATTTAATTATCAACTAAAATTTATATTTTATAATATAAAATTATTTTAAAAATTAAAAGTCATTAAAAATATTAAAATTTTAAATTAATTACATATTTTTTTTCAAATTTTATTATTTCTTTAATTTAATAAAATTAAAAAAATAGTTTGAAAATAAATTACTTTATTATTTTTATTAATTTTAAAATTATGTTACTGTATCTATTTCAAATTATTCGTATGGTTATTTCTAAGATTAAGTTTCTTCTTTTTATTTTACTGATAAAATTTCTTAAATCATTTGAATTTTTTAAAAGTAAATTTATAACAATATAAAATATTTTATTATATAATGGTTATAATTTTATTTTATTTTTATTACTTATTATTGATATAAAAAGAATATAAATAAAATAATTTATAAATTTTATAAAATTTATATATTAAATATAAAATTATTTATATAATTTTTTT
>Ga0164294_10004701_pt1 | contig 11858 bp, 9 predicted proteins | sample GEODES005metaG_FD_111479 | JGI IMG/M metagenome (GOLD analysis project Ga0164294, IMG submission 111479) | Oligotrophic lake water microbial communities from Sparkling Lake, Wisconsin, USA - GEODES005 metaG | ecosystem: Environmental > Aquatic > Freshwater > Lake | place: USA: Sparkling Lake... | reverse complement strand
GCATGGTGCGGGACGCCGAAGCCCACGCCGAGGAAGACAAGCGCTTCCGCGCGCTGGTGGAAGAGCGCAATAAAGCTGACGCTCTGGTGCACCAAGTGCAGTCCACGTTGAAGGACCTTGGCGACAAGGTGCCTGCGGCTGATCGCGGTAAGGTGGAAGCCGCGATGGGCGACGTCAAGGACGCCATGGGCAAAGACGAGATCGAGCCCATCAAGACCAAGGCGGAAGCTTTGGCGCAGGCGGCTGCGGGTTTGATGCAGTACGCTCAGCCGGGTGCTGCCGAAGGTGCCCCGGGTGCTGAAGGCGCTGCGGCTGGCGCGGCCGGTCAGGACGACGTCCTCGACGCCGAGTTCGAGGAAGTGAAGAAGAAGGACTGATCGCCGCATACGCGTTCAGGAATTCGCGTCCGGAAAGTAATCCTTAAGGGCCGCCCGAAATATCGGCGGTTCGAGGGAGCCGGACCAACAGGCCGGGGGTGGGTAACCGCTTCCGGCCTCGTCCGTTCAAGGTGACAGGCGGGGAAGGGCATGTCGAAGCGCGACTATTATGAAGTTCTAGGTGTTGCCAAGAATGCGCCGGAGGCTGATCTCAAGAAGGCCTACCGTCGACTGGCCCAGAAGCACCACCCTGACCGCAACCCGGACAATAAAGAAGCCGAGGAGTCCTTCAAGGAAGCCAAGGAAGCTTACGAGATCCTGTCCGATACCCAAAAGCGGGCTATCTACGATCGTCATGGGCATGCCGGCTTGGACCAGTCGCGGGGTGGCGGCGGGTTTGGCGGTGGTGGCGCAGATGCCTTCGGCGACCTGTTCGGTGAAGTTTTCGGCGACATCTTCGGTGGTGCTCGTCGTGGCGGTGGTGGTGGCGGGCGTCAGGTCTACCGCGGCGAAGACCTCCGCTACGAGTTGGTCCTCGACCTCGAGCAAGCGGTGTTCGGCCATTCCGCCGAGTTCAGCATCGAAGTTCCCTGCGAATGCGAAACCTGTGGCGGTACGGGCGCGGCCAAGGGCCACAAGCCCGTGCAGTGCGAAAGCTGTGGTGGCCAGGGCCAGGTGCGCATGCGCCAGGGCCCGTTCGTAGTGCAGCAACCCTGCCCACAGTGCCGTGGCCGCGGCAGCATCATCAAGCAGCCTTGTGATAACTGTTATGGGCAAGGTCGTCGCAACCTCTCCAAGACGCTGCAGGTGCGCATCCCAGCGGGTGTCGACACCGGCGACCGTCTACGCGAGTCGGGTAAGGGCGGCTCTGGGCGCAATGGCGGCCCGGCCGGCGATCTTTACGTGGACATTGTCGTTCGCGACCACCCCATCTTTACTCGCGAAGAGGCTCACCTTTTCTGCGAAGTGCCCATTCCGTTCGCTACGGCGGCATTGGGTGGCAAGATTGAAGTACCCACGCTGGACGGTCAGGCAAATATCACCATTCCGGCAGAAACCCAGTCAGGCAAGGTCTTCCGTCTGCGCGGCAAAGGCGTCGCTCCGGTCCGCGGTGGGCCGCAGGGTGACTTGCACTGTACCGTGGTGGTGGAAACGCCAGTTAAGCTCACCAGCGAGCAGAAGGACCTGCTGCGCAAGTTTGATGACAGCCTGCGCGGCTCCGGCGGAAGCCATGCACCCCGTGAGGAAAGTTGGCTGAGCGGCGTGAAGAAGTTCTTCGAGCGCAATTTGTTTGACGCCGAGGGGAAGGGCAAGTGAACAGCCGTCAGGGCGTTACTGGCGGTGGTATTGCCGTTCTCGGCATCAGCGGCCGTATGGGTCAGTCGTTGGTTCGCGCCTTGCAGGAGCCCGCTGCCCAAGCACTGAGTCTGCGCTTGAGTGGTGCGCTGGCATCCAGTGGTAGCCCCTTTCTCGGCCAAGACGCCGGCGCTCCTTCCCAGGCGCCGTTGACGGGTGTTGCTATTACGGCCGACCGCGCCGCGGCTCTGGCCGGGGCCGCCGTGGCTATCGATTTCACGCTGCCCGCGGCGCTGCACGACAACCTGGCCGCCTGCGTTGCGGCCGGGGTGCCGGTGGTGGTCGGCACGACGGGTCTGGATCTTCCGGCGGAAAACGCCATAGCGGCGGCCGCGGCGCATATTCCGGTACTCCACGCCCCGAACATGAGTCTGGGCGTGAACCTGCTCCTGGAGTTGGTGGCCCAGGCCGCCGCTGCCTTGCCTGCGGATTACGACATCGAGATTTTCGAGGCCCACCACAAGCACAAGCTGGATGCCCCGTCGGGTACTGCCGTCCGGCTAGGGCAGGTGGCGGCCAATGCGCGGGGTAGCAGCTTGGCGGCCAGCGCGGTGTATGCCCGCGAAGGGCAGACTGCGCCCCGCCCACCCGGGGCCATCGGCTTCGCCACGGTCCGCGCCGGGGACATCGTTGGCGAGCATACGGTGTTGTTTTGCGGCACCGGCGAACGGCTGGAACTGGGCCACCGAGCCACCGACCGCCTCACCTTCGCCCGGGGGGCTTTGCGGGCCGCCCAATGGCTGGCTGCCGAAAGAGGGCCGGGATTGTATTCAATGCGTGACGTTCTGGGTCTGGGGCGGTAAACTGTTTCCCTAATCGCAAGAGTTCAGTTCTTCGGTGGTATAGCGGGCGGGGCCTTACGGTTCCACCCGCTTTTCGCATGTGCGCCGCGTCCGACGCTGAGCGCTGTGCGTACCGCCCCTTGACGGTTGGAGCGCCCGTGACGATACCTGCAATGTTGGCCTTGGAAGACGGTTCGATCTTCCGGGGGGTTTCGGTTGGGTCCAGAGGAAATACCACGGGCGAGGTGGTGTTCAACACCGCTATGACCGGTTATCAGGAAGTCCTCACGGACCCTTCTTACTCCCGGCAGATGGTAACCCTTACCTATCCCCACATCGGCAACACCGGTGCGAACGCCGAAGACATGGAATCCAGCGCCATTCACGCTGCTGGCCTCATCATCCGTGACCTGCCCCTGCTGCACAGCAGTTGGCGCGCCGCAGAGTCCCTCCAGAGCTTTCTCGAACGCGGCAAGGTAGTCGCCATCGCCGATATCGATACCCGTCGACTCACTCGGCTACTGCGCGAAAAGGGCGCCCAGGCCGGCTGCATCATGACTGGCGAGAACGTAGACGAGGCCGCCGCAGTGCGTGCGGCTCGCTTGTTCCCAGGCTTGAAGGGCATGGACCTCGCCAAGGTGGTCTGTACGCGCACGCCTTATGCCTGGAATGAGGGCAGCGTGTGGCACGATGAAACCACCTCGGCGCCCTTGCACCCATCGCTGCGTACCAGCGAGCGCCTGCATGTCATTGCGTACGATTTCGGTATCAAGCGGAACATCCTCCGCTACTTAGCGGACCTCAACATCCGCATCACGGTGGTGCCAGCGCAGACGCCGGCGACTGAAGTGCTGGCCATGCTGCCGGACGGTATCTTCCTCTCGAATGGCCCTGGCGACCCGGAGCCCTGCACCTACGCTATCCATGCCATCCGCGACTTCCTCATGACCGACATCCCGGTATTTGGTATCTGCCTTGGGCACCAGTTGCTGGGCCTGGCCACGGGTGCGAAGACCCTGAAGATGAAGTTCGGCCACCATGGCGCCAACCACCCCGTGCAGGATTTGCGCACCGGCCAGGTGCTCATTACCAGCCAAAATCACGGCTTTGCCGTGGATGAAGCGACGCTGCCGGTGAATGTGCGCGCCACGCACCGGTCGTTGTTCGACGGTTCCTTGCAGGGCATCGAACTCACCGACCGTCCGGCATTCAGCTTCCAGGGTCACCCGGAAGCCGCTCCCGGCCCGCGCGATGTGAAGCCGCTTTTCAACCATTTCCTCGAATTGATGCGCCGCCGTCTGGAACGTCGCGGGCCTACGCCGGCGCGTTCGGCGGGTGAGGGCTGAGCCATGCCAAAACGTAACGACATCCACAGCATTCTCATCATCGGTGCTGGCCCTATCGTCATCGGGCAGGCCTGTGAGTTCGACTACTCCGGCGCCCAAGCGTGCAAGGCGCTGCGCGAGGAAGGCTTCCGCGTCATCCTCGTCAACTCCAACCCCGCCACCATCATGACGGACCCGGAGAGCGCGGATGCCATTTACATCGAGCCGGTGAATTGGCGCACGGTCGCCAGCATCATTGAAAAAGAGCGTCCCGATGCGTTGCTGCCCACGATGGGTGGGCAAACCGCACTGAACTGCGCGCTCGACTTGGTGCGCGAAGGCGTGCTTGAGAAATTCGGTTGCGAACTCATCGGTGCCTCGCGCGAAGCCATCGACATGGCCGAGGACCGCGCACTGTTCAAGCAGGCGATGACCGACATCGGCTTGGCCACGCCGTTGGCACGCGCGGCGCGCACCATGGAAGAGGCCATCGCCGCTCAGCCCGACATTGGCTACCCCACGGTTATCCGGCCCTCGTTCACCATGGGTGGGTCCGGTGGCGGTATTGCTTACAATCGGCAGGAATTCGAGGCTATCGTGGGGCGCGGTCTTGCGGCTTCGCCCACCAGCGAAGTGCTGCTGGAGCAGAGCGTGCTCGGCTGGAAGGAGTACGAGATGGAAGTGGTCCGCGACCGTGCGGACAACTGCATCATTATCTGCTCCATCGAGAATCTTGACCCGATGGGCGTCCACACCGGCGACTCCATCACGGTGGCACCAGCACAGACGCTGACGGACAAGGAATACCAGCGCATGCGCGACGCGAGCCTTGCGGTGCTGCGCAAGATTGGTGTTGATACTGGTGGTTCGAACGTGCAGTTCGCCATCAATCCGGCTAATGGCGAGATGATCGTCATCGAGATGAACCCGCGAGTATCGCGCTCATCCGCGCTGGCTTCGAAGGCTACGGGTTTCCCTATTGCGAAGGTGGCAGCCAAGCTGGCCGTCGGCTACACGCTCGACGAACTGCGCAACGAAATCACCGGCGGTGCCACGCCAGCCTCCTTTGAGCCGGCCATCGACTACGTCGTCACCAAGGTGCCGCGTTTCACATTCGAGAAATTCCCCGGTGCCAATATTCGCTTGACGACGCAGATGAAGTCGGTGGGCGAGGCCATGGCTATCGGCCGTACACTCCAAGAGAGCCTGCACAAGGCGCTGCGGAGTCTCGAGACGGGTCTGGATGGTTTCACAGAGCGCTTCCCCAATGCTGGGCGTCAGGCACTCACGGTGGACCAGCGCGAGAAGCTGGACTACGAACTACGGCATGCCGGCCCGGACCGCTTGCTGTATGTGGCTGACGCTTTCCGTGACGGTTGGACGCGAGCACAGGTATTTGCTGCTACTGCCATCGACCCCTGGTTCCTCGCGCAAATCGAGGATCTCATGGTTGAGGAAGCAGCAGTGGTCGCCGGCGGTCTGGCGGCGCTGGATGTTGTTCGTCTGCGCGCCCTGAAGCGCAAGGGCTTTGCCGACTCGCGCTTGGCGAAACTGCTGGGAATTCCAGAGTCCACCCTGCGCGATCGGCGTATCGCTTTCGGTTTGCATCCGGTCTACAAGCGCGTCGACACCTGTGCCGCCGAGTTCGCTACATCGACCGCGTACCTCTACTCTACCTACGAAGAGGAGTGCGAGGCGGCGCCGTCGGACCGCAAGAAAATCATGATCCTCGGCGGTGGCCCGAATCGTATCGGTCAGGGGATCGAGTTCGACTACTGCTGCGTCCATGCTGCCCTCGCGCTGCGCGAAGATGGCTATGAGACCATCATGGTGAACTGCAATCCCGAGACTGTATCCACGGACTACGACACCTCAGACCGCTTGTACTTCGAGCCGCTGACGTTCGAAGACGTGATGGAAATCATCACCAAGGAAAAGCCGGTTGGCGTTATCGTCCAATACGGCGGTCAGACTCCGCTGAAACTGTCGCGTGCGCTAGCCGCCGCGGGGGCGCCCATCATCGGTACTTCGCCGGACGCCATCGACGTTGCCGAAGATCGTGAGCGCTTCCAGGTGCTCATTCAAGAGCTGGGGCTGAAGCAACCGGCCAATGCCACGGCGCGCGATGAAGAATCCGCCGTACGTCTGGCGCGTGAAGTCGGTTACCCGCTGGTCGTTCGTCCCAGCTATGTGCTGGGCGGGCGTGCCATGGAAGTCGTCTTCAACGAAGATGATCTTCGCGTGTACATGGCTGAAGCGATGAAGGTGTCCAACGACAGTCCTGTGCTGCTCGATCGCTTCCTGGACTTGGCTATCGAGGTGGATGTCGATGCTATCTGCGACGGCAAGGACGTGCTCATCGGCGGCATCATGGAACACATCGAGCAGGCTGGTGTTCACTCAGGCGACTCGAGTTGCTCGCTGCCCCCGTATTCGCTGTCGGCGGCAGTGCAAGACGAACTGCGTGCCCAGACTCGCAAGATGGCGCTGGCGCTCAAGGTGGTTGGCCTCATGAACGTGCAATTCGCCATTCAGAATGGCGTGGTGTATGTACTCGAGGTGAACCCGCGTGCTTCCCGCACGGTGCCGTTCGTCTCCAAGGCCATCGGTCGGCCGCTCGCTAAAGTTGCGGCACGGGTGATGACTGGTCGAACGCTGGCCGATCAGGGTAGTCTGGATGAACGCATCCCGCCGTTTTTCTCCGTGAAGGAAGCGGTATTCCCGTTCAACAAATTCCCGGATGCGGACCCCATCCTTGGGCCCGAGATGAAGTCTACGGGCGAGGTGATGGGCACGGGTCGCAGCTTTGGTGAGGCTTACGCCAAGGCGCAGTCCGGCTCGAACGTCACACTGCCGCGCAGTGGCCGGGCCTTTCTGTCGCTGCGCGACCGCGACAAGACCGCTGCCGTCGAGCTGGCGCGGCGCTTGATAGCCCACGACTTCGAGATTGTTGCGACCCACGGTACCGCCGACGTGCTTGATTCCGCGGGCCTCGCTTGCCGGCGGGTGAACAAAGTCCGCGAGGGCCGGCCGCACTGCGTCGACATGATCATGAACGACGAGATCCAGCTCATCGTGAATACGACGGAAGGCAAGCAGGCGGTGCGTGAATCGCGTTCCATCCGCCGCGAGGCCGTTGCCCGTCGTGTGACTTACTACACCACCTTGCCGGGCGCGCTGGCTACCTGCGATGCGCTCGATCATCTGGATGAGGTGGCTGTCAATCGTCTGCAGGACCTCCATCGGGAGTTGGAAGCGTGAGTAATCGTCGTCCCATCACTGCCCGCGGCGCCGAGCGTCTGCGTGCGGAACTGAAGAAACTCAAGAGTGAAGACCGTCCGACGGTCATCAAGGCTATCGCCGAGGCGCGAGGCCACGGTGACCTGTCCGAGAACGCGGAATACCACGCCGCCCGCGATCAGCAGAGCTTCATTGAGGGCCGTATCGGCGAGATCGAGGGTCGCTTGTCGATGGCGGAAATCATCGATGTCGCCAAGTTGCCCCAGACCGGCAAGGTCATCTTCGGGGCTACGGTAGAAATCGAAGATAACGACACTGGGAAAAGCACCACCTATCAAGTGGTCGGCGAGGATGAAGCGGATATCCGCATGAATCTCATCGCCATCACTTCGCCCATCGCGCGTGCCCTCATCGGCAAGCTGAAGGACGACGAGGTGGAGTTCGATGCCCCCGGTGGACGGCAGTCGTTCGTCATCGTCGGTGTCCGCTACGAGTGAGCGGCACTATGCAAATTCGTGCCGCTGCTTTGCTCGAAGGCGCTTCCCGTCTGGCGCTCACCGCGTGGGCGGGTGCTACTTGGGTCGTGGTGGCGTGGGTGGCCCCGGTGGTCTTTCGCGTGGTGGAACCGGACGCAGGCGCGGTGCTGGCTGGTGAGGTGGCCGGCGTACTGTTTCGCGGCTTGGCTTGGGGCGGGTTGGTGGCCGGTCTGTTGACTGGTTACGCTTGGTACCGCGAGCGCCGACTCGACCGCCTGACGCTCTGGATACTGTTGCTGGCCATGGCCGCGCCGTTGGTCAGCGAGAACTACCTGCGGCCGAAAATGGATATTGCGCGGGCGGCAGCCCACGCGGCCGGGCAGCAGAACGCTTCGTTGAACCAAGCGTTCGCGTTGCTACACGGCGAATCCGCTGTGCTTTACCTGCTGGCCAGCGCGGCGCTCGCTTGGCTGGTGGTGCGCCGCGCACGGTGAGTGGCGCGCAGCGACCAAACCTGGGTAACTCTTCCGGGACGTTTGCCCCGGGGGTTCAAGTGGACGGCAGGACGATGCGGCTGAGTTTCGGCTTTGGCCGGAAGAACAGACCGACATTGCCGATGCGCTTTACCAGTGTGCTCTTGGTGCTGTCTGCGAGCATCTGCAGCGCGGTGTCGCGGTCCTCCCGTTCGCCCACTCGGGCGGTCACCTTGATGAGCTCGTGGTGGGCCAAGGCCAGGTCCATTTCGCGGGTGACCGCCTCGGTCAAGCCGTGTTGGCCGAGCATGACGACCGGCTTCAGGGCATGCCCCAAGCGGCGCAGGTGTTTTTTCTGGTTTTCCGAAAGTTCCATGGCGGCAGTATACGGCAGGGCAGGTTGACCCATGACGATTCGCAGCAAGAGCAGTAGCCGCTGGCTGGACGAACACCACAACGACGAGTTCGTGAAGCGCGCCCGTGCCGAGGGTTGGCGTTCGCGGGCCGTTTACAAACTCGAAGAAATTGCCCGCGCCGAGAAACTGTTCCGCCCAGGTATGGTGGTGGTGGACCTCGGTGCTGCCCCGGGCGGCTGGAGCCAGTACGTGGCCCGCTACCTGCTGGGGTCAGGGAAGGGTGACGGCAATGGCGCTATTTTTGCCCTCGACATCCTCCCCATGGAGGGGGTGAACGGGGTCACCTTCGTGGCAGGCGACTTTCGGGAGGAGCAAGTTTATGACGAATTCCTGGCCCTCTTGGGCGGGCGTCCGGTTGACCTTGTTTTGTCTGACATGGCCCCCAACATGTCAGGGTTAGACGCCGTCGACCAGCCCCGGTCCATGTATTTGGCGGAACTCGCGCTCGAGTTCGCTGCCAAAGCACTGAAACCGGGGGGCGCTTTTCTGTCGAAGGTGTTTCAAGGAGAGGGTTTCGAGTCGTTCGTCAAGGCCGCCCGGTCCCAATATGGTGCCGTAAAGCTGAAAAAGCCAAAGGCGTCACGGGCTCGAAGCTCCGAAATCTACTTGCTGGCGACGGGCCGGCGTGGGGTGTAGAGTCCCAATTGGTGCGCCACGGCGGCGCCGGGCCTTACTGCCCGAGGAGCAAAGTTGAAAGATCTGACCAAGAATATTTTCATCTGGGTAGCCATCGCGGCGGCCCTCCTGATGATCGTCCAGACCTTTAATGGCAAAACGGCTGCTCCCGAGCCCATGGCCTATTCGCAGTTCTTGGCCGAGGTCAAGAACAACAACGTGCGCACGGTGGAGTTCCGCGGTGAGCGCGGCGAGATCATCGTCGGCAAGACCGCCAGCGGTCAGTCGTTTCAAACCTTCAATGTCGAAAGCGGCAACCCCACGGCGCTCGTCGGCGAACTCCGTTCCCAAGGCGTGAACTTCCAGGGCGTCCCCCCGGAAAAGCCTAGCCTTATCATGCAGCTGTTCCTGAACAGTTTCCCGGTGTTACTGCTCATCGGCCTATGGGTCTATTTCATGCGCCAGATGCAGGGTGGCGGAAATGGCCGGGGTGCCATGTCCTTCGGCAAGAGCCGCGCCCGCATGCTTAGCGAAGACCAAATCACCGTCACCTTCGCCGACGTGGCTGGTGTGGATGAGGCCAAGGAAGAGGTAAAGGAAATCGTCGATTTCCTTAAGGACCCCGCAAAGTTCCAGAAGCTCGGCGGCAAGATTCCCAAGGGCGTGCTCATGGTGGGCAGCCCGGGTACGGGTAAGACGCTCCTCGCCCGCGCCATCGCCGGCGAGGCCAAGGTGCCGTTTTTCACCATCTCCGGTTCGGACTTCGTGGAAATGTTCGTCGGTGTAGGCGCCTCGCGCGTACGCGACATGTTCGAGCAGGCTAAAAAGCATGCGCCGTGCATCATTTTCATCGACGAAATCGATGCCGTGGGTCGTCACCGCGGTGCCGGTCTCGGCGGCGGTCATGACGAGCGTGAGCAAACTTTGAACCAACTGCTCGTCGAGATGGACGGCTTCGAAGGTAACGAGGGCATCATCGTCATCGCTGCCACGAACCGCCCAGACGTGCTGGACCCGGCGCTGTTGCGCCCGGGCCGTTTCGACCGTCAGGTGGTGGTAGGCCTCCCCGATGTGCGTGGTCGCGAGCAAATTCTCAAAGTCCACATGCGCAAAGTGCCGTTGGGCGATGACGTGAAGCCGAGCGTTATCGCTCGTGGTACGCCTGGCTTCTCCGGTGCGGACCTCGCCAACTTGGTGAACGAGGCAGCGCTGTTCGCTGCCCGTTTCAACAAGCGCGTGGTCACCATGGAAGAATTCGACCGCGCCAAAGACAAAATCATGATGGGCGCTGAGCGCAAGTCCATGGTCATGAGCGACACGGAAAAGCGTAATACTGCTTATCACGAGGCGGGTCACGCCATCGTGGGCCTCGTCGTTCCAGAGCACGACCCGGTCTACAAGGTCACCATCATTCCCCGTGGTCGCGCACTGGGCGTCACCATGTTCCTGCCCGAGCAAGACCGGTACAGCAGCAGCAAGCGCAGTCTGGAAAGCCGTATCTCCACCCTGTTTGGTGGCCGCGTTGCCGAAGAGCTCATTTTCGGCCTCGATGCAGTCACCACGGGCGCATCCAACGACATCGAGCGCGCCACGGAGTTGGCTCGCAACATGGTCACGCGCTGGGGCCTTTCGGACCGTCTCGGCCCGCAGACCTATACGGAAGAAGAGGGCGAAGTATTCCTCGGCCGCTCCATGGGCCAGCACAAGCAGGTTTCGGACGACACCGCGCGCATCATCGATGAGGAAGTGCGTCGCCTCATCGACTCTAACTACGAGCGCACCCGCAAAATCCTCACGGATAACGTTGCCAAGCTGCACAAGATGGCGGAAGCGCTCATCAAGTACGAAACCATCGACGAGCACCAGATCGCTGACATCATGGCCGGTGTTGAAGCGCGTGTTCCGGCCGGCTGGGAGGATTCCCCGCCGCCGGCGCCTCCTTCGGATGGCACCCCCACGGCAACGCCGGATGTGAGCACCCCGGCGGGCCAGCACTGATTTCCGTGGGCCGCGGAGAATCGGCCCGCGGGGAATTGGCCTGCGGGGAATTGGCCTGCGGCGAACGCCGCCTCGCCCTCAGCGCGCCCGTGGTCATGGGCGTGCTGAACGTCACTCCCGATTCCTTCTCTGACGGCGGTCGTCACCAAGGCGTGGCTGCTGCTCTGGCTCATGCGCGCCGCATGGTGGAGGAGGGCGCTGGCATCATCGATGTAGGCGGTGAATCCACCCGTCCCGGGGCGTCTGCTGTTCCTGTGGAAGAGGAACTCCAGCGAGTGGTGCCGGTGGTTGAAGCGCTCCGGCAAGCGCTCGATGTCATTATTTCCGTGGACACCAGCCAGCCGGCGGTCATCCGCGCGGTCACGGCGGCAGGCGCGCACCTCATCAACGACGTGCGCGGCTTGCGCTTGCCCGGTGCTTTGGAGGCGGCCGCGGCTTCCAGTGCTGCGGTCTGCCTGATGCACATGCAGGGCGACCCGGGCACCATGCAACAGTCCCCGTACTACACGGATGTGGTTGCCGAGGTGCGCGCTTGGTTGCAGGCGCGGCTCGAGGCTTGCCGTGCGCTGGGCATGGCGGAAGACCGTCTGCTGGTCGACCCGGGCTTCGGTTTCGGCAAAAACTTGGATCACAATCTCCGCCTGCTGGCCGAACTGCCGGCGGCGACGCCGCCCGGGGTGCCGGTGCTGGTGGGTTTGTCACGGAAATCCACCGTTGGCGCGGTCACCGGCAGGCCCGTGGACCAACGTCTGGCGGGAAGCGTGGCTGCTGCAGCGCTAGCGGTTCGCGCCGGAGCGCAT
>Ga0164294_10004698_pt1 | contig 11865 bp, 10 predicted proteins | sample GEODES005metaG_FD_111479 | JGI IMG/M metagenome (GOLD analysis project Ga0164294, IMG submission 111479) | Oligotrophic lake water microbial communities from Sparkling Lake, Wisconsin, USA - GEODES005 metaG | ecosystem: Environmental > Aquatic > Freshwater > Lake | place: USA: Sparkling Lake... | reverse complement strand
GGCGCTGGCTTTCCTTGCGTGGTTCGTGTTCGCGCCGCAATGTATGTCGACCATTGCGGTCACCCGGCGCGAAACCAACGGCTGGAAATGGCCGATCTTCATGCTGAGCTACATGTTCGGCCTTGCCTATCTGTTTTCCGGGCTGACCTATTGGACTGCGGTCGCCTTCGGGCTGGGGTAGGTTGGGGGAAAACCTTGGCTTGCATGCTGGCACGGTCCGGGCGCGATGCGCTAACCACATGGCGATAGGCAAAGGGACACGATTCGATGGCAGGCAGCGTCAACAAGGTCATCATAGTCGGCAATCTGGGCGCCGATCCCGAAGTGAAGAGCTTCCAGAACGGCGGGCGCATCGCCAACTTGCGTATCGCAACGTCGGAAAACTGGAAGGACAAGGCCACCGGCGAGCGCAAGGAGCGCACCGAATGGCATTCCGTGGTGCTCCAGTCCGACGGTCTGGTCGGCGTAGCCGAACGGTACCTCAAAAAGGGCAGCAAGGTTTACATCGAGGGCCAGCTGCGCACCCGCAAGTGGCAGGATGCCTCGGGCAATGATCGCTACACCACCGAAATCTCGGTCGGCATCAATGGCAACCTCACCATGCTTGACGGCGCGCAAGGCGGCGCGGGTGCAGGTGCAGGCGGGGGTGGTGGTGGCGGCCAGCGCTCGGGCGGCTGGAACGAAGGCGGCAACAGCGGCGGTGGACGTTCAGGCGGCGGCGCATCCGGTGGCGGCGGCGGCTGGAACCAGGGCGGCGGCGGCGTGGCCGATGATCTGGACGACGATATCCCGTTCTGAGCTCTGCGCCCCTGCGTAAGCAGGGGCCTCAGTCAGGACAGGAGCAACAGCAGCGCACAACCGCCTCAGGTCCCGGCCTTCGCCGGGACGCGGGAAGTACAACTCAAGTCCCCCGCGTATCGCCGTAAAGGTGGATATGCAGCCGGTCGCTGAACCGCCAGCCGTGTTTCAGCGCAGCTGCTGCCAGCCAGCGTGACCGCACGCGCAGGGCCTTGCTCTCGGTGCCCTCGGGCATCACATAAAGCCGCTCCGGCGCGATCCAGTAAAGCTCCTGCAGCGCGCGCACGTCTTCAAGATCCTCGTCCTGCGCCACCACGAACTTGAAAACCGCGCGCGGGTTGGTCGCCCAGTCGCGCAGCCGCTCGGGGATCAGCGCCAGCTCGGCCGCATTGCCCGAATGCGCCAGCTTGGGGCTGACGTTGTACTGATCGACCAGCACTTCCAGCGCGCGCGGCGGCGCGACCGTGCCGTTGGTCTCGATTTCGACATGCAGGCCGGGCCGCGCCTCCTTCAGCATTTCGATCATGCTCGCCAGCGGCGCGCCTTGCAGCAACGGCTCGCCGCCGGTGATCACCAGCCGGTTTTGCGGATAGGCCAGCACGCGCAGCGCCGCCTCGCGCGCGGTCATCGTGATCTGGTTGTCGAGCCGCTCATAGGCTTCGTCGCGCACATGCGGTCGGCTGTCGCCGATGAAGCGCCAAGTATACGCCGTGTCGCACCATCGGCACGCCAGATTGCAACGCGACAACCGAATGAACACCGATGGGCTCCCCGCTGAAGGCCCTTCGCCCTGCAATGAGGCAAAGATTTCCGGCTCGCCGGGGCGCGTCGTGGCAAGGGTAAGGCTCAACCCAGCCGCTCCAGCGCCGCCGCCAGCCGCGCCGCTTCGGCGCTGTGGTGCGCATGATCGGCCCGCGCCTTGTCGATCGCCTCGGGCTTGGCCTTCTCGACAAAAGCGGCGTTGGACAGCCGGCCATCGAGCGACTTGGCCTCCTTCTGCGCCGCGGCCAGCGCCTTTTCGAGGCGGGCCCTTTCGGTTGCTACATCGATCACGCCTTCGAGCGGCACGATGAGGTTCGCATCGCCCGCGCCAATCTGCATGGCCGCACCTGCCGGGGCCGGGGCAAAATGGATCGCGCTGAGCCGCGCCAGCCGTTCGATCACGGCGGGATTGGCGGCGATCACGGTGCGGGTCGCCGCGCTTGGTTCGGGCAGATAGGCCTCCAGCCGTGCGCCCGGCGCGATGCCCAGTTCATTCTTGGCTCCGCGCAAGTTCGAGACCAGCGCGATCAACCACTCCACCTCGCCCTTCGCCGCCGGATCGACCGCTGCCTGCGGCTCCGGCCACTGCGCCACGATCAGCTCGCCCGAACGCTCGCCAAGCGCATGCCACAATTCCTCGGTCACAAACGGCATGAACGGGTGGAGCATCACCAGGATCTGATCGAGCACCCACCCGGCGACAGCCTTGGTCTCCTCGTCGAACGATCCCTTGATCAGCTCGATATACCAGTCGCAGAACTGGTCCCACACGAAGTGGTAAATCGCATTGGCGGCGGCATCGAAGCGCAAGTCCGCCATCGCCTGATCCAGCGCAGCGACGGTTTCGACCACCTCGCCGATGATCCAGCGGTTGACTGCCGAGGTTGCTGGTGGCGCGGCAAGCGACGTGCTGGCGGCAATGCCATTGGCCTGACAGAAGCGCGCCGCGTTCCACAGCTTGGTGGCGAAGTTGCGATAGCCCTCGACCCGGCGCTCGTCCATTTTCACATCGCGGCCCTGGCTTTCCATCGCCGCCATGAAAAACCGCAGCGCATCCGCGCCGTACTGGTCGATCAGGAGCAGCGGATCGACCACGTTGCCCTTCGACTTGGACATCTTCTGGCCATCGGCTGCGCGCACCAGACCATGCAGATAGAGCCGCTTCCACGGCACTTCCCCCTCCATGAAATGCATCCCCTGCATCGCCATCCGCGCGCACCAGAAAAACAGGATGTCGAACCCGGAAATGAGCAAGTCGTTGGGGTAGTGTTTGGCGAGGAGAGAGTTCCTCCCCGAGCTTGTCTCGGGGAGGGGGACCGCCCGCCCAGCGGGGGGTGGAGGGGTTGGCTGCCCCTCCGTCAGCGCTAACGCGCTGCCACCTCCCCGAGACAAGCTCGGGGAGGAATTGTCAGCACCGTCCTCCGGCCAGCCGAGCGTGGCGAAAGGCCAAAGCGCGGAGGAGAACCAAGTGTCGAGGACGTCGGGGTCGCGCCAGACCGGGTAAACTTCGTTCTGCTTTACCAGCTCGCGCGCTTCATCCTCGCTATTGCAAAAGACAGTTCTCCCTGACCAAAGATAGCCATCGGTTACGTCATCGAGATCGCTGGCGCGCCAGATTGCCTCTTCGATTTGCTGTTCGGTATTGCCGACAAAAACTGCGCGTTCCGGTAACTCCCGCCAGGTTGGTCGTTTGGTGAGCGTTCCTTTGCTCTCGAGCTCGTACTTGAAGCCATACCAAGCCGGTATCCGATGCCCCCACCACAACTGGCGGCTCACGCACCACGGCTGGATATTCTCCATCCAGTTGAAGTACGTCTTCTCCCACGTCTTTGGCACGATCTCGATTGCGCCCGAACGCACCGCTTCCATCGGCGCGATCGCCAGTTTGGCGGCATCGACATACCATTGATCGGTCAGCCAAGGCTCGATCACCACGCCGCCGCGGTCGCCATAGGGCGTCTGGATCGTGCGCGGTTCGCCGTCGAGTTCGGTTTCCTCGCCATCCTTGTTCTTCACCACATACGGCACCAGCGCGCCGAGCGCCTGCATCGCCTCGACCACCGCCGCGCGCGCGGCAAAGCGCTCCATGCTGACGAACGATTCGGGGATCAGACCGTCGGCCACTTGCACTACATTGGCCTCGGCATCGAACATGTTGAGCATGTCGGCGGGCTTGATCCCGGCGCGCTTGCCCACTTCGAAGTCGTTGAAATCGTGGCCCGGCGTGATCTTCACCGCGCCGCTGCCCAGCGCCGGATCGGCGTGTTCATCGGCTACGATCTGTATGCGCCGCCCGGTCAGCGGCAGATCGATGAACTTGCCGATCACCGAGCGGTAGCGCGGGTCTTCGGCGTTCACCGCCACGGCCATATCGGCGAGCATCGTCTCGGGCCGGGTGGTAGCAACCACGATATGGTCGCGCCCGTCATCCAGCCGCGCGCCATCGGCCAGCGGATAGCGGAACTGCCAGAAGCTGCCCTTGATCTCGCGCGTCTCGACCTCAAGATCCGAGATCGCGGTCTTGAGCTTGGGGTCCCAGTTCACCAGCCGCTTGTCGCGGTAGATCAGGCCCTCATTGTAAAGGTCGACAAAGACCTTCACCACCGCCTTGGTGAAATGCGGGTCCATCGTGAATTGTTCGCGCGACCAGTCCATCGAGCAGCCAAGCCGGCGCAACTGGCCAGTGATCGTGCCGCCGCTTGTCCCTTTCCACTCCCACACCTTCTCCACGAAGGCTTCGCGCGTGTAGTTGGCGCGCTTGTCCTGGGCTGCTTCCATCTGCCGCTCGACCACCATCTGCGTCGCGATCCCGGCATGGTCAGTGCCGACGACCCACAGCGCATCCTTGCCGCGCAGCCGCTCATAGCGGACCACGATGTCCTGCAAGGTATTGTCCAGCGCATGGCCGATATGGAGCGATCCGGTCACATTGGGCGGCGGGTTGACAATAGTGAAAGGCACGGCGTCGGGGCGCTCGGGCCGAAACAGGCCGTGTGTTTCCCAATGGGCATACCATTTCGCCTCGATCCGGGCGGGTTCAAACGTCTTGGGAAGCGCCTGCTCTGGAGCATCGGCTGTTGGGGCATCGGTCATGCCTCGCGCTTTGCCATTGCGGGCCAGCGCCTGCAAGCGTGCGCGAAGCCGCATGCCTTGCCGATACTGCCGATTTCCCGCATGAAGCACTTACGATGCGGGCGACAGCTGATTTCACCACCGAACCCGGCGCCGACGGCGGGCTGACCCTGACCTTCAGCGGGCCATTGCTGGTGTCTTCCGTTGGCGGCGTGGACCATCGCTTGCGCGCAGTGTCGGAGGCCGTGACCGCGATCGATCTGGGCCAGATCGGGCGGATCGACACGGTCGGCGCGTGGACGGCGTGGAGCCTGTCGCAGCGTCTGGGTGCGCCCATCGTCAACGCAAGTACCGATGCCCAGCGGCTTATCGAGGCGGTGAGCGGTTCGGACAGCAACACCGACCGGATCGAGGCACCGCGGCTGCCGCTGTTTGAGCGCGTGGCGGCAAATGTCGGCGACTTCGTGATCGGCTCCGGCAAGGGCACGCTGACTGTCTTCGGATTTCTGGGCCAGATCATTCTCGCCACCGGCAATCTGCTGCGCCACCCAGGGCGGTTTCGCGGCAACGCGCTGTTTCATCAGATGGAGCTGATCGGGGTCAACGCGCTGAGCATTATCGGGCTCATGAGCTTTCTGGTCGGTATCGTCATCGCGCAGCAAGGCGCGGTGCAATTGCGGCAATTCGGCGCAGAGATACTCACCGTCAATCTGGTCGGGCGGATCACTTTGCGCGAGCTTGGCATCTTGATGACCGCGATCATGGTGGCGGGGCGATCGGGTTCGGCCTTTGCCGCGCAGCTGGGCACGATGAAACTGACCGAGGAAATCGATGCGATGCGCACGATCGGGGTCTCGCCGATCGAAGCGCTGGTGATCCCGCGCCTGCTTGCCACCATGCTGATGATGCCGCTGCTGGGTGTGTTTGGCGCGGCGATGGGGATCATCGGCGGCGCGTTTGTTTCCTCGCTCACGCTGGGCATTCCCTTCGTGGCGTTTCTGGCCCGCATTCCCGAAGTCGTGCCGCTCTATGATGTCTGGGTCGGGCTGATAAAGGGGCCGGTGTTCGGCCTGATCGTGGCGACGGCGGGCTGCTTTCAGGGCTTGCAGGTGAAAGCCGACGCCGAAGAAGTGGGCACACGAACCACGGCGGCGGTGGTTCTGGCGATCTTTATGGTGATTGTGCTCGATGCGTTTTTTGCGGTGTTCTTCACCGAAGTGGGCTGGGGATGAGCTGCGCTCCCGCTCCAGACGCACCGGGCGATTTCCCGATCCGCGTGCGCGGATTGAAAAATGCGTTCGGTGATTTCGTGGTGCATGAACACCTCGATCTGGATGTGCGGCGCGGCGAAATTCTGGGGGTGGTCGGCGGCTCGGGCACGGGCAAATCGGTGCTGATGCGCTCGATCATCGGGCTGCAGATCCCCGATGAGGGCAAGATCGAGGTGCTCGGCAGCGCGATCACCGATGCGCGCGATGATGACGATATTGATATCCGCTGCCGTTGGGGCATCCTGTTTCAAGGCGGCGCGCTGTTTTCGACGTTGACCGTAGCGGAGAATGTCGAGGTACCGCTGCGCGAGTTCTATCCTGAAATCGATGACCAGTTGCGCCACGAAATCGCGCGCTACAAAGTGCTGCTTTCCGGGCTTCCGGCAGACGCAACGGGCAAGTTTCCCTCCGAGCTTTCGGGCGGCATGCGCAAGCGCGCAGGCCTCGCGCGCGCGCTCGCGCTCGATCCCGAGCTATTGTTTCTCGACGAGCCGACCGCAGGGCTCGATCCGATCGGCGCGGCCGCGTTCGACCAGCTGATCCTGAGCCTTCAGCAAACCCTCGGGCTCACCGTGTTTCTCATCACGCACGATCTCGATACGCTGTACGAGATTTGCGACCGGGTGGCCGTGATCGCTGATAAGCGGGTTATCGCGGTGGGCACGATCCCGGAACTCCTCGCCACCGATCACCCGTGGATTCAGGAATACTTCAACGGCCCGCGCGGGCGCGCCGCGCAGAATGCGCAAGAGCGCAATGCGGAACTTCTGCATGAGGCCGCCGCGCTGGCGCAAGATCACACTGTCGCACCGGCGCACGGACAGGCATAGAGAGCAGCGATGGAAACACGGGCAAATCATATCTGGGTCGGCGTGGTGACTCTGGCTTTGCTGACAGGCCTTGCCGCGCTGACGATCTGGATCGCGCGCTTGGGCCAGCGCGATCAGCTCGAATACGATATTTTCTTCAAGCAATCGGTCGAAGGCGTGACCAAGGGTTCCGCGATCTCCTTCTCGGGCGTGCCGGCGGGCCTCGTCAAGGATATCGAGCTCTGGGAAAAAGACCCAGAGTTCGTCCGCGTGCGGATCAAGATCGACAAGAAAATTCCGATCCTGCAGGGCACCACTGCCAGCCTGCAGGGCAGCTTTACCGGCGTGACCACCATCCTGCTCGATGGTGCGGTCAAGGGCGCGCCGGCGATTACCGAACCCGGCCCTGCAGGTGCTCCGGTGATCCCGACCAAACGCGGCGGGCTGGGCGCGCTGCTGTCCAGCGCGCCGCTCTTGATCGAGCGCCTCGCGTCGCTGAGCGAGCGCCTATCGCTCGTGCTTTCGGACAAGAACCAGAAATCGTTCGAGAACATTCTGGTCAATTCGGACAAGCTGACCGCCTCGCTCGCCGCCGCGGCGCCCGAAGTGAAGCAGACGCTGGCCGAACTGCAGATCGCGATCAAACAGGCGACGGTCACGCTGGCCAGCATCGACAAGCTGTCCAACTCGGCCAACGCGATGGTCAACGATGAAGGCAATGGTCTGGCCAAGGAACTGCGCAACACTTTGAAAGCCGCGCAGCTCGCGGCCAAATCGCTGCAGGATACCTTTGATGAAACGCGCCCGACCGTACGCCAGATCAACGAGCATTCCTTGCCCGCGCTCGAGGCAACCCTGCGCGATGTTCAGGCGACCTCGCAGTCGCTGCGCGCGGTGACCGAGCGGATCAACGATCGCGGCATCACCAGCGTTGTCGGCAGCCCCAAGCTGCCCGACTACAAGCCATGACGCTGCCTGCGCGCAGTGCGGAGAACGATCGATGAGCAGCAATCCTCGCGCCTTTTCGCTTCTTGCCCCGCTCGTGGCACTTGGCCTTTCCGCGTGCGTTAACATCGGCGCAAAGTCGCCCAGCATGTTGCTCAGCCTCTCGTCTGCGGCCGCGCCCGCCGCCGGTTCGGGCTCAAGCGGCCTGCTCTCCGAAGCGATCGTGGTGCTCGAACCGGTGGCGGATGCGCGCCTTGGGGTGCTGCGCGTGCCGGTGCAGGTGAGCGATTCCTCCGTCGCCTATCTCAAGGGCGCGCAATGGGTGGAGCGCCCTTCGCGGCAGTTTCAGCACCTCCTAGCCGACAGCTTGCGCGCGCGCAGCAAGGGGCTGGTGCTCGAGTTCGACCAGAACGTCGCCGCGCTCAAGATCGGCGGCCGTTTGCTGGCGATGGGCTATGATGCGCGCAGCCGCTCAGCGGTCGTGCGCTTCGATGCCGTCAAGTTCCTGCCGGGCGGCAAAGCCGAAACCCGCCGCTTCGAAAATATCATCCCGGGCATCGCACCGAGCGGCGAAGACATCGGCCGCGCGCTCAATCGCGCTGCAAACGCGGTCGTCTCCGATGTCGCCGATTGGGCGTTGGTGCCCGCGTCCTGATGGCGTGCTAATGGCGTCTTAACCGCGCGCTAATGGGGTGCTATTTTGCGTTGCGCGCCATGCTCGCGTCCATCCGGGCCAGTTGTTCGGGCGTGGTCTCGCTCTGGAACCGGGCCTTCCATGCGGCGGCGGGCATCCCGTGGATCACCTCACGCGCCGCGGCTTTGTCCAGCCCGGCCCCTGCATCGACAATCCAGTCGGCCAGGCAATTGCGGCAAAACCCGGCCAGCCCCATCAAATCGATGTTCTGCGCATCGTGCCGGTGGCGCAAATGGCGCACAAGGCGGCGAAAGGCGGCGGCCGCAACCGCATCGGGCAGATCATCGAGGCCATCTTGACGCGCGGAATCCAGTGCTGAGGTTGAATTCGTATCCATTGCAATCGTCCTTGGGTTTGTCATGGACATGGGCCATAGCGACCCCGTCTTTACTGCCAGATTGCTGGCATAGCGAGGTTTCAGGCGTGGCAAAACTCGATCCCCGCGGCCGCAAGGTGAAAATTCTGGCGACGGTTGGCCCGGCCAGCAATTCGCCCGAAATGCTCGAGAAGCTGTTTCGCGCCGGGGTCGATGCGTTCCGTGTCAACATGAGCCACGGCGACCATGCGGTTCACGCCGCGACGATCGCCGCTATTCGCGCGCTCGAACGCAAGGTCAATCGCCCGATCACCGTGCTGTGCGATCTGCAAGGACCCAAGCTGCGCGTCGGCAGCTTCAAGGATGGCCGCGCGGTGATCCGCCATTCGGGCCATTTCACGCTCGATCGCAATCCCGAAGAAGGCGATGAAACCCGCGTTTGCCTGCCGCATCCCGAATTGTTCGGCATCCTGCACACCGGCCAGCGCCTGCTGATCGACGATGGCAAACTGCGGCTGCGCGTGCTGCGCGCCGATGCCAATGAAATCCTGTGCTCGGCCGAAGTCGGCGGAGTGATCTCGAACCGCAAGGGCGTCAACGTGCCCGATGCGGTGATCCCGGTGCCCGCGATGACCGACAAGGACCGCCGCGATCTGGCGTTTGCCGTGGGTCAAGGCGCGGACTGGATCGCGCTGTCGTTCGTGCAGCGGCCCGAGGACGTGGCCGAGGCGCGCCGCCTGATGGGCGGCCACGGTGCCTTGATGGCCAAGATCGAGAAGCCCGCCGCCATCTCGCGGCTGGAGGAAATCCTTGAGCTTTCCGATGGCCTGATGGTCGCGCGCGGCGATCTGGGGGTCGAGCTCAATCCCGAGCAAGTACCGCCGCTGCAGAAGCGCATTGTCGAAACCGCGCGGCGGCAAGGCAAGCCTGTGGTGGTCGCCACTCAAATGCTCGAATCGATGATCGAAAGCCCGACGCCGACCCGCGCTGAGGTGTCAGACGTTGCCAATGCGGTCTATGACGGGGCCGATGCGGTGATGCTCTCCGCCGAGACCGCCGCCGGGGCATGGCCAGAGGAAGCGGTGACGATCATGGACCGCATCGCCAAGGAGGTGGAGGCCGACCCCGGCTATGCAGCACGCGTCCATTTCATCGAGACCCTGCCCGATCCGACCACCGCCGACGCGCTCGCTCAGGCCTGCGCCAGCATCGCCCGCGCGGTGCCGATCGCGGGGATCATCGTCTTCACCGGGTCCGGCTCCACCGCGCGGCGCGTGGCGCGCGAGCGGCCCGGCGTGCCGATGCTCGTGCTCACGCCTTCGGTCATGACCGCGCGCAAGGTCGGCCTCTTGTGGGGCGCGCATGCGGTCGCCACCAAGGACATCGGCAGCTTCGAAGAAATGATCGCCAAAGGCAAGCGGATGGCGCTGCGCCACGGCTTCGCCGCCGCCGGATCGCGGCTGATCGCGCTCGCCGGGGTGCCTTTCGGCACACCGGGCGCGACCAATCTGCTCCACGTGGTGACGCTTGTCGGTGACGAACTGGCCAAGCACGAAAGCTCGGATTCCTGAGTAGAACTCGCGCAGTGGTTCAGTGCGCGATTGGCGTTCCGGCAGAAGCCGGGGCCGATCCGTCGAGATAGGTCGTCGACCATGGCCCCACCGCCGTGCCGATGATCACCGTCTCCTCGTCCGCGCCGTCATAATGCACCGCGCCTGCGGGCACGACGACATAGCTTCCCGCCGGATAGGATCTCGCCTTCGTCTTGTCGGCTGAAGGACCAAAGCCGATCCGCAAGGTGCCCCTGGCAACAAACACCCGCGCGGCGGCGCTGTGCGCATGGGGCGAATCCCAGACTTTGGCGGGGATGGAAAAAGCATAGGAGAACGCCGTTCCCGGGGTTTCGCGCACGCCTTCGAGCAGCGCAAAGCGGGTGCCCTTGTGGTCGCTCGCCGCCCAGGGAATGTCGGCGATAGTCCAGCCCTCGGCCGCAGCGGGGGGCACAACCGGGGCGGGATCGGCTGCGGCGAGCGGAGTGGCGGTGAGCATGAGGATTGCGGCAAGAAGTCGCATGCGGTGTCTCCTTGCCTCAAGCGTTACAGGTGGGCGCGCAGACCCGCGTCCCGCATCATGCGCTCAAACCTTTGCGCTCACTGCCCGAGGCTGAACCGCGCAAAGATGGTCGTGCCGATGGGCTTGCGGCCATAGGCGGCGTCCAGCGCGGCAGGCTTGGCAAAAACCGCAACCGATCCGCCAAGCGCCACCTGCACCGGGCCGTTCAGCGCAAGGCGGTAGGCGTAGCCCGCCTGAAACTTGGTCACACGAAAAGGCTGGTCGTGGAGCGGACTGGCCTCGTCGGGAAAGAGCTCGTCGTTGGCGACATTCTCGATCCGGCCGAACAGCGTGTGATGGCGCGTGATGTTCCAGTTCGCTTCGCCCAGCCACGCGGTGCGGGTTTCGCCCGGAATGCGGCGCTTGGCGCTGAACCCTGCCGTGGCGGAAAGCCCCTTGCCATTGTTAAAGTGTGCCGATGCGGTGAAGCGGCGCTCATCCTCATCCGGGTGCGAAGCTTCGGGCTGCTTCAGCGCACCATAGCTCACCTGCATGAGCCATGCGGGCGATGGCGCAAAGCTCGCGCGCACGCTCCAGCTATCGAGCTTTGGGGCCTCGATCGCCCAGCGCTGTTCGTCCGGCTCGCGCCCGCGAAAGGCGCTGGCTTCCAGCTGCCACGCCTTGCCCGCCAGCCCCGCCGTGATCACGCCATACGTGATGTGGGTCGAATCGAACCAGTGGTGCGTGATCGGGGCTTCGGGATTATAGCGGGCCGAGGCGCGGTGCATGAAGGCAGAGGGCCCCAGCGCGGGCTCGCCGACCGGGCCGCCATAGACGAACACGCTGGTGCCTGGCGCAATCGAAACGCTAAGCTTGGCAGACAGCTCCATGAACAGGTCATGCGGGTGCTGGCGATCGACCAGCGGCTGGCCATAGGCAACCTCGCCCGAGCCGAACAGAATGGGATAGCCATCGTGGCGCATCGCGGGCTCGATGCTGAGCATGGCCGAGGTGGTCAGCTGCGCCCCACCGAAATCGTGCATCCACATCACCATGGCCGCCGATTGCGCGTAAAACTTCTCTCCGCCGCGCGGGCCAGACTGGTGCGTGGTGATGGGCCAGACATAGCCCGACACCATCACCATG
>Ga0164294_10004696_pt1 | contig 11867 bp, 6 predicted proteins | sample GEODES005metaG_FD_111479 | JGI IMG/M metagenome (GOLD analysis project Ga0164294, IMG submission 111479) | Oligotrophic lake water microbial communities from Sparkling Lake, Wisconsin, USA - GEODES005 metaG | ecosystem: Environmental > Aquatic > Freshwater > Lake | place: USA: Sparkling Lake... | reverse complement strand
GGCGGCGGCGGCGGCGGCGGCGGCGGCGGTTGATGCTGCGGCTGCAGCAGCGGCGGTTGCTGGGCCGCACCGGCGAGCGCCCGTGGTGAACGCGGAGGCTCGCGCTGCCGCAGCATGGATCTAGTCGCCTCGAGATAATGCGCAGCATTCGGATGCGCGGGCGTGTGGCGCAGGCCACATTCAAAGTCGCGGATGGCTTCATGAAACCGTCCGGCGTTGGCGTGCGCGGCGCCGCGCGCCACGTAGGCGTCAGCGTGCGTGCTGTCGAGCGCGAGGGCATGTTCATACGCCGCGAGTGCTTCGCGCAGGCGCCCCGCCTTGGCATGGGCAATCCCAAGCGCCACTGTCTCACTCGCCCAATGAGCGTTCTGTGCCTCGCGAACTGCCACGTACGCGCCCGCGCGCGCCACCGCCGCGGCGGAGCCCACCGGCAGAGCGCTCAGCAGCGGCGGAAGCCCGACCGCCTTCAGCATCCGTTGCGGGGCGCGTGGGTCGTGATAGCACCGCTGTTGCTGTAGCGCCTCCTCGAGCGTGGGTGCCCAACACGACGCGTGCGACGCCGCCGCCGCCAAGGCCGCCGACAAAGCGGCCGAGGACGACGCGTCCGACAATGCGGCCGACGACGGTGCGGGCTCCCCTCTTGCCGTCCACCCTCCTGGTGCTGCTGCTGTCGCCGCTGCTGCTGCCGCTGCTGCCGCCTCGCTCGCCAAAGTTGATGCCAATTTAGCCAGGGTGCGGCCGACCGCACAGCCATCGGCGAAAGCGACTCTACCGTTGGCACTGTCACCGCTCGGCCTCTCGAGCAGCCCCAGTAGCGCCCGCGCGCCGTTCTCGTCGTCGTCCTGCAGTACATCGGACTGCCGAAGCGACAGGGCGACTCGTCCATTTGAGGCCGACACAACGACAGCCACGAGCGTCGCACCCTCCACCGCCCACGAAGGCAGCCTCACGGTTCCGTCGGCGCCGCCGAAGACGACCTCGCAGTCCGGCCTCGCGCGCGTGCCGTGCAGTACTGCGACCAAAGGAGGCGACGCTGCCGCGACTGACGTCGGCGCAGTTTGCGCTGGCCGAGTGCCCTCGGCCCAAACGCCCAGCACATGCACAAGAGCACTGCCACCGCGAACTTGAGCGATGCGCCCAAGGGTCATCGCCTGCGGAGCAAGGACACCTGCTGCGGCACCACTTGCTTGCGTCTGAGCAAGCAGTGCATGCAGAGACGGCGGAGAGCTGAAACCAGTCCACGGCCCCGTGGGCGCTGCCGTGCAGTGGCCGCGCAATCGTGACACCAGAATCCGTAACGCTTCAGCGGTTGGAGGAATGGGGGGAAATGTCGGGTCATTGCGCAGCAAACAACCGAGCCGCTCGGCGACGGAGTCTGCGACCACGCGGTCTGTGTCGGCCATGCAGACGTGTGTGCTGCCCTGCTGCGCACAATCGTGAATCACATGTGCTGCGTGTTGTGACCCTGTGAATGGGATTATTTGTACTCACTGGGTTGGGAGTATACCATAGTGATTCTATGAGTTATGTTATGGTATAACATCCTGGCGGTTATGTCACTTGTGCATACCTATAACATCCTGGGGTTAGACATACCATCCTGGGTTTATTTATACCACCCCCACCACCCAGGATGCTCTCGCCGCCAGCTGACAGCTCTCTGTGGCCGCTCGGCTACGGGCTCTGCTGCGAAGCTGGGGGAGGCTCTCGACTTGCTGGCGGCTCGGGAAAGTGATCCACCACCGTGCCTGGTGTCGCACTGTCCGGCGGGCTATCCCTCCTCGCCGCTACCTTCCGCTTCGCAGCGCGCCCCCGAATCAACTTCTGGATGTAGACGGCCGCGCGCCGCTCGCGTTCGGCCTCCGTGAGGCCCGAATATTTGGTTGACTCAAACCAATCCTTGAAATCGTCGTATCTGAGCCTGTAGCCGTCGGCAATATGGTCAAAGACAAGCGTAGTCAGCTCGGGCGTGAATTCGAGGCCGTAGCGCGCAAGTCCTTCGTGCACCTCGCGCCGCGTGAGTAGCAGGTCGCCCGATTGGTCCCACGACTGGAACACCTCGAGCGCGCGTAGGCCCTGCATTCGCATCCAGCTGCGCAGCATGGCCAGCGCCTGGCTGACATCCTCGGAAATGCGCACGGCCGCGTCCTTCGGGTCGTAAAAGGTTTTCGTCTTGGCCCTTTGATCAATCCGGCTGAGCGCCGCCACGATCGCAAAGCCAGCATCCGCATCAATCTGCGGAAACAGAGCTTCGTTACTTCTGCCGCTGTTGGGTCCCTTTTGAGGCTTCTTCTTCGCGAGAATGCTGCTCTTTTTCCTGCTGCTGATGCTACTAATCGGCCGCTGAGCGATCTGTGAGGCAACCTCAAAAAAGGGCTTGGACTCGCCCTGTATCGCCTTGTCCTGCAAGGCGGCTGTCACTTGCGCAATCTTGATCGCCGTTCCGTCTTTCACGGTGTCGCAGTTCTCGAGGAGCTCTTTTGTGATCGCCGCGAAGCCGAGCGCGGTCGTCACCTTCTCCAGTTCAACGATGTCCAGTTCGTCGTCCTTGTTTGTGTCCCAGATGGAGAGGAAGGCAAGCAGGTTGGGCGCCTCGCTGTCCGCGGCCTTGAGCGCCTCGCGCAGCGAGAAGCCGAAGAACTCGGTCATCGAGACCTCGCCGCTGTGGTTGGCGTCGATAAGATGGAACCAGTCTTTCATCATTTCGCGGCTTGGCATCGGCTCGGCTTGCACTGGGGTAGTAGCTCGATCATGACGATCGGCCATCACGTGCGCCCGGCGCTGCAGCGCGTTCTGAAGCTTGACGAGATCGCAGAATTCCTCAAAGTTGAGTTGTCCATCGCCGTCGGTATCTGCTCAACAGCACAACAGAATGGTGGTCAGGAAAAGAGGATGTGAGCGTAGGCGCAGGTGGACCACCTTCCCATCGTGCGTCTGCTTCAGCAGGCGCAGACAATCCGACCGCGAGCGCGCACCAGCCTTTTGGAAGATGCGGGCCGACTCGCGCATGAGCTTCTTGACAGACTCGAGCTTGCGTTGCCGGGCACGCTCGGCTGCATCAACGTTTTGTTCCGGAAGGAAGCTCAAGTACTTTGATTTTACTTTGATCTTCTTCTTAAGGTGGAGCTGATAGTCGGCTCCGCCCCAAATGGTGAGATGGTCTCGACGATAGAATTTGGGGTCGTCGTAGCGCGAGCGCAAAACATCGGCATCCACGCGGTGCAAAATCATTGGCAAGCTCGCCGAAGCATGCATGCTGCCCACGCTGCTCGCACTGAAACCGCTCATGCTGCTCAGGTTACCCAAGGAAGTGGACTCGAGCAGAGGCGGGAGCGTCATCCTCGGAGAGCGCGGCATGCGCAGCTCGGGGTTGAGCAATTGGAGCTTGTACGGAATCTTGCGCACCGGCCTTGCAAGCGTGGCGAGCCCACGGGGTTGTTTTGAATAGGGCACGGGCAAGCCATTCGAGTCGATCATGTGGGTTGGGCGTGGCCTGGGCACTTGACAAGTGCGATGTCAATGAAACGCCACGCAACGCTCTTTGCGGCGACGAAAGTCAGCGCCGCGTCGTATTGGCGAGAATCGCCCAGCACGGCGCATCTGAAATGTGTTGGGGGACCCTCTCATAACTACGACGTACTGGGCAACGTATAGGCATCGTACAGTTCGATTCTACGAACGGAAGCCACTGTGCACGGCGCACGGCTCAGAGACGAGTGCACGCGGTCCGTCGAGCGTCGTCCCGTGAGCCGAGACCCGAGTGTAGGCCGCGCGTGTATTCTCGACACGACTCTCCGGCTTCAGAGCGCGTCCTTCATCCAGTCTCCTATTACTTTCAAGCGGCTCGAGGCACCTTCGGTAACAAACCAGCGGCGCTTGACGTCGGGGGGCGCGGGTAGCAGGGAAGCGAGCCACCACGAAAGCTGGGTGTCCGAGTGCATGGGCGGCGAGCCCGCCGCCTCATCAAGCTCTCGTAGCGACCATCCCTGACGCTGCGCCGCCTGCTCCAGCTGCGCGACCAGAGCAGGTCCGAGACGACGCGTGTCTGCCCCTTCGTCCTCAGCCGTCTCACGGGGCATTGGCGATGGTGGGCGGGCGGCGCCAAGGGCGGCGGCGGCGGCGGCGGCGGCCTCGTCAGCGCCCCCGAGCCATCGGCTCGGTGTCACTAGCCACAGCCCAAACGAAGCGGGCAGCACAGCCGCCTCCTTGAAGTCGAAACGGCGCAGCCCACGCACTCGGATGCGTAGGCGACCGTCAGGCAGCAGCGTATGCTCTTCCAAGGCAGCAAGCGTCGCCAGCCCAAGAGGCGCCTCCACCTGCTCCTCCAACTCCTTCCCCTTCAACTCTGCCTCCGCCTCTGTCGGCACACGCGTCGTCGGGGGCGGAGGCGAGGGGCTCATGGGGCCAATTGCGAAGGGGGCGCCGCTCGTCGCGAGGCGGCCGAACAAGAGCCGGTAGCGGGGCTCAAAGATGTAGAACTCAGCGGTTGCCGTCGGGAAGACGAACGTGCCGAGCACCGCGAGCGGGATGCTTGTCGGCAGCTCGGAGGTGGCGGTGGCGGTGGGGGGGGCGGCTGGGGGGGCGGCGGCGACGGTACGCAGCACTGCTTGCGTGATGGCGGCTAGTTGGCCTCCGTGCGTCGCGCGGCTGCCGTCCTGCTGCACAATTATCGGTGACGGCGAGGGAAGCGGCGAGGGAAGCGGCGGCGAGGCGAGCGGCAAGGCGGGAGACGGCGAGGCGGGCGGCGGATGGCCAGCGGCGAGGGCTCGGAACAGTACGGTCACGCTTGCGTGGGAGTGTGGCCAAGTGCGCTGGATCCGCTGACCGGGCGGCGGCGGCAGAGGCGCCACCTGCAGAGGTGACGACGTCGTCAGCATCGGCAAAAAGGAGTTCGATCTACCTGGCGAGCTCGCAGAGGCCAGACCCGCAAGCAACGCCGCTTCCTCGGCCGCAGCGCCGGCGCCTTCTGCATACCCAAAGCCCGTCGCCCAACGCTCCTCCGCACTGAACATGAGCGCCCCAATCGGTGGAGGCGCACCCGCGGCCGCGGCTAGGTACGCGTAGCGTGCGGAGCACACGAGAAGATCTTCGTCAGCGAGCGCCGCATCGACCTCGAGGAGCTCAAGACTCGTACCTTCGCCCAAGGCCATTGGTGGACACGTGGATGGGTCGAAGCACAGTCGGCCATCCGCGTCCGACCCTGCGGCGCTGAGGGCGAGCTGCGCGTCCAGTGAGCCAAGTACGACAGGCGGCGGCGGCGCGAGCGGCACATCAAGAAGCGGCTTGGTAGCGTTGGCAGCGGCGGCGGCGGCGGCGGCGGTGGCGGCGGCGGCGGCAGCAGCCGCTGCGGCGCCGGGGGCGGCTATGGGCGTAGTGCCGAGAAGCAGGCGTCGCCCACGCATGCCGTCAAGTTCCTTGACGCGCTCGAGAAGGTCTGTCGCCGGCAGCCCCCCGAGCTCAAAGAGCCTCCCCTCTAGAGGGGAGGAGCGCGTGATTGGCACGGCGGCCCGGCGGGCTGCCCCGTGCGAGATGATCACATCAAATGTGAGGTCTGTCGAGGTGAGCAATATACCTGCGCAGCCAGAAGAATGGGCTCCGCCGCCGCCGAGCAGCCAGCTGCCCAACACGCCGCCCGCGCCCACTTTCACACCCGAAGGGAACAGTGCGTCGAGCACGGCGACGTGTGCGTTGAGGGGGAAATTGCGTGCGGCGAGCAGCAGGGCGTGCGTGGGCGGCGCATCTGGACGCAGCGCACGCTCGAGGTCCACAAACTCGGGCACCGTCGGCTCGAGCACGTGGAAGCTCTGTGCTGTCGAGCCGACGGGCAGAGCAGCCGCCAAGATGGTGGTGAGCGGTGGCTCCGCCTTGCGCGGAGCGTCGACGCGCCCGAGCAACGCCGCGCACGGGCACAACACTTTCGCCAGCGAGGCCGCCTCCGTAGCCGACGTCATCGCCGAAGAAAAGAGCACAACGAGCTGTGGTGGTGTGGGTAGCTGAGTTGCAGCCTGCGCATAAGCTTCCGCGGCAGCCGAGCGCAAGTCCGCAGCTTGCGAGCTGCCGACTGCAAATGCAGGCATTATGGTGCTGGAGGCGTGGCGGGTTTGTGCTCGCGCAACGATGGCGGTGCTCCGCATCGCTCGGTAGTAGGAGGCGCGCATGACACCAAGCCCGACAGGACGCTCTTTTACCGGTACGCGCGTCAACCTCTTGAAGGGGTCCCGGTTGGCCGCCGAGGTGGGGGTGGGTGGTATGACTGATTCGGAAGCCACCTCGAGACTCGAGTGACGTTTCAACTTTCACGAGATTCCGCACGCTCACGCAAAGTGAGCGTACAGACCTGAGGTAGCTCAAGCATGCCAAGGATACCGTACAAACTGAAGGAAAAGGTCCAGTTGGACGTCGCGACCAAGGCAGAGGCGCAGGCGTTGTTGGCCATTCTCGAGAAGGACGCTGGCGAGATCGCGGTGCGCCCGATAAATTCATGATGCGCGACTTTATGCGCTGACACAGTCACACATTGTGCACGCTTCTCGTAGGCCTGGATAGAGGACGTGGACCCTAAGGACATCGAGGCGCACGCCTCAGATGATGAAAAGGTAAGCTGTTCCTGCGCGGCCAGTTCTCTTACCTCTCGCGCTGACGGCTGGCATCTGCGTCGCCGCGCAGGACGAGTCAGAGGACCACCAAGAGGAGCAACTCTCTGACTCAGAGGACGAGAAGAAGGCCAGCCAGGTGGAGTGGCCCTCCGATGACAAGGCCGCTCGCCTCACTCAAAAATGGAGGGCAAAGAAGGCCAAGTACCAAAAGTATGCCAGCAAGGGCAAGGTGGAGAAGCTCGAGCGGGCGCTCGCACGGCAGCAGGCGAAGCTGCAGCAGGCGATCGACAACGGCAAGCCCAAGATTTTCACAGAGCACAAGAAGGCTAAGTGTGACTTCACCACGACCATGCTCAGGACTGCGATGCTCGTCCGGAACCTCAAAACGGCGGGTCTGATGAGGAGAGAGAGAGTGAAGGTCGTTTCCGCGCTCCCACAGTTTGCAGAGGCGCGTGCAGCGGCGTATGCAGCAGCTTACGGGGTACCCTATGCAGGAGCTCGGCGGGCAGAGACACCGCCGCCGGCTGAGGCTCCGGCAGATGCGCCGGCAGACGCGCCAGCCGCTGCATGAGGTGAGCCCACTACGTCAATCCTATTCCTTCAATCGTTTCAAAAAATCAAAAGCGTCTCATTGAGCACTTTTTCAGATTTATGTCGGAGGCCCTCGACGCCCTCACGTCGCACGAGGAGCTGACGCTCGTCGATGCTGATGTTGAGGCGGCAGACTTCGCGAGAAGTAGCTTCCCGGACGCGACTATGATTGACGAGTACGGACTCACCGCCGACGCATCGGACACACACCACCTCGTGCCGGAGCGTCTCGTGAGAGTGGCGCAGCTTCTCAAGGAGATTGACGACCGCGACGATGCCAGCACGGTACACAACCTCGGGCTCATGAAGCTGCCGCAGATCACCGGGCAGATACGCGACGTCGAGCAGCGCGCACTCGAGCTCGCGCGCGATGAGGGCCGCGAGGAGTTCCGCACCAAGGCACTCGCCCACAACCTGATCCACCTCACACCGCCAGTCAAGATCGCGACCAGGCTCGAGGAGGTGGCTATCGTGCCGACACCGGCAGCGCATGTACTGCACGGGCGGGTGGGCGGTGCTGACGGCAGCAGCGATGATGACGCCGATGACAATGGCGATGGCAATGAAGCTTTCCCGTCCATCTCATTCGCAATGCCAGCACCCACGGCGACCGCTGCGCCCGCTGCGCTTGCAACCAGCACGCCCGCGGTGTTTGCGCCCGCCGCGCACACCTCGGCAGCATCCGCCGCGGCAACCACCAGTGCTGCTGCCGCCACTGCCGCCGCCTCTGCCGCCGCCTCCACACTCGCTTGGAGCCATCTTGGCAGCTCCGTCGCCACCGCTGCTCCATCGGCCGCCGCAGCACCCGGCACGAGCGGCAGCGCGGCTGTGGACGTCCACATCGCTGGGTCTGCTGCCGCTGCTGTCGCTGTTGCCGCTGCCTCATCCTCCGCCGCCTCTCCGGTCTCATCCTCCGCCTTCGCCTCCTCCGGGGCCTTTTCGTTTACTCACCTACTCACCAACGGAACCTTCTCCTCTCTTGCCTCCACTCTGGCCAACGGCGCCCAAGTGAACACCCTCGCGCTCACGCCCGGCAGGCCGCGATCCACCGCCCTGCACAGAGACGGCGGCAGCGGCGGCGGTGGCGGCGGCGGCGGCGGCGGCATCAGCAGTAGCGTCACCTCACGAGATCTGCTGCCGTTCGCCGCACAGCCCGCGCCCAGCGCATCTGACCCTCGCCCAGGCGCCAGCAGCGGTGGCTCTGCGATCAAGCGTGCCGCCGCCGACACTCCCTCCGCTGAGGCCTCGCCGCCAGCCAAGCGACCGGCGACTGGTTTAGGCGGCGCCAGCCCCGGGGGCACGGTGAGCAGCCCCGGCATTGGTGTCTCTGGCGCCGTGGGCGCCAGTGGAGGTCGCTCTGTCTTCAACCTGCGCGTCGTACCCAAGGCGTGCCTTCCCTCGCAAGCGGCCACCTCCTCCACTACCACCATCACCATGCAATCCAATGGCCTGTCTGAAGTCAAGTCAACTCGTTCAGTAGAGCCCAGCGGGTGACGCGGGTTCATACGTACTAGTGCTGTGAGGAGGAAACCCAATTCATTATTCGACGCGTCATACTGAGCGTATCCGCGTTGCCGGAACGAACCCGATGGCTCCTGAAATTGTTAACGAAACGCGCGTCGTGTTGAACACGTGGTTCTATGCCTTCGGAACTGTGCGACGCGGTGCCAGCCTTCGCGACACCACTCCCGCACTTCAGCCTGCAATGTGGCTCCTCGTGGGAGGTGGACCTTCGCTCAGACGCAGACTGCAACACGCCCGGCCTCGAGCGCTGCCACCCACGGTACACGCTCGGCTGGCGGCACCGGGAGGTCCAGCTCTGGCGGCCCGGGCTGCCGCTTCCAAAGGCGGAGCACGCGAAATGGCCCGAGTACATCCATGCGTACTGCGACGTGTGGCATCGGGGACGCATCGAGCAGGTTGTCGCCGCTCCCGTCGAGCGCGAGGACGTGCGTGAGCGAGCGCGCCGCCAGCGCACCAGCTCAAGCGGCAGCACCAGCAGCCAGCACGTCGTGATCCTCGTGCTCCGTGGCCTGCCCCTGACGCGCTCCAGCCTACCTCTTACCACGCGCACAATGGCACGATTTCGCCAGAGCGGCCGCTTCACGAGTGCCACGTACTCGCGCCACGTGCCCGCGAGCGCCAGCGGAGAGACCACACTCCAAGCACTCATCTACGGCACCACCCAGCGTCCATTGCCTGCTTGGGCGGCCAAGCGCTCGTTATGGAGGGCGTACGAGCGCTGGGGCTACGTGCGCGCCTTTGGCGAGGCGCGCTGCGTCAGCGGCGCCAGCCGCGCCACCGGCCACGCGCTTGAGGGCGATCAGCCGACTGACCATTCGCTCTTGGAGCCGGCATGCAGCCTGGACGAGCAGCTCGCGGTCGCGCTGCAGCGGGTGGCAGATGGCGAGGCGAGGCGAGGAGCCGATGGGCATGGGTGGCGGAACCCTCGCAATGCAACCGTTCGCTGCGAGGGTGCCTCCGATGGCAGCGGCGGCGTTCGCGGCAGCGGCGGCGTTCGCGGCAGTGGTGTGAAGACTCTCCTGGATTACATGGCAGCGTTCCTAGGCCAGACGCTCTATCGCGGGCTGCCCAAGCTCGCGCTCATCGTGCTGCCAGGCTCTCCGGACGCCACGCGTCTCGACGCCGCGCTCGCCAACTTTGTGGACGTGGTGCTCACGACGGCACCGCACACGGCGCTTCTGCTGCTCGCAGACGTGCCGTCGCCTCCGCCCGCCGCCTCCGCCTCCTCATCCGCCTCCGCCTCCGCCTCCGCCTCCGCCTCCGCCTCTTCTCCCCTTGTCCGCATTCTGTGGCCAATCCCAAACGTCACCCTTGCATCGGCGACTGCCAACGCCGCCGCCGCCGCCACCGCCGCCACCGCAACCGGCGCGCGCTCTGCGCTCGACCGAACGCCGCGTTGGCGTGCGCCTGCTGCCTGCCCGTGCAGCGGCTACAGAAATGTGCACGGCTACGGCGCGAGATGCCATAATTGGGAGGGTCCGAAGCAGACTCCGTGGTGCTACGTGGCGCGTAACTGCTCCTCGCCGGGCGTGCGACGTGGCTCCTTTGGCGAAGGTCACCTCGAGTGTGAATGGTATGATGGGTCGTTGTCGGCGGCGGACGGATTGGAAAGCGACCGGATCGCGGTTGATGCGGCCACTGCGGCCGCATTTGGGGCCGCGGGCTCGGCACTTCGAAGCAACGGAGCGGCTGCCTTCACATCAACATACGACCTCCATGCTACACTGCTTCAACTACCGATGCTGCCTCTCGTCTCACGGCTGCCTAACGCTACCCTACCCGCCACTTGCGGCGCTGGCCGCGCCGCCGCCGCCGCCGCCAGTGTCTCCGCCGGTAGCGCTGCTGCTGCGGGCCGGCTGCGCGTCCGTGCCATCGGCGGATGCTCCTTGCTGCAACCTCTGCCCATGGACCGCACGTGCGCCGATGCTCTCGGCGCTCCTTCACTTTGTCCCCTCACAGCGCCGTCCGCCCCGGCAACGGCGGCGGCGGCGGAACTCGAGGAGGAGGGCAGAGAGGCAGCAGATGGGGAGGCTGCCGTAGCCATGCCCTTCCGCACAGCTCCCGGCAGCGCGCTCGTCGCCAGCGTCCCAGCGGCCATGAATGGCCCACCATGGGACAGTGCTTCAGCCGATGCCGCCAGCGCTCAGCTCAAATGTCACTTGCGACGTGTGCGCACGCGTGCAGCCGAAGGGGTGGTAGCGGCCGCTGGCGGCAGCGAGGGTGGCAGCGGCGGCGTGGGCACGGCATGGAGTGTGGCGGCGGCTCAATGCAGCGCCCACGACGGCGCCCCCTCACTCGGTACCCTACCAAGGATCTGCCACTCGCGCCCCCCCGCCGCCGACGAGGCGCTCCTCAAAGCTGTGGCGAGCGAGGCGGACCTGTTCGCATGTGACGCACCGACGTTTGCGACGTTGCAGCGCGGCTGGTTGCACCTCGACTGCCCTCCCGAGCGTCTCCCGCTATACCAGATCGGTCTGCATCCGAAGCTGCACCAGTACACGGGCCCCGCCCTGATGCCCAACGGTACCGAGCACGTGACCGGCTACTGCCGCCACCCCGAGGCACTCACGAGCGCTTGCGAACGCCTCGGGCGGGAGCGCAAGCCGAGCAACAGCGCTGCGATCCGCCGGCAGTGTCCGGCCGCCTCGCACGGCTGGGTGCTTGACGTGGCAGTCGAGGCACGCCGCCGCTGGCCTCTGTACACGAAGCTGCGACGCCAACGAAGGCAGTGGCTGCGCCACCACGCCAACGACACGAGCGCGAGTCCACCCGGCGGGGGTGGAGGAGGGGGAGGAGGTGGGGGAGGAGGCCGCCGGAGCGGGAGCGCAGCGGCGGCCATCAGCGACGACGGTGACAGCAGTGGCGGCGGCAGCAGCACCAGCAGCGGCGGCGGCGGCAGCCGCGGCGGTGGCGACGACAGCCTGCGCGGTCTAAATGTGATGCTCCTCATGCTCGATTCCATCGCTGCCGCCCGTTTCGAGCGTGGTATGCCCATCACACATGCGCTTCTTGCCAGCTGGGCGCATCCCAGCACCGCCGAGCCCGCCGCCACCAGCGGCGTTACTGAAACGCCCGCGCCACGTCGTCGCTGGCGCCGCAGGAGGCGTCGACGGGGCGGCGGCGGCGGCGGCGGCGGCGGCGGCAGCAGCGGCAGCG
>Ga0164294_10004694_pt1 | contig 11873 bp, 19 predicted proteins | sample GEODES005metaG_FD_111479 | JGI IMG/M metagenome (GOLD analysis project Ga0164294, IMG submission 111479) | Oligotrophic lake water microbial communities from Sparkling Lake, Wisconsin, USA - GEODES005 metaG | ecosystem: Environmental > Aquatic > Freshwater > Lake | place: USA: Sparkling Lake... | reverse complement strand
TATAAAAATTTAAAATAAAAAAATTATAATATGCATATTAAATTATTATAATGTAATTTAAGTGTTCAAATTTTGTTCTTTTTAATTTTTCTTTCATTTTAATCTTATAAAAATTTCTATCCCATCTATAAACCTTCATTTAATGTAATTTATTGCTCAATTTTAGCATTAACTCTTTTTTATCTTTCTTATCTTATTTGATTAACAGTGGAATTAAACTCTAAAGATTCATTTAAAGCTTTTAGCTTCGATTCTTAAACCCTTTAGATAACATGCTATAACTTCCATTAAACCTCTTGTTATTCCTTTGAAATAATAGGATAATTGATATTTACTTCAATAGACAGATCCCTCTATTGGATACTGTAAATCTAGAAATAGTTATCATTTTCATATATTTTGCCCACCACAACCTAATCTAAGCAGTTCTAAAGCAAAAACTGTTATAACTAATAGTAATCAAGCTGTAGTTCTTTCTACAATTCTTAAAAAGATATTTTTTTATTTTTCCTCGACAGTTTGATCAGAGTCAACTATCTGAGCTTATATAGCTAAGGGTCTGAAAGAGCGGGCAGTTTCTATTTAAGATAGTCTTCTAAATTGCCATAAGAGAAAACTTCTAAAATCGCTTTAGACTAATTATCTAAGGCCTGCTATAAAAAAATACTTAAGGTAGAAACTGCTTATAATGGAAAAGTTGCTGGTCTGCAATAATTGCTTATAAAAGCGAGTTTTGTAGGCCTGTTGGCTAAACTTGGCTAAGATAGGTTTAGATTTTGGTATCCTGCATAAATAATTATTCTTTAACAAGATTAATTTGATAAGAAAATAAATTAAAAATCACTTTTATATTAGATTTCTTCTTGCCTCGGCAGGTCGCAGGATCTTGAAGGAGCACTTGAGTTTCTCGTCAATCACCATCATTGAGGCTTTTTAAAATCGTTACCTGAGTTGTCGAACTCGCCGCAGTAGTTGGGCGCGGAGAAAACGGTCACGAGCTGTCGTTTGCCGAAAAACTCGTAGCCATCCTCTACCACCTGAATTTAAAGTCAATCGGCTAATTTACTTAATGAGCTCTGCAGATCAGATCTAGGTTGTGTTTTTGGAGGAAGGTCTGGAGGACGTCATGGCCGAAGACGAAGCTCACGCCTCTTTCGTTCTCGCCCCAAGCTGCAGTTAGAAAAACAGTTGCTGAATACCTTGTGTCTCAGGACAGGGATCTGACCAGAGGAGGTCGCAGAGCAGGCCTTGGTCAGGGACGTCGGTGGGCCGCTGAATGACCTTGATCTGCTCCAGGGAGGTGAGTTCGGGGGAGAGGCCGCCGTGCATGCACAGGATGCGGTCGTCGATCAGCGCCGCCACGGGCAGGCAGTTGAAGCACTCCGTGAAGGTCTTCCAGAGTTTGATGGAGTAGCGCCTGCGACCTTTAATTGATGCAGATGAACTTATAATTTGCATTCACGGGCGTAAACCCGTTTGTTATAAATCAGTGTAAATAATTACACTCGTCGTAGAAGCCGTAGATGCGGTTGATGGCGCTGCTCTCGTGGTTGCCGCGGAGCAGGAAGAAGTTCTCGGGGTACCTGATGCGAGTTTGTACTTGATTTTGTAGGCCAGCAGAAGACAGATGGTCTCGAGACTCTGCTTGCCGCGGTCGACGTAGTCGCCCAGGAAGAGGTAGTTGGACTCGGGCGGGTAGCCGCCGAACTCGAACAGCCTAAGCAAGTCGTAGAACTGTCCGTGGATGTCGCCTGTATTAGAGCGCTACCGCAGATCTTGATGGGACAGTCGAGCTCGAGCAGCACGGGCTGCTCCTGGAAGATCTGCTGGCTCTTCACGCACAGGGAGCGGATCCTAAATAAAAGGGGAAACTCGGACTCGAGCAGGTTCACGGTTTTGCCCGGCTTCTGGTTGCGCAGCCCGGTCAGCTTCTCGATTATCTTGTCGAGGTCAAAATCTTTGTCCATAATTATAAATTATCAAATCCGATGGAGGACAAGGGCGTTTACAAGGACAACATCCAGAACGAGGCGTCGCTGCGGAACAAGCTGCTGAAGTACGCGTGCTTTATAGTTTCCTGCGCAGCCGATAGGAGAAGGTCACGATCGACGAGGTGCTGGCGTTCTCGGACCAGCTGCAGAGCGACTACATGGAGCTGTTCCCCTGCGAGCAGCAGCTCGAGCTGAAGGAGTTCATCGACTCGCTGCTGCTGAAGCAGCTGTACGAGAAGTAACTCTCCGTATTGAGTAAGAATCGTGCAGAACTACGACGGCGCGAGTGACAGACGCATCGCCTTCTACTTCGAGGTCTTCCAGTTCGTGACGCTGCAGCACTTCGAGTGCAGCTTCGACGTGGACTCGCAGCTCTACAAGGTGGCCATCCAGCGTACCGCCTTAAAAAAGACCTGGAGAAAATCGACCACTTCAAGACCGCGCGCGACAAGATCATCTCGGTGAACAACGCCTGCAAGAGCCTCAGCAGTACCCCTTTTACGAAGTCCTGCTGCAGAACCTCAAGAAGCCGGGCGCGGGCGCGGACGACTTCCTGCCCCTGCTCATCTTCGCGATTTTGAAGGCCAAGCCGCAGAACGCCTGGACGAACTACTTCTTCACCAGGTATTAGTAAACTCCGCGACTTATAAAAGAGACTTCGTGCAGCCCTGGCGCAACACCGGGCAGGAGCAGTACTACTTCACGGCCTACGAGAGCGCGCTGCAGTTCATCGAGCAGATCGACTCGGAGAAGCTGCGCCTGCCGGCGGACGAGTACCAGCTGCTCTTCAGCCAGCACTACCAGCAGGCCAAGGCGCGGCTCAACTACGAGCCCCCGCCCAGCCTCTGCAGCGAGGTGCTCGCGCTCGACGTCAAGAAACAGAACCTCTTTTTACTGAAGTGGGTCAACGAGTTCGGCAAGGAGTTCCAGCAGGCCTTCAGCGAGAACAGTCTCAAGAACATCTCCTTCTACCAAAAGGACCTCGAGTTCGCTTTTAAAGTCAGCGAGATCAAGATCTCGGAACTCAGCAAGTTCCACGGCGAGTACCAGATGCTCGTGCAGAAGCTGCAGTATTTCCAGAAGAAGCTGGACGCCATCCAGCTCATGGCCGGCGGCGAGAACAGGGACCGCAGCGTAAAGGAGAAGCTCTTCGGCCTGCTCCGGTTCAACTGATTAATTATACTCAAAGCGTGGTGCGCATTATGAAGCTGGGGTCCTTCCGGAAGTTTTCCTCGTACTTCTTGAACCACTTCTCCAGACAGTTCACCGGCAGCACCAGGTAGTCGCCGCCCTGGATCAGTCCGCTACAATTAGGATCCTTAATTCATGTCTAATTTACTCCTTGTGGAAGGAAATCATGAAGTTGTAGAGGTTCTGCGCCACGCGCTTGCCGTACTCCTTCTATATATTGTTCTCGCTGCTTATCAGCACCAGCTGCTTGACCTCGTCCGTCGCCTGCAGCTGGATCACCAGCTTCAAGTACCCGTGCTTCTCGATGTCCGGCAGCAGCGGGAACCCCGGGTTGAAGATGTCCGAGGGCCAGTTGTTGGCCACCGCCCCTATGAACTACAATAAGCAACAACCTGCAGGTTCTCGAAGGGGTACAGCGAGTAGTACAGCGCGCCGCAGCGCCCGTCCGGCAGCTCCGCCATCTTGAAAAAAGTGATCTGCGACACGTTGCCCGGGCTCTGCAGGTCATACACCAGGCAGTTGCCCACCATCTGGAAGACGCTGATGGGTGGCTGTCCGGGGATCAGAATTCCGAATATGTTCTGTTCCATAGCACAATTATAATAATTAAATGCAATTAAATATACAACATTGGTAAAACGTGAAGGAGCGGCTGCGCGAACTCGGCAACGAGGACCTGGCCAAGGGCTGGCTCAAACAGACGCTCGAGCTCCTCGTCTTTTTCAACAAAAAGGCCGCTGAGCTCGAGACCCTCCTCGAGGACGCCTGGGCCTTCTTCATGGACGACTTCGTCCTTGCAGTCAGCAAGATCCTGACGCTTCTGAGCAAGTACGCCTTCAAGGAAACGCTCATCCTGGTCAACAACATCCTCAGATCCGTAGTGCTCCTCTTCCTGAAACTCCCGCTCAAGGGCAAGCTCTACGAGTGCTTCAAGGTCATCCTGGACCCCAAGCGCAATTTCAATCGCTTCCTCAACCAGAACCCCGAGATCTGCAACCACGTAATCATCTTATGAAAGACCTACTTCCTGAAGAACCTGATCCCTGCCGGGGAGCCGCTCGCAGTCCTCACCACCCATGCCTACAACGGCATATCCCACTGGGAACCCATAAAGGACCGCAACCTCTAATAGCAATTCGTCTCGCCAATCAAACCCAGCATCTTCCTCGCCCTGCAGAGACTCGACACTGGTAATTTAAATCCGTTTCAAAGTTGCGGCGAAGGCAAATTTATATTGGAGCAAAACGTTAATCAGTTCGCGTGCTTTAATCACACACTTTTTAATACCTATAATCGTGCGCAGACGAATCTCTAAAAGCTATGACAGGAAACTAATAAAATTACTTTTTTGCGCAAAATGATAATCTGATAAAATGTACTTTGCTCTAATGCGAAATTTGCCGTTTGACCCGCGCTATCCCAGCCTAATTATAATTTACTAGGAAGCGAAGTGGACTGCCTGCAGAACGGGCGGTGGTACTGCTCCACCATTCTGGACGTGAAAAGGAATTCCGGCGATCGCACGCCCAAAAGGAAGAAGAAGAGCTCACAGAGAATCACGGAGTACCTGGTGGGCTTCCGGCGGTACGACCCGGAAGGCAACAAGGTGGATATGGAGGGGAAGAGTTTCTTCGGGCTGAACGAGAGCAGCGACGAGTGGGTTCCCGTAATTTGGCTAAATCAGGTGGAGAGTCAGCGCCTGCTGCCGAGGCTCTCGCTGAGCAACCCGCACAACAAGCTGAACTACGACGAGTGCCAGGACGACCCCAACGACTTCCTGCTGGCGGAGCTGCCGATCCTGGCCATCGGGCGCGAAAGCGTCTCGCAGTCGTCCTTCCTGATAAACCTGCTGAACGACATCGCGCCGAACCTGAGCCCGCTGATCGCCTCGCTCAGCCAAGCGCCGAGCCTGGACTACATCAGGTTCATTCTGAGCACCTTCGACAACGTCTCCAAACTGATGCTGAAGCAGCAGGGCTCGCGGCTGCTGGCCCAGCTGGCGCAGACCGCGATGGCGCAAGTGCTCGAGCTCACGCGCAAGAACTGCCGCAACTTCCAAAACCAGACCATCGACGTGATAATCCTCTCGCTCTCGCAGATCCTCGCCAGGGTCTCCAACAACGACCTCAAAAACCTGTCGCTCTTCCACTTTCAACTGAGTCTGGTCCTGGTGTACCTGAACTCCGACATCCTCGAGCGCCAGATCCAGGCGCTCCGTATCTTCTCCGACCTATAGAAGAACGCCAAGCTGAACGACACTCTGGTAACCATAAATAAAACTGCGTAATTCCAGGGCGAGTGGGTGAAAAACAACGCCATCTTCGAACTCGTCAACAGGCGGAAGTGCCACACCCAGCTGATCCACCGGCAGTTCGAGCTGCTCAAGCTCATGATCGACCAGAACCTGCTCCAGGAGGCCGACCTGGAACTGCTGTTCGCGCAGGTGCAGAAAAACGGTAACCCCTCCAATCGTTCTAATTCCAGACGTGGACTTCAAGCTCTCGGTCTACAAGCTGCTTTAAGACGTCAGCCAGTTCCTGCCCAACGAGCTGGCCCCCGCCGTGCTCCGCCTCACGTTACAGCACACGCCGCAGAAGCAGGACATCGAGTTCCTCTTCCACGTGATCTCGCGGATGAAGGACCCCAAGCCGCTCTACGACCAGATGCTCAAGCAGCTCTGGACCGCGATCACCTCGCAGAGCAACCAGACAGACGCCGTCAGCGCCTTCCTGAAGATCCTCCAGTCCTGGAACTTCCAGTCCTTCAGGTTCGAAACTACTCCGGTGTAACAAATAGGCACCTCTACCTGCAGCGAGCGGTGCAAAACCTGAGTGACAGGAACAACGAGCAACTGATGGTGCAGATTATCAAGGACACCATCGAGTGCTACCCCGCCGTGCAGTTCATCAACCAGAACCCGACCCGCCCACAGATCCTGCGCCAGCTCATCGAGGAGGAGAAGCTGCTCCAAGTGCTGCTGAGCTACCTCGCGCGCTGCAAGCGTAGCCAGTTTGCCGAAAGTACACGGTTTATTTCAGAGCAGCTGGAAGAGACCCTAAGCTTCGTCTACCAGACAGTGCAGCAGGCCGTCGCCTACAAGGACCCTCAAAGCTTCCAGTACGTCACGCAGCTCTACACCATCAACGTGGAAGATTCGTCCAGTGCGCTCGAGCGCAGCCTCTACTTCGCCTTCCTCGCGAACCTCTCCGAGACCGCATTTGACGATTAGATCACGCAGTTCTTCGAGGACAAGATGATCAGTCCGTCGAACTTCCCTTTTTACAGAATGCAGCAGCTCTCCTTTTTCTACAAGATATTCTACCAACTCAACAGCTCGCGCTTCGCGGAGCCCATGGACGTTTCCAAGCTGTGCAAGAACGATAAGGTAAGCTCGCTAATGCAGCTGCACCTGCCCCCTAAACTCACTGTGCTCCCCAGCGCGCTCGAGAAAATCGACGAACTCTGGAAGATCTGCATTTGCTGTCAAGACCCCACCACCGTCAACAACTCCTTCAAACTCGTGGTCGCGCTCTACACCAACGTAATATATTTTCGTACTAATAACTTGCAGTGCCCGCAGCCCAGCGCAGCGATAGACGAGTTCTTCACTAGGATCCTAAACGAGCGCCTGGAGCCGTTGCTGCCGCTGGTGCTCTGTCTGCTAGAGCAAAGCGGCTCGCGAACCCCGCGCCACACGCCGTACATCTGCAAGAACATCCTTAAGCTCTGCTTCGTGCCGCAGCTGGCGCCCAGCTTCAAGCTAAAAGTGGAGGACACGCTGACACTTTGCGAGCTGAAGAAGGAGATCCACGGCAAGTGCGCGCTCTACTGCGACCTGCGGGTGGGCCCCCGCGTAATCAGCGACGAGCACAACCAGGAGGTCCTGCGCAAGCTCTTCACCTCCCAGGACAAGATCCTGCTGGAGCGCAAACAGGACACCGAGGTCAAGCAGGCCCAGTTCTTCGAGAACGGCCAGCTAAACCTGCGACTGAAGCAGATTTTCCAGTCCTGGTTCGCCGAGTACAGCAATGAAGGCAAAATGAGCCCCGAGCAGTGCGCTGCCTTCATCAACTCCTGTACTGGGTAGCTCCTTAATCCTAGGGACGTGTGCGACGCCTCAGACAAGCGCATCTGCGATTTGTACCTCTAGTGGGACTACGGCGCCAAAGGCTTCCTCGACCAGTTAGACTTTCTGTCCTTCTACAAGGACGCCTGCGAGAAGAAGCCGCGCGTCGTCTGGAACAACCTCCAGAACAAGAACTTCCGCGCCGACCTCACTCAGGTCTCGGAAAACCTCGTCGCACCTGGCGCCGACGATTTCGTGAAATCACACCTTTCTAACAACTTCGACTTTTTCGAGAAAATGCTTGAAATAGACAGTGCGAACGAGAACGCGCGCGAGATCCTGGCGAGCCTGCCGACCGCCACCCACGTTTTCGACTCTGTTTTAAACAACCTGGACCTGCCCGCCATCCTGCATTTCAACAAGACGAAAAAGTGCTATTATTTGCAAACCATCCCGCACGTGCTCGCGCAACATGAGGACTGGGGCTTCCAGTTCATCAATAAACATTTTGAGCCGCTAATCGCCTACTTCGAGCAAGTCTAGGACATCGACATTCAGCTCGCGGTGCTCGAGATCCTGAAGCAGCTCTTGGTCGGCGCTAACGACCCCACAGTCGCGAAGATTCTGAGCCAGAAGTACGGCCTGTCCGACCTGAATGAGCGCATATTGCCGCACAAGCACCTGCAGCTGGTGAGCTCGAAACTTTCGCAGAAGGCGCTGCTGCTGCTTGAAGTAACGGCTTTGGAGGACAGTCCGAGCTACCAGCAGCTGTGCAGGTACCATCTCACGCTGTGCATAAACCTGCTGATTCAGCGCGTGCCGAGCATGAGCAACTTGACGCACCCGCTTAAGAACGTGCGGCTCAGCCTGTGCAAGACTCTGTATCTCCTGCCCTTCCAGCAAGTGGTGCCCGCTCTGGTCCAGCTGTTCAGCTCCGAGCTGCGCATCAACAAGCAGGTTGCGCAGCTGGTGCAGAGGGTGGCGCCGCGGATCACCGCCAGGTCGCTGAGCCAGCAACTGCTGGACGCCTGCGTCAACAGACTGCAGGTGCCCGAGGAGAAGCTGTTCTGCATGCACATCCTGAAGGAGCTGGTCAAGGTCACCAACATTGACAAGGACCTGACGCACCTGCTGCAGGACGTCTTCCACACGGGCGGCAGCAAGGACTGCAAGGCGCTCTTCGAGCTCTTCCAGCTCATCTTTCTGAAGGACAACCAGAAGATCCCCGACTTCCTGCAAAACTTCGTCACGCCGCTCCTGGAGAACCTGAGGGTGGATCACGAACAGGTCTCCTTCTTCGACGCGGGCAACCTGAAAGTAATCCTTCCGGCTTTAATAATGCGCAGGCGCCCGGCAACTCGGTGGGGATCCGCAACCTCGGCTGCATCTGCTACATGAACGCCATGCTTCAGCAGTTCTTCATGATCGAGACCTTCCGCAAGGCGCTGTTCCTCGTCTCGGACGGCAAGGAGGAGACGCAGACCCAGCTCTCCAAGACGCGCTTCGTGGACGACAACATGCTGCACCAGATCCAGATCATGTACGCCTTCCTCGCCGAGAGCATCAAGGAGGACTACGACCCGGCGGCCTTCTGCCACGCCTTCAAGGACTACGACGGCAACCCCACCAACATCAAGATATAATAGGACGCACAAGAGGTAACCTTTTAAGCCAGTTCCTGAACATGTTCTTCGACAAGCTCGAGCACCAGATCAAGGAGACGCCCTACTGCAAGCTGCTGGACAACGTCTTCGGCGGCCAGACCTGCACCACCATCACCTGCACGGAGTGCGGCCAGAAGACCAAGCGCTTCGAAAACTTCTACAACCTTTCGCTGGAGGTCAAGAACCAGAACAACCTCTTCGAGAGCTTCCGCCAGCTCATCAAGGAGGAGAAGGTGCAGGACTTCTTCTGCAACGTCTGCAACAAGAAGCAGGACATTCAGAAGGCGGTCACCGTGTCCACCGCGCCCAACTTCCTGATCCTGCACCTCAAGCGCATCGTCTTCGACTTCGACATCATGGAGAACGAAAAGATCAACTCGCTGCTGGAGTTCCCGCAGGTAAGCCAACGCGCGTTTCCAATTCTAAGGCCCTGGACATCAGCCCTTACTGCGAGGAGCGCTCTGAGGCGCTCGAGTACCAGCTCAAGGGCGTCGTGGTGCACATCGGCGTGGCCCAGTTCGGGCACTACATCTCCTACATCCGCAACGGCCCCGTCTGGCTCGAGTTCAACGACAGCCTTGTCTCCGACTTCGACCCCGCCAACCTCGAGAAGCAGTGCTTCGGCGGCGCCGTCACGCACAACTTCATGGAGGTCGACCTCAACAACAAGAGCGCCTACATGCTCATCTACGAAAAGCGCGTCAAGCACGAGTTCCTGATCCTCGAGCAGCCGCGCTTCCCGCTCGACCACAAAATCTTCAAGCACGGCGTCCGGCACCTGGGCGATAACAAGCACGCCGTGGACTTCAGCGACTTCCCGCAGCTCATCCCCGAGAAGATCCGGCGCCAGGTCCAGGATTCCAACCAGCAGTTCATGCTGCAGAAGAACCTCTTCAACGAGCAGTTCATCGACTTCCTCGACAACCTGCTGCAGATGATCCCCCCCGACTACGAGCACCCCAAGGCCGTCCTGGAGGTCTACGTCCTGTTCATCATGAAGATTCTCGCGCGCTCCAAGCAGAACCAGGTTCTTTGATAAGCTAGAAAATCGAGGCCATCACTGAGCGCGCAATCCAGTACCTGCACGTCCACCGCGCCTTGTCCTACTACGTCACCACGCAGCTGCTGAAGGAAGACTGCCTGCAGGAGCTCATTCTCAAGTCGCAGGACAAGAGCGCGCGTCTGAACGTGCTCCAGCTGCTCGGCGCCTGCCTCAGCCTCCTCTTCGCTGCGAACGACCCCCAGTCGCAGCGACAGCAGGTCTACTTCCTCGGCAACTTCTTCGAAAATATCCTTAGTATTTTCTAATTTAGCAAAAACATGGTCAGGCTGCAGCAGTACTTCGAGTTGCTCCTGAGCCTGACCAAGATCGCGCCCATCCTCAGCTTCATGGTCGAAAGCAGGATTCTCGAAAAACTCATGCGGTTCGTCCTGGACCTGCAGAACTACAACAACATAGAAGTGGTGCTGGAGCTCGTCTCCATCGTTTTCGCCTCTTCAAACAAGGCTGAGCTCAACAATAAGCTCTTCTGCGATTTTCTTGACAAGATCTTCGACACAAACCAGGTCGCGTATTTGAAGAACTGCGTAATTCCTATAATATATTAATTTTGCCACAACGATCTTAACAACAGCGTTCTGATAGCTGGCGTGATCATGCAGAGTTTGTACTACTCAGGTCAAGATACCATCATCGCCTTGTTACCACTCGTTAAAAACTTCCTTCTCATTCAAGACGCGTTTTAGTTTGAGAGGATTAGGATGCTCATGGGCTACCCGCAGTTCCGCCACGCGCAGCCTGGCTTGAAAGTGCAAAACCAGTGGGTCTACGATTACCCCTCGCCAATCCAACTCTCCAAGCAGGTGTCCTTCATGGACGCCATGATGAGTCAAAAAAACAAATACAACATTCTCAAATACTTTAACTTCGTCTTCAAACTTATGGTCAAAAACCTGGATATCAATCTTTACATACAATCCTTGCCGTCGCCCAACTATCAATTCAAAACTCTCTTCGAATGGATAAACGCGCTCTTGAACATCATCCAAAAAGAGAGTGGCAAAATATGGCAGTTCGATTACGAGGAGGATCTCAATTTGGCGCTTCAACTCAAAACCAAAATTTACATAAATGAACAAGGTACATTTAAAATATCAAAAACGCAAATAACATATTAAATAGAAAATTTCCCTTCTTATTTGATTGAGGACATAATTTCGCAAAAATGCTCCTCTATTTCCAAGAGCAATTGCAGGATAAACCTGGAGGACCTCGTAACGAGGCAAAAGGAGAGAGAAACCTTCGAGTAAGAGGGCTAGAGCTTAGCGGATGCAGAAACCCTTCGATGCATCTCAGTCTTCAACCCCAATCCAACTAATATCCTCATCACTCTATCAGTCAAATACAAACAATTCGAATAATAAGGTATTTTTGTTTGCAATATTTTATAATATCTCGATCTAATATATTACTACTCTTAGCTAGAAAATAACTAATTTTTTAAAAAATTTATTTGATTCTTAATTTTAGACAAAAATAGTCCCTTAGATTCTTTGAATAGATCATTTTTGGGCATTTGTTCGAATATAATCGCTGTTATTCCTGCCAACTAAACCGTACGGGTATTAACTCTTTAAAAAATGAATATAGATGACAATTTTGATGATCTGCAAATAGAAATTTAAGTCAAAGAGTTCCAAAAATAATAAAATTATGATATCGTTCATATAGTAGAACTACTCAAGTCAAGCAAAACCTGAATTTATACAATATTAATGCTATATAAGATATAATAGTTAACTTAATTCGGATCCACATATCAAAGTCTAAATTTTCTACAAAAATAGTTGTTTATAAAATATTATTTTTATAATATTTATAAAAAAATAAATTGATTGGATCTTTTATTATTCCTCAAAAATTCTTAGTAAATTCAAACTTTAAAATAGGGGTTGGGGTTG
>Ga0164294_10004692_pt1 | contig 11876 bp, 11 predicted proteins | sample GEODES005metaG_FD_111479 | JGI IMG/M metagenome (GOLD analysis project Ga0164294, IMG submission 111479) | Oligotrophic lake water microbial communities from Sparkling Lake, Wisconsin, USA - GEODES005 metaG | ecosystem: Environmental > Aquatic > Freshwater > Lake | place: USA: Sparkling Lake... | reverse complement strand
TACCTCCAGACCGTGGTGATCGGCGGCGGCGCCATGAAGCGTGCGCCCTCAGCCATGGCCGATGCGGTGATCCCCGAGATCATCGCCGGCAACGCAGTGATCGCATGGGCCTATGCCGAGCCGCAGGGCCGCTACGACCTCGCCAATATCCGCACCACCGCGAAGACGGATGGCGCGGGCTTCGTGCTCTCGGGCCACAAGGCGGTGGTCTATGCCGCGCCGTGGGCGACGCACCTCCTTGTTACCGCGCGCACCGGCGGGTCCACGCGCGAGCGTGCGGGCGTGGAGCTGTTCCTGATCGATGCCACTCTCCCCGGCATCGTGCGCCGCGATTACCCGACCGTCGACGGCTTCCAGGCGAGCGAGATCTACTTCGAGAACGTCGCCATCCCCGGTGATGCGCACATCCCCGGCGGGATCGACCTGATCGAACTGCTCGCCGACGAAGCGACCATGGCGATCTGCGGCGAGGCCTGCGGGGTGAGCCACAAGCTGCACGAGGGCACGCTCGACTACATCAAACAGCGCAAGCAGTTCGGCCAGCCGATCGGCAAGTTCCAGGTGCTGCAGCACCGCATGGCGGACATTTTCATCGAGGTCGAACAGATCGCCTCGATGGCGCTGATGGGCACGCTGAAGCTCGACCTGCCGGCGGACGAGCGCAAGGCGGCCGTGAGCCTGGCCAAGGCGAAGGTTTCCCGCTCGATCAACTTCGTCGGGCAGAACGCAATCCAGACGCATGGCGGCATCGGCATCACCGTGGAGCTCGCCATCGGCCACTACTTCAAGCGCGGGACGATGATCGAGAACCAGTTCGGCTCGGCGGACTTCCACCTGGGCCGGTTCGAGGACCTGACGCTGACGGCTTGAGGCGGCCAGCGATCACACCACCCTTCGTCATTGCGAGCGTAGCGAAGCAATCCAGAGCTTCAGAGCACAACCGCTCTGGATTGCTTCGTCGCTTCGCTCCTCGCGGGTGACGAGGTTTGGGCTGCGGGATAACGTAGGTAACCATCGCCGCCAGCCGCTCGCGGATGATACTGTTCGCCTGCGCCATGATGCGGTCGATCAGGTCCTTGCAGGTAGGGATATCGTGGATGAGGCCGGCAACCATGCCGCAGCTCCACGCGCCGGCTTCCATCTCGCCGTCCATCATGATGCGCGGGTAGACGCCCGCGACTTCCTCGATGATGTCCTCGAACTTGATGTCCGCGCCGAGGCGGCGTTCCTTTTCGAGCAGGCGCTCTACAGCCGGGTTGGTAAGCACGCGCTCGGTGTTGCGCAGCGGGCGCATGACGAGGCGGGTATCAAGCTCGGAGGCGGCAAGCAGCGCCTGCTTAACCTTTTCATGCACCGGCGCTTCCTTGGTCGCGATGAATCGCGTGCCCATGTTGATTCCTTCCGCGCCCAGCGCGAGCGCGGCGACGAGGCTGCGGCCATCGGCCATGCCGCCCGAGGCAACGAAGGGAATGGTAAGTTCTTCCGCCGCGCGGGGCAGCAGGATGAAATTCGGGATATCGTCCTCGCCGGGGTGACCGCCGCATTCGAAGCCATCGACCGAGATCGCATCGCAGCCGACTTTCTCGGCCTTCACGCTGTGCCGCACCGAGGTGCACTTGTGGATCACCTTGATCCCGGCATCCTTGAAATAAGGCAGGAACGGCGCGGGATTGTTGCCCGCCGTTTCCACGATCTTCACCCCGCCTTCGATGATCGCGCGGATGTAGCCCGGATAATCGGGCGCGTTGACCGTTGGCAGGAACGTGAGGTTCACGCCGAAGGGCTTGTCGGTCATGTCCTTGCAGCGCGCGATTTCATTGGCGAGATCGGCGGCGCTCTTCTGCGTGAGGCCGGTGATGATGCCGAGCCCGCCCGCGTTGGAAACGGCGGCGGCCATTTCGGCAAAGCCGACATAGTGCATGCCGCCCTGGATGATCGGGTGCTCGATGCCGAACAATTCGGTGATGCGGGTCTTCATGTTTGCTCTCTCCCTTTTGCCAGGGAGAGTGGCCAGCCCAGTGGCTCCGCGCAAGAGGGCGGTTTGGGTTCCTGCTATTTCTGGCAGGAACCGCAAAAGAAGGTGGAGCGCCCGCCCTGCACCAGCCGCTCGACCGGCTTGCCGCAACCACAGGGTTCACCCTCGCGGCCATAAACGCGCCAGTCCTTGGCGAAATAGCCAAGCTCGCCGTCGGGGCGGACATAATCGCGCAAGGTCGAGCCGCCGGCGCGAATCGCCTCCTCCAGCACGGCGCGGATCTCCGGCACCAGCCGGGCGAGCGCCGCGCGGCTGACCTTGTCCGCCTCGCGCTCCGGGTGGATTTTCGCGCGGTGGAGCGCCTCGCAGACGTAGATATTGCCCAGCCCCGCGACGATCTGCTGATCAAGCAGGAGCAGCTTGATCGCGGCGAACCGGCCGTCGAAAGCCTTGGCGAGGTGGCCGGGGGTAAGGCCGGGGCCGAGCGGCTCGGGCCCCATGGCGGCAAACTGCGGCCATTTTTCCAGCGCAGTGGTATCGACCAGATCGACCGAGCCGAAGCGGCGCGCATCGTTGAGCGCAAGGGTGCGGCCCGCGCCGGTCTCCATCACAAGATGATCGTGCTTGCCGATCTCGTCGGGATCGATTCGCCAGCGCCCGCTCATGCCAAGGTGGAAGACCATGGTCTGCCCGCGATCCACATGGATCAGCCCGTACTTGGCGCGCCGCGAGAGGCCGGTGATGCGCGCGCCGGTCATCGCCTGCACCAGACCGGGCGGAAACGGACGACGCAAGTCCGCACGGCGCGTTTCAATACGCGCGATCACCTGCCCATCAAGGAAATGGGCAAGGCCGCGGACGGTGGTTTCGACTTCGGGCAATTCGGGCATCGTGCATTGCACCTAACAGGCTTTGCGGTTGCGGCAATTCCCACGTAAAGGCGCGGAGTATGACTGACGCAACTGCTGCCGAGCCCGAAACCGTCTCCTTCGGCTATGAGGAGGTGACCCCGGAAGAAAAAACCCAGCGCGTGGGCGCGGTGTTTTCTTCCGTCGCGAAGAACTACGACCGGATGAACGACGCCATGTCGGCGGGCATGCACCGGCTGTGGAAGGACCGCTTCGTGCGCCGGGTCAAGCCGCGCGAGGGCGAGACGATCCTCGACATGGCGGGCGGCACCGGCGACATCGCGTTTCGCATGGCGCGGCACGGCGCGGCGATCACCGTCTCGGATATCAACCAGGACATGCTCGATGTCGGCATCGAGCGCGCCGAAAAGCAGGGCATCCAGGGCCTCACCTGGTCGCGCCAGAATGCCGAGGAACTGACCTTCGGGGACCGGGAATTCAACGCCTATACGATCGCCTTCGGCATCCGCAACGTGACACGGATCGATCTGGCGCTGGCTGAGGCGCACCGCGTGCTGAAGCCGGGCGGACGGTTCTTCGTCCTCGAGTTCTCGACCACCGAATGGCCGGGCTTCGCCGAAGTCTATGATCTCTATTCGCACAGGATCGTGCCGCAGCTGGGCCAGATGATCGCGGGGGACGCCGATTCCTATCGCTACCTGATCGAATCGATCCGCCGCTTCCCCAAGATGCGCGAATTCGAAGGGATGATCCGCGCGGCGGGCTTCCGCCACACCAAGGTCGAATCGATCCTCGGCGGCGTCGTGGCAATCCATTCGGGCTGGAAGGTCTGAGGACTACCCTTTGACCCGCCACATCACCCATATCCGCCGCCTGCTCGGCTGGGGCATCACGCTTGCCCGCCACGGCGCGCTGATCGGCATCGAAAACGATGCGAACACGCCCGCGCCGGTGCGGCGGCTGGTCAGGCTGGCGCGGTGGGCTTCGCTGACGGGCAAAGGCCGCTCGCGCGACTACGCCGGGGCCTTTCGCGCGATCGGCCCGGCGGCGATCAAGCTGGGGCAAACTCTTGCGACGCGGCCCGATCTGGTCGGGCCCGAGCCCGCCGCCAATCTGCTAAAGCTGCAGGACAAGCTGCCCCCGGTGCCCTTCGCGCTGATCCGCCGCGAGATCGAGACGACCTTCGAGCGCCCGCTGGAATCGCTCTTCGCGGAGTTCGAGGAAGAGCCGGTCGGCGCCGCCTCAGTCGCACAAGTCCACCGCGCGGTGACGACCGATGGCCGCAAGGTCGCGGTGAAAGTGCTGCGCCCGGGCGTGCGCGAAAAGTTTGCCGCCGATATCGCGACCTACGAATGGGCGGCAGCGCATCTCGAAAGCCTCGGCGGCGAGGCTTCGCGCCTGCGTCCACGCATGGTCATCGCCAATTTCAAGCGCTGGACCTTGCGCGAGCTCGATCTCAGGCGCGAGGCGGCCTCGGCTTCCGAGCTCGCCGAGCAGATGCATGCCTTTCCCGGCTACCGCGTGCCCGGCATCGACTGGGACCGCACCAATGGCCGGGTGATGACGCTCGATTGGATCGACGGCATCAAGATCAGCGACCATGCCGCGATCGACGCTGCCGGGCACGACCGCAAGGCGCTCGCCAGCCGGCTGGTGCTGGCCTTCCTCAACCAGGCGATCAGCGGCGGCTTTTTCCATGCCGACATGCATCAGGGCAACCTGTTCATCGAAGCCGATGGCACGATCACCGCGATCGATTTCGGCATCATGGGCCGGATCGACCGGCGGGCGCGGCAATGGCTCGCCGAAATCCTCTATGGCCTGACCACCGGCAATTACACCCGCGTCGCCGAGATCCATTTCGAGGCGCAATATGTGCCGAGCTACCATTCGGTGGCCGAGTTCGCGACGGCGCTGCGTGCGGTGGGCGAGCCGATGCGCGGCAAGCCGGTGAGCGAGCTTTCGGTGGGGCAGATGCTCGACGGGCTGTTTGCGATCACCCGCGATTTCGACATGCAGACCCAGCCGCACCTGCTGCTGCTGCAGAAGACCATGGTCATGGTCGAAGGCATCGCCACCCAACTCGATCCTTCGATCAACATGTGGGAGGTCGCTGCGCCTTATGTGCGCGACTGGATCCGTGACGAGCTGGGCCCAGAAGCCGCGATTGCCGACCGCATCCGCGAGAACGTGAAGACCCTGCTGCGCCTGCCCGATCTGGTGCGGCGGATCGACGAGCGCGTGCCGGTCAAGGGCGGCGCGCCTGAGGACGCGCCTTTGCCGCCGATGGATCTGATCTGGGACCGGCGCAAGCAGAGCAGCGGCTGGCTGGGTTATATCGGAGCAGCTGCGGCGGGCGCGGCGGCCATGGCGGGGACGTTTGCTGCCGGCCTGTGGGGCTGATGTGACACGGCCAGAACCCCTGCCGGGCCTCAGGCTCGACAAGCGGCATTTCAACGCGCTCGATGTCTCGCGCCTGCTCGCGGCCTGCGCAGTGCTGTTCTGGCACTACCAGCATTTCTTCGTGCCGCCGGTGGACTACCAGTTCCATGTGAAACGCTCGGCGGTCTCACCCCTTTACCATGAGCTGTGGTGGCTGTTCGATTATGGCCACGTCGCGGTGCAGTATTTCTGGGCGGTCTCGGGCTTCGTCTTCGCGCATGTCTATCTCGCGGACGAAGGCGCGCGGGGGCGGTTCTGGCTGGCGCGGGTGGCGCGGCTCTGGCCGCTGCATCTGCTGACGCTGGGCCTGGTGGCGGTGCTGCAGGCGGCCTACAACGGCGTGAACGGCACCGAGTTCATCTACCACCATCAGGACATCAAGCACTTCCTGCTGAGTCTCGGCCTCGCGCATTACTGGGGTTGGCAGGCGGACCAGTCGTTCAACGGCCCCTCATGGTCGCTTTCGACCGAGATCCTTGCCTATACCTCGTTCTGGCTGCTGCTGCCCGGCCTCAGGCGCTCGCCCACGGTGCTGGCGCTGACGGCGGCGGTCATGGCGCTGGCGCTGTTTTTCCTGAAGGCGCCTGATGGGCCGGTTTTGACCTGCATCGGCTACTTCTTCGGCGGCGCAGCGGTCTATGGCGCGGCGCTCCGCTGGGGGCTGCGGACCGCTGTGCTCACGGCGCTGGGGGCGGTGCTGGCCATGGCAGCCTTGTGGCTGGGACTGGCAAAGCACTGGAGTGATGCCGCGACGCTGGCCGGAACTTTTGCCGCGCTGCTTGCGGTGCTGGCCATCGATACCGCCGACCGGGGCGACCGGCTGGCGGCGGCGCGGCACTTCGGCGATGCGTCCTACGGGGTCTATCTCTGGCACTTCCCGCTGCAGCTCATGCTGGTCTTGCTGATCGACGAGACGCTCGGATCGCGCGGCATTGCGCGGCAACCGGCGTTCCTGCTGTTCTTTGTCGGCCTCAGCGTGCTCATGGGCTTTGCCTCGCACCGCTGGTTCGAACGGCCGGCCCAGCGGCTGGTGTTGAGGCTCGCGCGGCGGCGGCACGAGGCCAGCGCCGCCGCAGCGAAAGCCTGATGCCGGGCACTAACCCGGCGGAATAAGCACTAGGCTTCGATGTCATAGAATCTGGGAAGCGGCAGCAAGCGCCAGGCCACGATCACCAGAACAATGTGCAACCACCCCAGATGGATTGCATCAGGGGTTTTGGGCATCCACCAGGCAGGCAAGGTATTGGGGGCTATCTGGTTGATCGCCCCGACAAGGAACGACAGGCCAAACAGGACCGCGGGCACGACCATCAGGTCTGCATTCCGGCGCCATGTCGCTGCCAGCAGGCAGAACCCGGCAAGCGAAAGCACCCCTGCGAGTTGGACGCCATTTGTGGAATGACGAGCCCAACCGTTATTCGAAACATTGAAGATATCAACAGCACCCAAGGGAAATATTGCGAGCGATGTCGCTAGATAGAGATCTAAAATTGCCAATAGAAGCATAATGCCTATTAAAATTACCCGCATAAGACCAGCCCGAAAATCTATCGGATAATCCTTTTAGACTAAAGAGCGCTGATCCTTTGACAGAGTTAGCACAAGTAATATTTTCTACTTGAGGATTTTTTATTAACTATTTCTCAAAAATTCTTTGAACCTTTGCACTTCCTCGCTTGTCCGCAAGACCGTCTAAGCGGCGAACTCCGCGATCTTGTGGTGCGGCAGCAAACGCCAGGCTGCGAGCGCCAGTGCCACATGGAACGCCTCCACCGCCATCGGCGCTACCCAGCCCGGATAAGCACCGACCACCGCGAGGTTGACCGCGCGGCCCGCCAGCGTAGTCCCGAAGAGCATGGCCGGGACCAACAGCAAGTCCGCATTGCGCCGCCACGCGCCGACCATCATGCACACCGCGCCGACGCCGAAGAACGAGGTCATGTCGCCCCGGATCGTCGAGAGGCCTGCGACACCGATCGGCGCAATGCCGAAGACCTCGCCCGAAGCGGTGGTCTGCGGGTTCATCAGGAACGAGCCCGCCATGAAAAGGTCGAACAGGCCCACCAGAAAGATCAGGGCGGTGAGGATCAGGCGCATCGGCAGTTTCCTTGTGTTTGTTCCAGCGTGGGCCAGGACAGACAGGGACGCAAGGGCGGTGCAGCAAAACGATTGCGCGGGCCCGCGCGCCATTGCACAAGCGCGGCCATGCAGGGCAAGCGCATCCTCCTCATCATCGGCGGCGGCATCGCGGCCTACAAGGCCAGCGAACTCGTGCGCCTGATCCGGCGCGAGGGCGGCGCGGTGACGTGCGTGCTGACCAAGAGCGGCAGCCAGTTCGTGACGCCGATGACGCTTGCGGCTCTGAGCGAGAACGAGGTTCACACCACGCTGTGGGACCTCGATGCCGAAGCGAAGATGGGCCATATCCAGCTTTCGCGGCAAGCCGATCTCGTGGTGGTCTGCCCCGCCACCGCCGATCTCATGGCAAAGATGGCGGCGGGAATCGCCGATGACCTCGCAACCACGCTGCTCCTCGCGACCGACAAGCCGGTGCTCGCCGTGCCCGCGATGAATGTGCGGATGTGGGAGCACCCCGCCACCCGGCGCAATGTGGCGACGCTGCGCGGCGACGGGATCGCGGTGATGGAGCCCGATGAAGGCCCGATGGCCTGCGGCGAATTCGGCCCCGGTCGCCTGCCCGAACCGCCCGCGATCTTTGCCGCAATTGCCGCGAAGCTGGGCGGAAGCCCGAACGGTCCGCTCGCGGGCAAGCATGTGCTGGTGACGGCTGGGCCGACGCACGAGCCGATCGATCCGGTGCGCTACATCGCCAACCGTTCGAGCGGCAAGCAAGGCTTCGCGATTGCCGCCGCCGCCGCGCGCGCCGGGGCACGGGTGACGCTGGTGGCGGGGCCGGTCGTGCTGCCGACGCCGCCGGGAGTAACGCGCGTCGATGTCGAGACCGCACGCGAGATGGCGGCGGCCGTGGCCGTTGCGCTGCCGGCCGATGCCGCGATCATGGTCGCCGCCGTGGCCGATTGGCGCGCGGCGAGCGCGGCCGAGCAGAAGCTCAAGAAGGACGGATCGGGCACGGTGCCGGCGCTGGCGCTGACCGAGAACCCGGACATCCTCGCACGGCTCGCCGCGGCGCCTGATCGTCCGCGCCTGCTGGTGGGCTTTGCCGCCGAAACCGAGAACGTGGTCGCCCATGCGCAGGCCAAGCTCGTCAAGAAAGGCGCGGACTGGATCGTGGCCAATGACGTGTCCGGCGATGTCATGGGCGGCGCGCTGAACGCGGTGCATATCGTGCATGCCGGCGGGGTCGAGAGCCTGCCCGAAATGCCCAAGGACGCGGTTGCTGCCGCGCTCGTTGAAAGGATTGCCGATGCACTTGCCTGACCCCGTACCCGTTCTGGTCAAGCGCCTGCCCGGCAACGACGACCTGCCGCTGCCCGCTTATGCCACCAGCGGCGCGGCGGGGATGGACGTTGTCGCGGCGGAGGACGTCGATCTGGCGCCGGGCGCGCGCCATGCGGTGGCGACGGGCCTCGCCATGGCGATCCCCGAAGGCTTCGAAATCCAGGTGCGGCCGCGCTCCGGCCTTGCCTTGAAGCACGGTGTGACGGTGCCCAACACGCCCGGCACGATCGACAGCGATTATCGCGGCGAACTCAAGGTGATCATGATCAACCTCGGCGCCGAGACCTTCTCGATCCGCCGGGGTGACCGCGTGGCGCAGTTGGTGCTCGCGCCGGTGACGCGGGCGACATGGCTGGAAGTCGAGACGCTGGACGATACCGCACGCGGCGCGGGCGGGTTCGGCTCGACCGGAGGGCTGGCTGCCCTGCTCGGCTGAGCCGAACCGGCGCGAGGTCAGCCCTTCTTCTTCTTTTCAGGCGCGATCGAGATGCGCACCGTCTCGCCGTTGCTGCCGGGGAAGTTGGTGAACATCGCCTCGACCAGATTGGGGACGAGATAGGGCAGGCGGTTCGAGGTGGAAGCGGCTTCCGCCTTGCCTTCGAACAGGCGCTTGCCATCGGCGCGGCGATCAATCTTGAGGTCGATGCCGCTGGTATAGACTGTCACCACATCGACGTTGTTGTAGCCGCCGCCGAAGAGGAACGGATCATAGAGCCCGTAGCCCCAGGGCCCGCCGAAGCCGCGTCGACCCCAGCCGCCGCCCCAGCCCGGGCCGAAACCGCCCCAGCCCGGCCCCCAGCCCCGACCGTACCAGCCGCCCCAATAGGGATCGCCCACGCCGGTGGTGCGCAGCTTGTCGCGTCCCTTGTCGACCCCGTAGTCGAACTGGACGACGAGATCGGCGGCCTGCGCGCTGGCGGCGGGAACATAGCCCACTTTCTGCAGCTGCGCGGCAACGATGCTGGCATATTGCGAGAATTCAAGGCCGCCGGCATTGCGCGGATCCTGTGGGACGACCGCGAAGGTCTGCCCGGCGGGCGCAGGCAGCTCGGCCTGGAAGCGCGAGACATTGGCATTGAACGGCGTGGCGCAGGCGCCGAGCGCCAGCAGCAGGGGCGCCGCGATCAGGGCAAAGCGGTTACGCATGGGATTCAAGTTCATTTTGCGACAACTCCTTGGTGCGCACGCCTGCTCCCCTGTCAGCCGGCTCCACGCGCAGTGGTAGCATGGCGCGATGCTGCGCGGGAGGTGCTGAATGCTGCTTGAACAAGGGGGCAAAATCCCAGCAAATCCGGGCGATTACGCAGCATTGCGGCGCAAGTGACGCAATTTGTTACACATCGGTAGCACACCGCCAACATGGCAACAGGCGCTAACCCCTGAGCAAGCCCAGCGCAGCATAGGCGCGGTCCAGCGTCGGTGCGGCAAGCGCGCGGGCGCGCTGCGCCCCGGCGGCGAGAATCGCATCGAGCGCAGCGGTATCGCTGCGCAGCTCGCGGTAGCGCGCGGTGATCGGCGATAGCTTCTCGACCAGCAGCTCGCCCAGCGCCGGCTTGAACGCGCCAAAGCCCTGGCCGGCAAACTGCGCCAGCACCTCGGCCTGGCTGACGCCCGCCATCGCGGCATAGATACCGACGAGATTGGCCGCCTCGGGCCGTTCCTTGAGGCCGTCCATCTCGCCCGGCAGCGGCTCCGGATCGGTCTTGGCCTTGCGCACCTTCTGCATGATCGCATCGGCATCGTCGGTCAGGTTGATGCGGCTCATGTCCGATGGATCGGACTTCGACATCTTGGCGCTGCCATCGCGCAGGCTCATGATGCGGGCCGCCTCGGGCGGGATGATCGCATCGGGCAGCGTGAAGACGGGATCGTCTTCTGCGCCAAAATCGTTGTTGAACTTCTGCGCGATATCGCGCGCGAGTTCGAGGTGCTGCTTCTGGTCTTCGCCCACCGGCACGTGCGTTGCCTGATAGAGCAGCACATCCGCCGCCTGAAGCACCGGATAGGTGAACAGCGCGACGCTGGCGCCTTCGCGGTTCTTGCCGGCCTTGTCCTTCCACTGCGTCATCCGGTTCAGCCAGCCCATCCGCGCAGTGCCGGTTAGCAACCATTGCAGCTCGGCATGCGCGGGGACCTGGGTCTGGTTGAACACGACCGAGCGTTCGGGATCGATCCCGCAGGCGACCAGTGCGGCGACCATCTCGCGCGTGCCCGCCGTCAGCGCGGCGGGATCGTGCGGCATCGAGATCGCGTGGAGATCGGCGAGGAAATAGAGGCACTGCCCGCCCTTGGCGCTCCATTCGTCCTGCATCGCCACCCAATTCCGGATCGCGCCCAGATAGTTGCCGAGGTGGAGATTGCCGGTGGGCTGGATGCCCGAAACGATGCGCATGGGTCAGGTCACTCTGGTGTGGTGCGCTTGCGGCGCAGGAGAAGTTGCAGATCGGCCTTCGAAAAGGCGCCAAGCAGGATGGCGCTGAGCCCATAGACGAGCCCGCCCGCCGAAACCAGCACGGCGAGCGTGAGGAAGCGCACGAACCACGTGCCGTGGACATAGGGCATGAGCAGCCCCTGCCCGGCCCATAGCACCGCGCCCATCGCCAGCGCGGCGAGCGCGAGGCGCGGCACGCGCCGCTTGAGCCGGGCATCGAGCGTGAACTGCCCGCGCGCCGCCAGCGTGCGGTAGAGCATGAGGACATTGACGGTGGAGGCAATCGCGGTCGCCAGCGGCGGGCCGATATGTTGCAGGGGCAGGATGAGCGCGAGATTGAGCACGAGGTTCACCGCCATCGAGAGCGTGGCATAGCGCACCGGGGTCACCGTATCCTGCCGCGCATAATACCCGGGGGTGAGCACTTTCACGAGGATGTAGCTGGGCAGGCCGATCGAGAAGGCCGCGAGCGCCTGCGCGGTGAAATGCGCGTCCTGCGGTGTGAAGCGGCCATAGCCGAAGAGGGCGGCGGCGATGGGTTCACCGCACAGCACCAGCGCGACGGTGGCGGGAAGCGTAAGCAGCAGCGCCAGTTCGAGCCCGCGGTTCTGCGTTTCCATCGCGCCCGCCTCGTCCCCGCCGCCAAGCTGGCGCGAGATCGTGGGGAGCAGTACGGTGCCAAGGCCGATGCCGATGAGGCCCAGCGGCAACTGGTTCAGCCGGTCGGCCATGTAGATGT
>Ga0164294_10004691_pt1 | contig 11878 bp, 10 predicted proteins | sample GEODES005metaG_FD_111479 | JGI IMG/M metagenome (GOLD analysis project Ga0164294, IMG submission 111479) | Oligotrophic lake water microbial communities from Sparkling Lake, Wisconsin, USA - GEODES005 metaG | ecosystem: Environmental > Aquatic > Freshwater > Lake | place: USA: Sparkling Lake... | reverse complement strand
GACCAGTGGCGGTTGGAGTGCAAGAAGGCGAAGGAGCTTGGGCAGAAGCCGCCGATCCCGCCGCAGGCAAAGAAGCGCCAGGAGGCAAAGCAGGCCAAGACTGGGCGGGAGGTGGTCGAGGAGGAGCGACTCGAGACGGACTCCTCCGAGGACGAACGCGCGGCGATGGACGCGGCGGACGCGCCGGCGGACGCGGAGCCGGCGCCACCCCCGCAGCAAGCGGACGCACCGAACCGGCCCTCGTTCCTCGCCGTCTGAGCGACCGCCACGCGCTGCGTCGCGCGGTCGTGGGCGCTTCGGTGGCCCTGCTCGTGCGTCTCAGCGCGGCGGCGACCGGCATGCATCTGCTATTTTACACACCCGGCCGCGGGGATCTCCAATCGGGAAAACCCCGCGAAGCCGTGATCCTCCCTCTCACTGGGCGTCATGTATTCGCTCTCCGTAATAATACACTTAGCAGTGTTCCCTGGTGAGTGTGTGGCGGTTGTTTTGCAGATGGGTTGGCGGTTGCAGGTTGAGCTCAAAAATCGCGCGCACTAAGTCGTGAAAGTTTCAAGTTTACAAGTAGATGCGAACTCTACGAGAACTCTTAACTCGGTACTCGACATCTTCTCTGCCTCCCTCGGCGCTCGGTCGGCCTCGGGCTTTGAGTTTAATCGGCGGAAGACACCAGACAGATGGTCAGCGTATCAGTCTGTCAGTGTGTCGTGTCAGTGAAGCGCGTATAACTTGTTGCGCTTGCCGCGCATGCATTCGCGGGTCCACAACACCATGGGCAGGTTTTCCCAAATAGAACGGCCCCTCATATTTCAGTTGCCTCCAGGAATAGTGAAATGAAGGATTCCTCGCTTCCGCCCTCTCCAAAGGCGGCGGCGCCCCAGCACGAGCCCGAGGCAGCTTTGACATTGAAAGAAGGACATTCAAAGAAGGACATTCTCGGCGGGGCCGGCGAGCTGCCGCACGAACCGACAAACTCGAGGTCGCATAGTAAGCCCGCGCACCGGCAAGCGGCGACGGCGACACACAGGCCTGCACCACAACCCCCCAGTGGGAAGAAGCCGGAATGGGATGACCGGTGCTGCACCGCGGGCGACGACGGCCTACATGTACCGGTGGCACTCTACAACAAGCTCGAGGCCAAAGTCGCAGAGGAGAGGTCGCTCGAGGCGAAGCGACGCGAAACCCTCAAGCGAGCGCAGCGCGAGTACTCGCGCCCCTTTAGCGCTCGAGCGCCGCGGCCTGTGGTGCCTTGGGCGCATGGCACCGAGCGAACAAACGCACGCGGCTTCACCATCAAGCAGCCAGTACACACGCTGGTTCACCCGTTTTTAGGCAAGCAGGGCGAGCGAGGTGGCACAGCAGCCGGAGCGGCTGATCTCGAAGTGAATCTCGAAGCTCAGGTGAAGCCCGTCTTGCAAGCGGCCCTTACGGACGCGTACAGCAGCCGCCGAGCGGCGTACAGCGCGGTGCTGGACTGTGAGCAGCGGCTCCGAAGTGAGTCTTGCTCGCTCGAGCACAAGCTTCAAACCAAGATCATTCTGAATCGTGCGACCAAGGCGATTAGCCAGCTTGCTGGCACCACGATGTCGCTCGAGCAGGGCGCTCGACGGCTGCAGCTCACCCACCTCGAAGCGCTCGACGAGCTGGCCTTTTGCCGTGAACGGCTTTCGGGCCATCTCAACGTGTTAGAGGGTGTGCTCGGTGGGGTCCAAGCGGGCCTTAAAGAAGCCGAGCGCATCCACGGCGCGGAATACGAACGGATGGGCGATGAGCATTGCTTGGCAATGGCGGCCGCTCACGAGAAGCACGTGGTCGAGATGGAGCGGCTTCGGTCAGCGGCGGCGGCCAGAGAGTCCGCGCTGCTCGAGCAGCTTGAGGCGGTGAGTGCATCTGCGCGCGAGAGGGAGGCAGCGCTCTTGACGAGAGAGGAGGCATGCCGGAGTCAGGTCGAGGAGTACGCCAGGCAAAGTGAGACGCACCGCAGCGAGTTTGAGAAGGCCAAGGCCAAACAGCTGACGCTCGAAGATAAGCTGCTCGTCACGAGGAACAAGCTGCTGGAATCGAGGGCAAGAGACACTTTCGCAGGGTGGGGGTAGGGTTTTCCAACAACTTCCGGTCCGGAACCTGTTCACGTCGAGCGTATTATCGGCTTACGTAGGCTGGTGGAGTGTACGTTTATTGTGGGCAGGGCAAGTTCCAACACTGATGTTGTCCGCAGTAGTAGAGAGAGTAGTCACTAAGTCAGAGCTCGGAGTGGCATGTCGAATCGATCTCGATGACGATGCGATTCCGATTGTGCTGGCCGAACTGCGTAACTGCCCACTGGACGGGACGGCATGCCGCGCGATGAAAAATGAACGCGGGTGATACCTGCAAAATACGATACATCATCATCTCACATCAAGTGACACGGACACGGATGACACGACACGACCCCGCGCCCCGGGCCTGCGCGCTGCGGCCTGGTCATCCGCATCTCGCAATCAGCTTGTCGTACGCGTCCTGGATGGCTTTGAAGTGCATCTCGGCGCACTCCTTCGACCCCTTGTACTTGTCCGGGTGGTAGATGAGCGACTTTTCGCGGAAGGCCTTCTGCACCTTTTTCTTGGCGCATTGCATCTGGCTCACCCCGAGAAGGGTGTAGCATCCCGTGGTTGCTACCTGGGATGCAAGGCACCCGTCCGCGCCCTTCAGATGCTGATCTGCGCACCCTGCGCCGCCGCCCCTCTCCGCCTCGGCCTGCCTCTTCTTCTCCTCACGCTCCTGCTTCTTCTTCTCGCGCTCCTCCTCCCTGCCCCGTTCCTTCTCCCGCTTCTCCACCTCGAGCTCCTCCTTCGTTGCCTGCAGCTTGTTCTTGATGCGCCACGCGGACAGCACCTTCTCCACCGGCAACGCCTCGTATGCCGCCTGCAGCTTCGCAAGCGCCTTCGCCGGCTGGTCGGTGGCGAGGTAAGCGTCAGCGAGCTGCTCGTACGTCTTGTAATCGGCAAGGCCCGCCTTTTGGAGCCGAAGGCCCGCCTCAATGACCTCTTTGTGCTTGCCGGCGCACGCCAGCAGATCCAGACGGTGCTTGTGGAGCGCCACCTCCGCTTTTGAGTCATCCTCGATCAAAGCGAGCGTGCCGTCCAGCCGGCTCAGCAACTTGCCCACTACCTCCTGAGAGCACGACTTGAAGCTCGGAGCCCTGAACAGATGGACCACTCGAGAGCCCGCGCGAGCCAGGGCGTCCTTGAGCGACCAGCTCAAGTACTCGGCCATATCGACTTGCCCACTTTTGTCCTTGTCGAGCGCATCGAAGCGCTCGCGCAGCTCCTCGTCGGTGAGCTTTTTCTCCTTGCTCTCCTCGCGACGACGCACAAAGGCGCAGAACTCGCCAAAGTTGAGCTTGCCGTTGCTGTCCGCATCCGCCGCGTCGCGCTCCAACACATGGGCTGTCTCCTGCAGCACCTCGCCGCGCATAGCGAAGAACTTGGCCCACTTGCCAAAGGTGAGGCGGGCCGGGTGCTGCTGGCGCTCGAGCGAGGCGAACGTGTTCATCAATACGACTGCCATGCGCTCGCTCGCATTCTGGTGAACTTGGAGACCAGAGTGCCCATGGAAACCGCAGAGCTCATACGCGTCGGCGCGCACGAGCAGGACGTACATTTGGACAGCGTCCGTCAGCTTCCCCTCGGGCAGCGCCGTGACCTGCTTCTCTGCACACGCCTGGTAGGTGCCGCCGCCAGTGAGATCCCACGTGCACCTGTGGAACGGCGCGCGCTCGTACATGCTATAGTACGGCACGCCGGGGAAGAGGAGATTGGCGGTGCTCACCAGAGTGTCGTCACAGGTCGCCTCGTCGAGGGACCGGTGCAGCTCCGCCACTTCCTCTACCTCCGAGACTATCTGGGTGGCCTCGGCGCACGACTCATGAGTTGACTCGTGCTTCTTCAGCGCATCCGCGCAATGCGTCTTCGAGAGCTCCTTGAGCGCTTCCGCGTGCTCGAGCGCCACCTTGAGACGGCCGGCGGCGAGGTGGGTCTTGACAGCCTGAATCTCTCCCGGGAGGCACGTCGGGGCGTCCATCCGGGCGAGCCGCGCGCCGCGAAGCGCCTCCGCACTCTCGATGAGCATACCCTTGAGGTAGAGCTCATGGGCCTGCGCCAGCTCCTGCTTCTGACGCTTGAGGCGATAGCCGACGCTCTCTGCGAGGCCGCTGCGCACGCCGCCGCCCGCCCGCTTGAAGGCGGCGAGCTCGCGTTCAGCGGCCTGGAACGCAGCGGAGCGGGTCGAGATGCCGTGAGCACTTGCATGCAAGGCAGGCCATCAGTGGCAATCAACGTACCTTGAACGCGCACGATTGCAGGAGCGACTCTGCGCACCAGACAGCGCCAAACTCTGTCTTCGCGCACACGCCCGACCCACAAGCCGCCATCCGCAGGCCCTTACCGAGCCATTCGTCGAGGGGGAGGCTCTCGCTCGAGTGATCGCCCCCGGACGCGTTGTGCAGCTGGAGGTGGGCTTGGCACGCGCGCTCGATCGACGCAGGCGGCGCGACGGCCATCTTGTGCTCACGGAGCAATCTGCCGTACGCCTCGAGCGCTTCACGCAAGTCGCCCTTGTCGTACAGCAAGTCTCCCTGCAATTCCGTCAATTCGGCCCATTCCTTCTCGCCAAGCGCGGCCAGCGGCAGGATACGGTAGGCCAAGCTGTCCAGATACCTGTGGGGAGAGGGCGCCCTGGTGAGCACATGCATTCCGACGGGAGGATAGGTAGGCCAAGATACCTCAGCGCCTCATCGATCGCCTCCAGCGCCCGGTTGTACTCCACCGGCGCGAGTGCGAACGCACGTGCTCGGGTCATCAGCAGCCGGAGGCGCACCTCGTTCTCCTCACAGTCAGAGAAGTGGCAAAGGGGGGAGCTGCCGAGCTTGTCAAGCTCGCCGAGCGCCTGGGCGATGCGGTTCAGGGAATCACCGCGCGGCCCGCGCTTCTGGTAAATGAGCTCGGCGAATGCAAGGTGCTCTCTCGCGCGCTGGCGCTGCTCGATATCAGCTTGGATGAGAGCAGCTACGACAGCAAAGACGGCCACCGCCAAACACACGAAGATCCAGCACGTCCATCCGAAGCAAGCGGGCTTCTTCTCCTCCTTGACGAATTCTTCTCCTGGAACGAGTTCCGCCTGCGCGATCGAAGTTGGTGATCGAGGCGCGCGTCAGCGGCACGTGCACACGCAGCCACGCGAGCAGGTGGCCACACGCGCAGCAGCCAGTAGCAGCAGCGGTGGCGGCGGCGATAGCACTCTGGGGTAGCACGCGCACCACAGTGCTGCTCCCAAGGTTGCCCTCGGGCGGCACAGTACTGCTCGAGCCCGTCCGCTGCAGTGCTGGCGAGCTCGCCCGTCGCTGCGGTGCTGGCGATTTCGCTTTTCGGGGCCGCATGGTTTTGTTCTCCGAGCGGGCGAACGCTTGCGCTCGCGGCACTCCCCCGATCCTGTGGGGAAACGGAACAACCTAAGCTTTGCAGCAACGAAGAGGCCACGGTGTTCCCTCGGAGATACGACAAAATCCCACAGCCCGTGAAAGCAGAAGTGCACCGCACCACAGCGATGAGAGTCCTGGACGAAACCTCTAGGATTTGACTTCTCACGTTACACGACGCGACCACTGCGTGGCAGGTTTCGCGTGGTAGTGGCTGGTCGGTACCTTGTGTGTCGATTCAACAGTGCCTTTCTCAACAAACATGCCCTTCACACCATCACACACGATCACTAACAGTAACGCCTACCATGGTAGCTCAGACACACAATTCGTACCCCGTTGTCCGGTCATGCTCGGTCTCGCCGCACTGCTGCCGATGGCGCTGCCGGCGTCGTACCCGACGGTGCCCATGAAGGGCATCGGTGGCAAGGACCTGGGCATGCCGCTCGTTGGCCTCGGCACATGGCAGTATAACAGCTCGGTCGCCGAGGCGGCGGTCAAGCTGGCTTTCAGCCTCGGTTACCGGCACGTGGATACCGCGCTCGGCTACGGCAATCAGGACGGCGTGGGTCGCGGTCTGGCGGCGGCGTCAGCCGCCGCTGGGCTTAAGCGCGCGGACTACTTCGTCACCTCCAAGATTCCCGGCGGGCTCAACACGTCGGCGGCAACCGCCGCGCTCGACCAGGCACTCGAGCAGCTCTTCCCAGGCGACAAGGATGCGTACGTGGATCTGATGCTGCAGCACTTCCCGGCGAGCTGGAGCGGCGAGGGTGGCCCGTCGCTGCGCAAGGAGCAGTGGCTCGCCATGGAGGCCTGGGCGCACAAGGGCAAGGCCAAAGCCCTGGGTATCTCGCACTACTGCGCAAGGCATCTGGACGACGTTCTCTCGGTGGCGACGGAGCCGGTGTCCCTGAATCAGGTCCAGTACCACGTGGGCATGGGCCAGCAGAACGCGACGTTTTGCCACGACCCCGAGTACATGAAGGCCAAGGGCGTCGTCTACATGTCGTACTCCTCACTCTGCGGCCCGTGCCCGCCGCCGGACAACACGGAGCTCATCTCGGGCGATCTCGTCACCTCGATTGGGGCCCAGCATGGCAAGACGGGTGCGCAGGTGGCGCTGCGCTGGCTGGTGCAGCAGGGCATCCCCGTCATCCCCAAGTCCTCCTCGGCCACCCACCTCTCCGAAAACTTTGACTTGTTCTCCTTCACACTCACAGCTGAGGAGATGAACCGCCTACATCTCGCCACATCTCCCGTCGAGACAGGCACGCCACCGCAGCCGCCCGACGACGCGCAGGACTGCTCCGTGCCCTGAGCGCCGGGCGCGCAGGCATGCAGGCGCCGTATGGGCAATGCTCATCAGCGCTCAGGACGACACGCATGGGCAATGCTCATCAGCGCTCAGGACGACGCGCGTGGGCCATGCTCCTCGGCGCTCAGGACGACGCGCGTGGGCCATGCTCCTCGGCGCTCAGGACGACGCGCGTGGGCAATGCTCTCCGAGGCCGTGCCTTTAGCTTCGTGGCGCACCCAACTCCCTGCGTGCTGCGACGGGATGGACTGCTCCCAAGGGTTCTGCCTGCTCAACAACGCGGCGATCGCGCGGCGCTTCGCGGCGCCTCCCGCGCTGCGCGCTGCTTAGGCCTTAGCTCGTTCATGTCGTACCTCAAGTACCGTCGGTTACGGCCGCACGACGTTTCGGTTAGGCGACGTTACAGCACAAATAAGCACAAGAAACGCGGGTACGAACCCATCGGTACGATCTACGAACCGCCCGTACGATACCAGCCGAGAGCACCTCAAACACTCAGATACCCGACCATGGTACTGCGTAGCGCCTTCATCCGCCCCTCATCGCACTACAGGCTGACGTGATAGCTCTACCGATAAAACTCACACACACGATACAGCCGAGCACCTCGAACACTCAGATACCTAACCCTAACCCGACCATGATACTGAGTAGCGCCTTCATCTCCCTCGATCGTCTCCCCTCACCGCACCACAGGCTGATTCGCGTGAAATCGGCGTTAGTTCCGTTCGCATGATGTTGAAAGCTGTCACGAAAAACGCCATCCACGCTCCCGCAGCAGCGCACCCTGCTCGACGAAAAGAACTTAGTTGGTGGTGTGATCCTTTTGATCCTTTTCAAATGCCTGGACCTGGGTGATCTGCGCCGGCTGCATCTCGACCAAATGCCTGGACCTGGGTGATCTGCGCCGGCTGCATCTCGACCTCGTGAGAGAGCGGCTGGAACCGAGCGGTGGTGCTCGGCGGTGTACCCGTGGTGCGTTGCGATGGAGCGGGCAGGAGCTCGCCACCCGCCTGGTCGGCAGTCGTTAGGGCAGCCTGCCTAGGCAGCGCCACCGGCCGCAGTGGAACGCGCGTAGATTCGAATCTCGCCTTGGCCGATTCAAGGTCCATGAGGCTCGGGGTCGGCAAGCGCTCCAGCTCGGCGTCCGACGTTGCAAGCGGTGAAAAGACTTCGGCAACAACAGCGTCACTGCCTTCTTCGCTCATCCGCTCCACCTCACTGTAGGTCACCGAAGGGCGCGATCGCTGAGGCTGCTCTGGCAGCTTTCCAGGCGGGATTTTCGGCGGATTCGAGACAGGCACATTCGGCGGCTTCGAGACAGGCACATTCGGCGGCTCCTTTGTAGAATGAGCGGCGGGTGTTAGTGTCTTCTTGTCGGCGTCCAGCATCAAATTTTTGCCGCTGGCCGATAATGCGGCTAGCCTGTCGGCATCCTTAGCGAATTTGCCGGCTAGCCGGGTAGCTTTAGCCGGGTCGGGCGTCGATGCCCTCGATGCAGGCTCCTCTTTCAAGGAGTCCGGCAAGGCGCTGGCATACGGGAGCACTTTGTCTGTCCGCCGGATGCCCCTGTACACCTTCACGGCCGTGTACACGTTGTTGAAGGAGTCCTTCATCGGTCGGAGCTTCATCTGTTTCATCTTGTGGCGGTTGTGATAGTACAGGTACGCGCCGATGCCGACGGCGACGGCGAGCGGAATGAGAATTAGGGGCAGGAGGAAGGCCAGCGGCATTTGGACCGTGGGATCAGCCTCATAGTTCGGAATTTGCGGGGCGGGCGGAGCCGGCGGAGCCGGTGGAGGCTTCTCAGGCGGCGGCAGCGGCGGCGCGATGACGACTGGCGCGCTCACAGTGAGGTTGAGCCACGGCAACTGCGCCGCGAAGCCTGCGGCGATGGCGCCACTCTCGAGAGTATCCACCAGGTTGGTGCCAGTCACAGAACCCACAGCCGTTATTGTGACCGTCACCGAGAGAGCTGTGAGCACCACCGAGTCCACCGTCACGCCGAGGCTGGACACGCCCGCGGCGATCCTTTCCGAGGACGAGGCACTCAGATTGGTCTGCGACGCGCTTGCCACGTAGTCGAATGTTCGCTGGGCTTCCAAGAGCACTGGGACGCTTGCTGGTGGTGGTGGTGGTGGGTGGTGGTTGACGAACACCGTACTGTTGCTGCTATTGGTCGTCGTGTTGCTGATGCTTGTTGTGTTGCTGTCGGCGGTCGTCATGGTCGCGTTGTGCGAGCTCAGGGCGCGACGACGTTGCGCCACGATTGATACGTCGCAGGTACCCACCAGCCCAGCGCACATACCATCCTTGACGGCGTCGATGAGGCGCATCGTTTCATTCGTGTTGTTGACGCCAACAAGAGGCGTTCGACACACAATGCGTTGAGTGTCGGTGATGATCGCCGTGACGGTTGACGAATTCGGCGTTTGGAGCGCGCCTCGCGTCACGCTCAGTGCCGCGGCGGCAAAGCTGGCAGGTGAAACGGAGGCGAGATCCTCTGGAGCGACAGTGGCAGAGAAGCTCACGCTGAAGCTGAGAGGGGCAAAGGGCGGCGGCTGCGAAGGTGGCGGTGGCGTGTACCCGCCATCGGGAGCAGGCGGCAACGGAGGCGGCGGCGGCGAGGGCGGGGGCGGTACCGGTGGTGGCGTGGGCGGTGGCGAGGGGGGCGGGCGTGGCCACGGTGGCGACGGTGGCGGTGGCGAGGGCGGCGGCGGAGAGGGCGGTGGGGATGGTGGCGGCGGGCTTGGTGGCGGCGTGGGCGGCGGAGACGGCGGTGGCGGCAAAGGTGGCGGAGATGGTGGCGGAGGATCCGGTGGTGGTGATGGAGGGGGTGATGGTGGCGGAGGATCCGGTGGTGGTGATGGAGGGGGTGATGGCGGTGGCGCGGGCGGCGGCGGAGAGGGCGGTGGGGAGGGTGGTGGCGGCGAGGGCGGAGGAGGCCGTGGAGCCTTGCCGGGTGGATACGGGGGTGGCGAGGGTGGCGGCGGGCTCGGTGGCGGCCGCGGTGGCGGCGAGGGCGGAGGAGGCCGTGGTGCCTTGCCGGGTGGATACGGGGGTAACGAGGGTGGCGGCGGTGCCAACGGAGGACTGGGCCGCTTCGGCGGTGGCGACGGTGGAGCCATCAAGCAGCTGAAGCCATCGCCGCCGAAGAAGGAATCGGTGCACCGGCATTGGTAGCCACCATTGGTGTTGATGCATTCGCCGCGGCCGCGGTCGCACCTATCCGTGCCGTTGGTACACTCGTCGATGTCAATGCAGCTGAAGCCCCCGAGTGCGTTCGGGTCGCCGCCCGGCCGCGCCACGTAGCCCGGGGAGATGAACTCTCGGTTGAGATTGGTCGAGAACGTGCGGAATTGCTTGCAAGCGCACGTGTAGTTGCCGTCGAGGTTGATGCAGTCCGAGTTGGCCGTGCACCTGTGCGGCGAAGTGGTTGGCAGCGCCGAGGTGAGCGTGCACTCGTTGACGTCCGTGCAGAAGAAGCCGGTGCCCCAGTAGCCTGCGCGCGTGCACGTGCACTGGTAACCCAATCCGCTCGGGCGCAAGGCGCCGATGAGATTGGTGCACGAGGCATGCTCGCTGCACAGGTGCGTGCCGGCCCATGTGGAGTTTCCACACTCGTTCACATCCGTGCACGTGACGCCGTTGCCCGTGTAGCCCGGCGGACAGGTGCAGCTGAAGGAGCCCGTCAGGTCGGTGCAGTAATTGGCGCCGAATTGGCAGGTGTGCGTGCCTTCGGCGCACTCGTCGATCTGGGTGCATGCGGTCGCGGTGGCGCGGAAGCCCGTCGCGCAGGTGCATGCGCCATTGGCGACCCCTGCGGCAGTGACGAGGTGCGGCCGGCGTGCAGGGCAGCTCAGGCACATGTTCGGCCCGGCCCCGTTGCACGAGACGCACGACGAGTCGCACGCGATGCAAGAAGTGCCCGAGCCATAGTAGCCCAGCGGGCAGACAGCAAGGCACGTGGAATTTAACAGATACGGCGCAAACGTGGGGCACGAAGTGCACTGGTTGCTTGAGGGTCCGTTGCAGTTGCCGCAGCTCGCGCTACAGGTCTGGCACTGGGCGTTCGCGTCGGCGTACTTGCCGCTGCCGCACGATGCGACGCACGTTGTGCCGAGCCTGTTCGGCGTTGCCGCGGCGCAAGTGAGGCAGTCGTTGGCGCCGCCAGCCGAGCAGGCGGAGCAGCTCGAGTGGCATGCGCTGCACAGGAAGCTCGAGTCGTCGTACATGCCGTTCGGGCAAGTGCTGATGCACGCAGACGAGTGCAGGATGGGGGAGCTCGAGCTCGGGTCACACGAGGTGCAGGTGCTCGCGCTGCCCGCGCACGTCTTGCAGTTGGAGGCACACGCCGCGCACGTGGCATTGACGGAAGTGAGGTACTGGCCCAGAGGGCACACGAAGGTGCACGTGCCGGACACAGGGTCGAAGGTGGCGCCCGCCGGGCAGGACGTGCAGCTCGTTGACGTGCCAGCGGAGCAGCTGGCGCATGTCTCGTGGCACGTGGCGCACGTGTTGTCCGAGGAGCGCGCGTACTTGCCGCTCGGGCATGACGCGACGCAGGCGCCCGCGTTGGAATACTTAGTGCCGCTCGCGGGGCATGTGAGGCACGAGGTGCTGCTGGAGCCGCTGCAGGTGAGGCAGCTCGAGGGGCACGACGTGCACCGCGCGCCTGTGGTCATGATCTCGGTGAAGACGCCCGAGGAGGGGCACTGGGACACGCAGCTGCCGCTGTGCAGGAACGGCGTGTCCGGCGACGTGCAGCTGACGCAGCTAGAGCTCCCGGGGCCGCTGCACGTGCCACACGCCGCGTTGCAAGGCTGGCAGACAGAATTGCCGTCCGCGTACTTGCCAATAGGCAGGCACGAGGCGAGGCACGAGCCGGGCGAGTTGAAGAAGGGGTGTGACGAGGCGCACGTGGAGCACTGGGTTGCGGACGGGCCCGTGCACGTGGTACAGGAAGAGTGGCACCGCTGGCACGTGTCCGGCGACGTGCGGCTGCCACCCGCGCAGGTGAATCCAGCTTCGATGGCGCACGTCTGGCTGCAGCCATCCATTGTCAGCTGGTTGCCGTCATCGCAGCCCTCAGTCCCCACACGCTT
>Ga0164294_10004690_pt1 | contig 11883 bp, 8 predicted proteins | sample GEODES005metaG_FD_111479 | JGI IMG/M metagenome (GOLD analysis project Ga0164294, IMG submission 111479) | Oligotrophic lake water microbial communities from Sparkling Lake, Wisconsin, USA - GEODES005 metaG | ecosystem: Environmental > Aquatic > Freshwater > Lake | place: USA: Sparkling Lake... | reverse complement strand
GCGTCCGTCAGCACCTGCAGCTTCTGCTCCAGCACCTACCGGGTGGGCCTGCGCGACTGATCCGATTCGACCCCCGCCGAAGGCGGCGCGGGGACCGGCTCCCCCAGCCGGATGTGCACGACCTTGTCGACCTCGGCGATCACCTCGCCCGCGGCGTCGCACACCGCCACCCGAAAAGGCACGTCGACCCGCCCGCGCGCGTCGACCTCGAGCCGGATGGCGTCGACCTGGTCGGGCGGGATGGCGAAGCGGGCGGTCACCGTGCCGCGACCGGGCCGCCGAAAGCGGATCGACGCCGACTTGTCCCAGACCACATAGCCGCGCCCGAGCTGCTGCGTCAGGATCAGCGCAAAGAACGGGTCGCACATCGCGTAGAGCGAGCCGCCGAAGTGCGTCCCGAAGTAGTTTCGGTTCCACCTCGTCAACGGCATGGTCGCCACGAAGACGAACGGGCCCTCGGCCCGGACCCGCACCCCGGCGCCGAAGTACGGACCATAGAAGCGCAGCAGCGGGGCGAGCCAGGGGCCGCGCAGCTGCTGCCGGAGGCGGCGGACGAGGCGCGGCAGCGGCATGCGATCCACTAACCCGGGGCGCAGCGGGGCGCGGGGGCCCGGGAGGGCGGGGGCGGGCGCCGACACAAGGGTCAGGGGCTCGTCCTCACGAGCCGGAGCCCGATGTCGAGGGCGCGCGAGCCGGGCTCATTCTTGCCGCGGGTGGCGACCCGGGCGTTGCCCGGGACGCTGAGCCAGAAGCCGCCGCGCATCACCCGGCTGCGGCCGGCCGGGGCCCCAGTGGGGTCAACGCTGGCGCCGCCGTAGTCGCCGTACCCGTCCCAGCACCACTCCCACACGTTGCCCGTCATGTCGTGCAGGCCGTACGCGTTCGCCCCGAAGCTCCCCACCGGCGACGCGCCCACGTGCCCGTCTTCGCACGCGAAGGCACTCACGGCGACGCCGAAGAGCCCCTTCGCCGAGATGCCGAAGCGCTCCATCACCGACGGGTTCAGCACGTTCGCCACCGCGCACACCCCCTCCGCCTCCACCCCGCCCGCGTACGGGCCGCCCACGCCCCCCTTCGCCGCGGACTCCCACTCCGCCTCCGTCGGCAGCCGATAGCCCGCGCTCGTCGCGTCCCAGGTCACGCTGGTGCCCGCGCTGGATTCGCACTGGTCCACCCCCTGGTACGCCACCGGCAGGCCCTCCCGCGCCGACAGCCGGTTCGCGAAGGCCACCGCGTCGCACCAGCCGACGTTCTGGACGGGCAGCGTGTCTCCCAGCAGCGACACGCCCCTGAGCTCGGCGACGGACGGGTTGCTCCCCATCACCGCGCGCCACAGCCCCTGCGTCACCTCCGTCGTCCCCATCCAGAAGCCGCGGCTCAACGTCACCGGGTGCTGCACCTCGTCGTCGTCCCGGCCCACCTCGTCTGGCGGGGAGCCCATCTCGAAGCCGCCCGCGGGCACACGGACCATCGGGTAGTCCGGGGGACCGCCCGTCGACAGCGCAGGGCCAGGGGCAGGCGGGCGCTCCGCGGCGCAGGCCGGCAGGGGCAGCGCCGAGGCAACGAGGGCGAGCAGCGGGCGCAGGCGGGGCATCGCGTGCTCCATATCCGGGCGTATCGCGTAGCCCGCATCGGGGGCGCAGTGCAAGGGGGCCGGGCGCGTCGGGGTAGGGGTCGCCGGGCGGGAGATCGGCCGAGAAGACGAACAGGCGGTCCCCGGGATCGTCCGCACCGCCGGACGTCAGACAAACAACCTCCTGGTGAGCGTCAGGTGGCGCATTCAAGCTACAGACTGAGTGAGGTTGATGAGGTGAACCCGCACCTGGGCCTCCGCGGCCACGCCGGTCCGCCCGGACGACTGGCGCCGGCCTGGGCGCGCTCGCCGACGCCGCCTACGGGGCTTCGCCCGAACCGCTGTGGCCCACGGGCAGGTCGATGGAGGCCCCCGCGGTCGTCGTCGCGCCGTTCCATTGGTCGATCGCACCCTGCATCGCGGCGGTCGGCTCGCCGCGGCTCGCGACCCGCGGCGTCTCCGCCGTCACGCGGCCCGCGGAGTCCACGTGTTGTCCCCAGGAGATCGAGCCGAGCCAAGTCCCGCGGTCGGGTCCCGCTATCACCAGCGCCGAGGTCTCGAAGTGCTGCTCAAGTTCGGCACTTCCCGGTGTCCAACCCGCGTACCCCGGGGCGTCGTGCACGATGGCCGGGACGCTGTCCACGCGACCGCGGCGCTCGTAGCGCGAGCCCACCTGCGCTTCTCCGCCGACGTTCGCCTCGACCTGACCTCCGATGCTGGTGACCGGGTGATCATGGAGCCACCGCTCGCGTCCGGCCTCCGAGGTGGGCACCGACTCGGGCAGGGTCTCGTCGAGGAGCTCGATGCTCCGCTCTCCCGGCGAACCGAGCGAATCGCGGTGGCCGGTCGCACCGTACACGGGATTGTTGGAGGTAGGGCTGTCGATTCGCCAACCCGCTTGGTCGGTGATCGCAGCGTCGTTGGTTCCCTCGCGTGGCGACGCAGGTGCCGCGCCGCGCAGGCTTTGCACGGCTTGGACCAGCCCCACCTCACCCTGGACGGGCGGCGCCGGCGAGAACTGGACGAGCACCGCCGAGCCCGCGAAGCTCCGCCGCGCCGGGTTCCCCGACTGGAGCTCCTGCTGGAAGTCGAACACGCCGCCGCCGGTCTCGAAACACCCCCCGATCATGTCGCACATCGCGGCGTTTCCCACGCCGTCTGCCGCAGCCGGCTCGGGAGCGGTGACGAGCGGCGCTGACGGCGTTCGGCCAGAGACGGGGCGGCGGACCCGGGTCGTCACGTCGAAGCCAGCTGGTGCGTGAACATGCTCGCCCCCTACGCCACGTATGCCCCACAACCCGCGTCGCCGTCAAGCGGCGGCGGCGCAACCTTGGGTCCCTGGCTGGATGAGCCGTCCAACGTTCGCAGGCCGCCACGGCCCACGTGGATTGCGCTATGCTGGGCACCGGAGGGGTCATGCATCGGAGCGGATTGCTGTTCTTGTTCTGTTGGGCCTGTCCGTCTCCAGAACCCCCGCCCACGGCAACGGCGCCGACACCGACACCGACGCAGACACCGGGTCCGACCTCGATTCCGGGCGAGGTCGCCGACCGGGTGCTGACCGGTGGCGACATCGTGACGTTAGACGAGAAGAGTACGCGTGCGACCACAATGGCCCTTCGGGGCGGCGAGATCGTATGGGTCGGCGACGGCCCTGCGCCGAGCGCGCTCATCGGCCCTGGCACCCAGGTAGTAGACCTGGAGGGTCGTCAGGTTCTTCCTGGGTTGCACGATGTCCACAACCACCTGCTCGAGGCGTTTCACCCCGCGGCGGGGACATGCATCGTGTCGGGATACAGCGGGCTGCAGTCCTTCGTCCCCGAGCTGCAGGCCTGCGCGGGCAACCAGATTGGCACCGACTGGGTGGTCGGGTGGGGTTTCGACCTGTGGAGCGCGTACTCCACCTCTGGCTCGGCGGCCGAGATCCTCGATCGGGCCATTCCAGACCGGCCCGCCGTCATCATGGAGTCTTCGTCCCATGCCGCTTGGGTCAACACCCTCGCGCTCGAAGCGCTCGGGATCACCGACGACACGCCGGATCCGATCGGAGGGAAGATCCTCAGATCGGGGTCGGGCGCCGCCACCGGACTGTTGCTCGACGCCGCTGGAGAGTTGGCGTTCGACGCTGCCCTGGTCAACAACCCCGAGATGGGGCCGCTCAACGAGCAGGCGCTCCGGGCAGGCCTTGCCGAGGCCGCGCGCAACGGCATCACATCGCTCGGAGATGGTCGGGGGTACTGGAAGCGCGGCTACGTCGAGGCGTGGCAGGCGGTTGCGGCCGCCGGCGACCTGACGCTGCGCGCGGTGGTGCCGCTGTGGGCCTACCCAGACGAGAGCGACGATGCACAGCTCGAGATCCTGAAGGCCTACTATGCGGCGGTGCCGGGCGATCGCCTGCGCTTCAGCCAGGTGAAGCTCTACGTTGACGGCCTCACGTGGATCACGACGGGCGCGCTGCTGGAGCCCTACACCGGGCCGACGTTGACCGCCCCGACCGGCTTGAACTACTTCGACCCTACGCGGCTCACCCGCTACGTGACCGAGCTCGAGCTCGCTGGGTTCGACCTCCACATCCACGCGATTGGAGACCGGGGAGTCCGCGAGGCGCTCGACGCGATCGCCGCGGCGCGGCTGGCCAATGGCGATCGCGGAGCGCGGCACCGCATCACGCATGTGGAGTGGGTCGCGCCCGACGACGTGCCGCGCTTCGCCGAGCTCGGCGTCGCTGCCGACTTCCAGCTGAACGGCTTCTGGACCCGCCCCGAGTTCCTGCACGACAGCGACTTCCTGGTGGGGCCAGCGCGGATCGACGAGCGCGCCTGGCGGGTGCGCGACCTCTACGAGTCGGGCGCGCACGTCGTCCTGTCGAGCGACTACGACACCGCCGGGATGTCGCCGTTCCTCGGTGTCGCCGCGGCGATCGACCGAGGGGATCAGAGCCTCCCCGACGTCGAGGCCGCGCTGCGGGCCGTGACCACCGAGGCGGCGTGGGTGCTGCGACAGGAAGCGCTGGTCGGGTCGCTCGAGGTCGGAAAACGAGCCGATTATGTGGTGATCGACCGAGACATCACGAATGCCGACGCGGCGTCGATCGCGCAGACCGCGGTCTTGTGGACTGTCGTGGACGGGGAAGAGACGTGGCGTGACCCGACGTTTGCCCCTGCGGGGCTGTGAGTCGCCATGACCGTGTGATGCCACTGGAGCTCGGCGTGCCGCGGTGGGTCGAACGCCGGTGCCCCCCACCGCCACGCCGCGGGTCGCGGGCCGACGCGGCCGGCGGTATGCTCACCGCATGCCACACAACCCCCTCCTTCGCGAGCTGCGTCGCCTGTTCGCCCGTGTCTGGTCCGACGACCCGACCTTGTCCTTTCCTCCGCTGCGCCTGTCGCGGCGCGCCATCCTCCTCGCGTCCTCGGCCACCGTCGCTTGCGGCAAGCCCATCGACGACGACCCTGGCGACCAGGCCAAGCCGACCGAGAGCCCGACGAAGCCCCCCCCCGGAACCACCCTGCCCCCGCCCGACCGCCAGGTCGCGGTGATCGGGGCTGGGCTCGGGGGCCTGCACTGCGCCTGGCGCCTGATCGAGGCCGGCGTCCCGGCGACCGTCTTCGAAGCGTCCGACCGCACCGGCGGGCGACTGCACACGGGGCGTGGGCTGTTTGTAGACGACCAGCTGTGCGAGTTGGGCGGCGAGTTGATCGACAGCGACCACGCGACGATGTGGGCGCTGTCCGACGAATTCAGCATCCCGCTCGACGACCTCTTCGCCGCCAGCGCAGGCCTCTCGTCGGTGTTCACGATGGGCGGCGTCGAGGTGGCGGCCGACACCCTGGTCGCGCAGCTCACGGCCATCGCCCCCGACCTCGCCAAGGCCGCGCGGGACGCTGCCATCGATGACGCCGCGTACGCCGCGATCGATGCCACCTCGCTGCAAGCCTTCCTCGACGACGTCTGCCCACGCGCCATCTACCCGGAGCTGCACGAGGCGCTCCGCATCACCTACGTGGGCGAATACGGCTTGGAACTTGAACAACAGTCGGCGCTCAACCTGTTGTACCTCATCGACTTCGTCCACCCGGAGCTGCTGCGGTTCATCGGCAGCTCCGACGAGCGGTGGCACGCACGCGACGGCAATGACACCTTTTCGACTGAGCTTTCGCTCGCGATCGGCCCAACCCTCCAGCGCTTCGGACACCGCCTGACTGCCGCCACAGACCGCAGCGGCGGGGGGGTCACGCTCACCTTCTCGCTACAGGACGGCACCACCGTCACCTGGGATTTCGATCGCGTGGTGTTTGCCCTGCCCTTCACCGCGTTGCGGCAGGTCGACCTCACCGGGCTCACCCTGACCGCCGAGAAGCGCGACGCGATCGACCGGCTGACCTATGGAACGAACAGCAAGGTCATGGCCGGCTTTTCGAGCCGTGTGTGGTCGGAATCGCACGGGAGCTCAGGCTATCTGATGAGCGACGCCCCGCTGCAGTCTACCTGGGACAGCTCGGCCGGACAGGCGGGCGCAGCCGGGATTCTCACCAACTTCGTCGGTGGCCAGACCGGCGTGGACTGTGGGGCGCTCACCGCGGCCGCGTGGTGGGCGCAGATCCTGCCCGACCTGGAGCCAACCTGGCCAGGCATCTCCGCGGCTTTCACGGGAACGGCCGTGATGGCGCACTGGCCGAGCGAGCCGCTGGCGCTCGGCTCCTACTCTTGTCTCGGGCCTGGCGACTACGTGGCGATCTCTGAACACTTGGGAACGACGGACGGTCTCGTCTACTTTGTTGGGGAGCACTGCTCCATCGCGTGGCAAGGCTGGATGGAAGGCGCGGCGATCACCGGAGCGGACGTGGCGGCGCAGGTGCTCGAGGCGCTCGGCGTGCCGCAAACGCAGCGCCACCGCGCGCTGCCTCGGCCGGTCGCCTGGACCAACGCCGCTGCCCGGCGGACGTTGCAGGCGGGCGGATAGTCGCTCGCCAGACGACGCGGGGGCTGTCGCCGACCCGCAGAAGCCCGACCTGCCCGCCCTCGCGCTAGAAGTGCGCCGTCAGCGCGCCGTATCGGGCGGCCAAATAGTCGACGATCACCCTCGTGTCGGTGGCGTGCAGGCGGTCACCGAAGCGGTGGAACTTCGTCGCGTCCACGAAGCGATGGTTCGCAGGGTCAAGCACGAGGTTGGGACAGCCTTGGTGCGCCTCGCCCACCAGCGCGACGATCGCAGCTCGCGGCCGAGGATAGGGTAGATAGCGGATGTCCAGCTGCGTGCGCAGCTCAGGGCAACCACTGAGCACGCCCTCGAGAAACGCGCAGTCTGGGCAGTAGTATCTCGTTCCTTCGGAATCGCGGGCGCTGTCGGTGAAGCCAGGCGTCAGCAGAAAGAGAATGTCCATCTGTTCTCCCAAGGGGCGTGCAGATCCCTGCGCGGCGGAGGGGCTCTCCGGAGACCGGCGCGACGCTCGCCGATTCTATCGCGTGGCGCCGATCGGGTGAAGCAGGCGCCGGCAACGGCGGGTATGTGGATCGCCTGGGCCGACGGTGTTCCTGGCTCACCGTCGCGGACGCAGGGAAGGCCGCAGGAGGGACAATGACCGCAGGGATCGCCATTCGCCAGCCGGTGCCGCTGCCGGCGCTGACCACCGGTGACGCCGCCCTCGACGCGGCGGTGCAGGCGGTGGTGCGCGCGTATGAAGCGGGTGGGTTCGCCGATACGTCGCCGCTGGACGGCGCGGGCGGGCGGTTGGCGCCTGCGCTCGTGCCGGCGCTGCTCGATGGCGGCGAGACGCGGTGGGACGAGGACGCGGCGCAGGCGCTGTCGGCGACCGAGCTGGCCGCGCGCAAGGCGGAGGCGGACCAGCGGTACCGGGCCAACAACGCCCGGCGCGGCGTGCTGATGGCGCTGCTGAACGAGCTGGGAGCCGACGCGGTGGGCCAGGCGCGGCTCCGGGAGGCGCTGTCGTTCCCCGGCAACGCCGACCTGCGCGCGCTGGTGGCGGACGCCGTGTACCGCGCGGGGACGACGGCCGACCTAGCGGCGTTGGCGGTGGCGTTCCCCGAGGAGGGCGGGTCGGTGTTCGCCTTCGCGGCGCGGATGGGGCTGACGGCGGACTACGCGACGTCGCTGACGGACCACCTCCGCGCGCTGCCGCCCGAGGCCCTGGCGACCGTGTTTCGGGCGGCGGGGATGGCGCGCATCGCCGTCCCCGCGGGGTGGGAGCCGGCGTTGGTCGCCGCGCTCCCGACGCTCGCGTCGTCGTTCGCGGCGCCGCTGCTCCGGAAGCTGCCGCCCGGCCCGGGGCGGCTCGACGCGCTGCTGGCGCTGCCAGGCGACCGCGCGGTCGCGACCGAGCTGGCCGGCTTCGACACGCCGGCGACGCTGAAGCGGCTGGCGGCGATGGTGTCGGAGACGACGCTCGCCGACGCGGTGGTGCGCGCGGCGCTGCAGCAATCGCGTCACGCCGACGCGGCGCATGCGGCGCTGGCGATCGTCGCGGCGCTCAGCGGGGACCGCCCGGCCCGCAAGACGCCGTTTGAGGCGCTGGCGAAGGCGCTGTGCGCGAAACATGGCGTGACGCCGGCGAAGAAGCCGCGCGGGACGAAGCCGGGCCCATTGCCCGCGGTCCCGTGGCCCGCCGCGCCGCCGCCGACCGCGCTCCCGCCGTCCGCGCCCGCGCTGCACGGGACGATCGCGGCGGCCCTGTCCGAGGCGTTCCCCGCGGCCGACCGCGCGGCGGTCGCGGCGGTGCTGTCGCCGGCGGTGCGGCTCGGCGCCGCGCGGGTGGACGAGTCGGAGCTGGCGTTGGGAGCGAGCAAGCTGGGAGGGCGCCCCGATCTGCCGGAGGGGGTGGCCTGGCCGGAGCACGGCGGCGTGGCGATGACCTTCGTGGCGCAGCTCCGGCTCGCCGAGGTCGCCGGGCTGGGCGTGTGCCCCCCGCTGCCGTCGTCGGGGATCCTGGCGGTCTTCGTGGCCGATGAGGCGCTCGACGAGGCGCCGTCGGCCGGTGCGGTGCGGTTCATCCCGGACGGCGCGCCGCTGACCCGCCGGGACCCGCCGCCGACCTTCCAGAAGCACCGCGCCGGGCGGCCGGCGCGGCAGCCGCACCCGGCGTGTCGGCTGTCCTTCGCGGCCACCGCCCAGCTCGCGGCCCCGAGCCACCCGGCGGCCTGGTCCGCGGGCTATGCGGCGGTGCAGGCGCGCTTCGCGCACCCCCCGGTGCACACGCTGCTCGGGTTCCCGGACGGCTGGCAGGGCGACCTGACCGGCGGTCTGCGGCAGCTGCTCGCCGTGGTCCCCGAGCCGCAGGCGGCGATGGCGTGGGGCGACGCGCAGGCGCTGTGGTTCCGCATCCGAGAAGCGGACCTGGCGGTGGGGTCGTTTGGGGAGGTCGTGGTGCAGCTGGGGGGGTGACGGGCCAGGTGCGAGGCCTCGCGCGGGGTCGCGGTGGGGCGCACCAGCGTTTCACCCCATCGGCGCGATCAGCGCGGCCAGCGCCAGGAGCGCTCAGAGGCTCGCCCCGTAGATCAGGTGCACCGCCCCGTCGTTCGGGAACTCCCCGGACTCGCGCGGCGAACTCACGATCAGGTCCGTTCGCGCGTCCCCATCGAGGGCCGCCGACTTGAGCCGGAACCCGAAGGCGTCTGGACCCGTGTCGCCGCTCGTCAGCACCACGTCCGCGTCGGCCGGCGTCAGCGTGCCCCGGGGCGGGTGCAGGAAGAGCAGCACCTGGCCGGGGCCCTCGGCGCTGTAGAGCGACCCCGGCTGACCCACCGCGAGGTCCGGCTGGCCGTCCCCGTCGAAGTCGCCCGCCGCCAGGCCGTAGCCGCTCCACTCGAAGCCGTCGCCCGAGCGGAAGACCCAGTCCGCCGCGCGGATCCCTCGCCGAGCGCCGTCGAGCGGTTTCGCCCGCCAGCGGGGTAAGCTCGGCCATGGCTGCCGATCCCCCCGGCGACCGATTGCACCGCGCAGCATTCGACATCCGGGCCGCCGCATCGGGCGAGGTTTCCACCTCGACGGCCTCGACGGCGGGCGGAGCGGCCGTCCGGTATCTCCGCGCCCGTCAGCGCGGTTCGCCGCCGGTCTCCGCTGGCGCCGTCCAGCGCGCCGCCCAGTCGAGCATCTCGGCGAGGGTCTGTCCCAAGCTCTCCCGGGCCCGGTAGCCGTGGTCCTCGAAGGGCAGCTCCACATACCGGACGGTCGCCCCCAGGCCCTTCAACGCGTCGTACAGCCGCTGCGACTGCACCGGCCAGGTCCCCGTGTTCTTGTCGTCGCCCCCGTGGATCAGCAGCAGCGGCTCGTTGATCCGATCGGCGACCGCGAAGGGCGACATCGCCACATAGGTGTCCGTCGCCTCCCAGAAGGTGCGCTCCTCGCCTTGGAAGCCGAAGGGCGTCAGGGTCCGGTTGTAAGCGCCGCTGCGCGCGATGCCGGCGCGGAACAGGTCGGTGTGCGCCAGCAGGTTCGCGGTGGTGAAGGCCCCGTAGCTGTGCCCCCCCACGACGACCCGCGCCGGATCGACCCACCCCGCCGCAGCCAGCGCGGCGACATGGGCCTGCGCGCCGGCCTGGAGCTGGGCCACATAGGTGTCGTTGGGCTGGGCGTCCCCCTCCCCGACGATGGGGAGGGTGGGGTTGTCGACCACCACCCAGCCCTGCAGCAAGGCATACAGGGGAGACGCCCCCGACGGGCGGGTGAAGGTCGACGCGCTGGTCGTCACCTGGCCAGCGTCCTGCTTGCGCTTGAATTCGGCCGGATACACCCAGAAGAGCGCGGGACGGGGGCCGTCGCGCGCCGGGTCGTAGCCCGGGGGGAAGTACACCGTGGCGGTGAGCGACACCCCGTCGGCGCGGGGGTAGGTCTGCAGGGACTTGCGGACGGCGGCGAAGGCCGGCGCCCAGTCGGCGAAGGCGGTGAGGGGCCGCGCGCGCCCGCCGTCGTGCTGGACCAGCTGCGGGGGGGTCGTCGGGCTCTCGCGCCAGGTGACGAAGCGCCGGCCGGCGTCGTCGAGCAGGTCGACCAGCGACTCGAGGGCGGCGGCGTCGGCGCGCCACCGGCGGTCGGCGACGAGGCCGTTGGGCGTCAGGCGGACCCGGTCGAGGAACGGGCGCAGCCCGTCGGGCGACGCGCCGGCGCCCGCGAACCACAGCGCGCCGTCGGGGGCGCGGCGGAGCACCATCCCGCCGGTGGGGCCGCGGGTGAGCAGGGGGCGACCGGGGTCGGCGTAGGCGTCCTGGCTGCTGCGGTCGACCAGCCGCTCGGCCGGGCGCGCGGGGTCGCCGGGGGCCACCCGCCAGAGCTGCGTCCGGCGGTCGGACCACCGCGCGGTCTCCACCAGGGCGAGCGCGTCGTCGCCCCACCAGACGCCCTGGATCCGCCAGGCGGCGTCGTGGATGGGCGTCGGCTCCCCGGTGAAGGGGGCGTCCCACACCGCGAGCCGGTCGCGGCGGTCGGCGGGGGCGTCGGGGTCGCCGCCGTCCAGCGCCGAGAGGACGAAGAGCGAGGCCGGCCGGTCGCCCCGCCACCCGACCTCGCGCGGACCGGGTCGGACCGCGTCGAACCGCGTCGAGACGCGATCGGCGAGGGGCAGCACGCCGAGCGGGGTCACCGCGCCCGTGTCGACCGCGAGCACCGACCGCGCGCGGGCGAAGGCGTCCCAGCCCACCTCGGACGACCACGGGGGCTCGAGGTCGTCGACCAGCACGTACCGCCCGTCGGGCGAGACGGAGAAGCGCGCGATCTCGCCCTCGAGCAGGGGGGTGATCGTCCCGTCGGGGGCGACCCGCACGAGGCGGCTCCGGGTGTGGTGCGCGAACAGCGCCCGCGCCGCGGCGGTGCGCAGCAGGTCGGGGATCGTCCGGGAGGGGCGCTTCTCGCCGAGGTTCTCCTCCACGCGCGGCCCGGTCGGCACGGCCGGCGCCACCGGGGCGGGCGCGCCCAGCCGCTGCTTGCAGACGAAGCCCGCGCCGGCCGGGAGCCAGGCGCACGGGGCGCCCGTCACCGCGTGCAGGTCGCCCACCACCCGCGTCGGATGCCCGGGATCGGCGGTGGTCGCCACCCACAGCTCGTAGCCGGCGGGGCCGAGCGCGGTCAGCGCCACCGCGGTGTCGTCGGGCGCCCAGCTCCAGCCGGTGATCGCCCGGTCGGCGGGCAGGCCGATCGGCGTCCCCGTCCCGCTGGCGTCGCGCGCGCGCAGCCACCCCGCCGGGTACCGCATCGGCTCGGCGGGGCCGTCGGTCTGCGGATCGATCCGCAGGCCGGCCAGGGCGACCTCGGGCGCCGCCAGCTCCGCGAGCGCCGGCAGGGCGGGGCGGGCGAAGAAGGC
>Ga0164294_10004688_pt1 | contig 11887 bp, 10 predicted proteins | sample GEODES005metaG_FD_111479 | JGI IMG/M metagenome (GOLD analysis project Ga0164294, IMG submission 111479) | Oligotrophic lake water microbial communities from Sparkling Lake, Wisconsin, USA - GEODES005 metaG | ecosystem: Environmental > Aquatic > Freshwater > Lake | place: USA: Sparkling Lake... | reverse complement strand
GGTGGGCTCGTCGACTGTTTTGGAATTTTTGGGTTTGAAGTTCAATAGTGATGCTAAAATTTTAAAACGTAAAATGGATTCTGCGGGCATGTGCTTTTTGCATGCGCCATTATTTCATCCGGCGATGAGGTTTGTGGGTCCTATTCGAAAAGAGCTGGGGATGAAAACCTTTTTTAATTTATTGGGACCTTTGTTGAACCCCGCTCGGGTCAATAAGCAATTGACCGGTGTGTATTCGCCTTCAGCTTTTGAATTATATGCAGGCTTTTTTAAGGAGAGTCAAAATAAATATGGAATTGTTTATTCTGAGGATGGATATGACGAGATTTCATTGACGTCATCATTTCGTTTGACGACACATGCAGGAGAAAAAGTATACCAACCAGCTGATTTAGGTTGTTCGCAGGTACAGCAATCTGATTTGCATGGGGGAGCAAATGTAGAGGAATCAGCCAAAATGCTGTATAAGATTTTACAAAGAGAGGGAACTGTGGCGCAAACACAGGCTGTTTTGGCGAATGCGGGCGCTGCTTTATGGGTAGCGGAAAAGTCGGCAAGCTTTCAGGACGGATATTTAATGGCGAAAGAGTCACTTGAAAGTGGTCGGGCTTTTCAGGCGTTTAAGAAGTTTATAATGGATTAAATAGGTTAAATAGACGCGAGTTATCACGTCTCTACATGTTATGACGTGATAATCGCGTTGGGTATAAGAAACATAAAATGAGCATTTTAGATCAAATTATTGCGAAGAAAAGGGAGGAGGTTGCGGCATGCAAACGGTATAAATCCGTGGCTGAATTAGAGAAGCAAGGGTATTTTGCGCGCGCTTGCCATTCCTTATCGATGTCTTTAATTGCTCCTGCATCTACGGGAATTATTGCCGAATTTAAACGTAAGTCGCCATCCAAAGGAATCATCAATGATCGAATGGGCGTGGATGAAGTGACGAGGGGATATGTGGAAGCTGGTGCTGCATGTTTGTCGGTGCTGACGGATGAGCATTTTTTTGGCGGTACTTATGCAGATTTTGAATTAGCTAGAAAGACGAATCCGGGAACGCCTTTACTGCGCAAGGATTTTATGATCGACGAATATCAAATTATTGAAGCTAAATCAATGGGTGCGGATGTTGTTTTGTTGATAGCCGCCTCTTTAAGTCCTTCCGAAATTAAAACATTAGGAACCTTAGCGCGTTCTTTAGGCATGGAGACTTTGTTAGAGGTACATGACCAAGAAGAATTGGATCGAAGTGTAGGGGATTACATTTCGGTTGTGGGTGTAAATAATCGAAATTTGAAGAATTTTTCGGAGCAAAATGTGGAGGCTTCAAAGGTGTTGGCGGATAAAATTCCGGCTCAATTTGTGAAGGTTTCTGAAAGTTGTATATCGAGTGCGGAGATTATTAAGGAGTTGAAAACATATGGATATCGCGGGTTTTTGATTGGCGAAAGTTTTATGAAAACGACGAATCCTGGGGCTGCTTTAACTGATTTTTTAAAATAGGTGCGATGAAGTGGAAGGTCTGTGGTATGCGAGATTTAGGGAATATTGAGGATGTCGCTGCATGTGAGCCAGACTTTATGGGATTTATTTGGGCCCCAAAATCGCCCAGGTATGTAGGGGAGGATTTCATAATTCCTGACTTGCCTAAAAGTATAAAGGCCGTTGGGGTATTTGTGGACGCATCCGTAGGGAAAATAGCTGAAATGGCGAAAAGGTCCGGTTTTGTGTGGGTCCAATTGCATGGCCAGGAATCGGCCAATGACATATTAAAATTAAAGTCTTTGGGACTGAAGGTGATCAAGGCTATTTCCGTGAGCAATGAAAATGATTTGTTGGATTGTGTGGGGGAGCCGGATTTATTTTTATTGGATACGAAAAAGGGGGAACAGGTGGGTGGAACAGGAATGACATTTGATTGGGCTATACTGAAGGCATATAAAAAGTCCATTCCGTTTATATTGGCCGGCGGATTAGGGGAGGAAAATGTGGCGGAAGCGATATCTTTGTCGGCGCAATTTCCCATCTATGCGCTTGATTTTAATAGTAAATTAGAGTTAATACCTGGATTTAAGAATATAGAAAAAGTTAAAAATATTTCAAAAATAATTGACAGATGATCGATGCAGGAATATCTTTTCATGTGAGTGAAAAGGGTTATTATGGTGATTTTGGGGGAGCTTTTATCCCTGAAATGTTGTATCCCAATGTAGAGGAATTGCGTTTACATTATTTGGAATACATGATGGAACCTAGCTTTCAAAAGGAATTTCATTTCTTATTGAAGGATTTTGTGGGCCGACCGACTCCCTTGTTTAAGGCGGAGCGCTTGTCAGCTAAATACAATACTCAAATTTATTTGAAGCGGGAGGACTTGTGCCATACGGGTGCTCACAAAGTGAATAATACGATCGGTCAGATTTTGATCGCTAAGCGCTTGGGCAAGCATAAAATTGTGGCTGAAACAGGTGCTGGACAGCATGGAGTGGCAACGGCTACGGTTTGTGCTTTGATGGGCATGGAATGTATTATTTACATGGGAGCTATTGATATAGATCGTCAAGCGCCTAATGTGGCTCGAATGAAAATGCTTGGGGCTTCTGTTGTTGCCGCGCAATCCGGGTCAAAGACTTTGAAAGATGCGACCAATGAGGCGATGCGTCATTGGATTAATCATCCGGTAGATACGCATTATATTATTGGTTCCGTGGTGGGCCCGCACCCTTATCCTGATATGGTTGCCAAATTCCAATCGGTTATATCGGAGGAAATCAAATGGCAATTACAAGAGAAAGAGGGACGCGATTACCCAGATTATATATTAGCTTGTGTGGGAGGTGGTTCAAATGCCGCGGGTGCATTTTATCATTATTTAGATGAACCGCGAACAGCTTTAATTGCTGCGGAGGCGGCTGGTCAAGGTATTTCAACGGGTCATTCGGCTGCGACCACTTTTTTGGGAAAACCCGGTGTTTTGCATGGATCCAAAAGCTTGTTGATGCAAACGGAAGATGGCCAAGTGATTGAGCCTTATTCGATTTCGGCGGGTTTGGATTATCCAGGAATTGGGCCTTTGCATGCTCATTTGGCTACATCTGGTCGAGCGAAGTTCTTTGATATTACAGATGATGAAGCGTTAGATGCTGCCCTAGAATGCTCAATGCTGGAGGGGATTATCCCCGCATTGGAAACGGCGCATGCGCTTGCGGTGTTTGGAAAATTAGGAGCAAAACCTGATGAAATTTCGGTTGTCAATTTATCAGGAAGAGGGGATAAGGATTTGGCGACATACCAAGAAAAATTAAAATTGAACCAGTAATTATGAATCGTATATCAACGTTATTTAAATCAACTCGTGAGCCTATTTTAAATATTTATGCGACGGCGGGCTATCCTAATTTTGGAGATACCATGCTGGTTTTAAATGCATTGCAAGATGGCGGAGTTGATATTATAGAAATTGGGATGCCTTATTCTGACCCGGTAGCTGATGGGGAGACGATCCAGCAATCAAACCAAGTTTCTTTAGATCAAGGTATGACCGTGATGCATCTGTTTGATCAGCTCAAAAATATGCGGCAAACTATTTCTGTTCCTGTTTTATTGATGGGGTATATTAATCCTGTGTTGCAATTTGGGGTTGAGCGCTTTTGTCAAAAATGCCAGGAAGTGGGAGTCGATGGGTTAATTTTACCTGATTTGCCTTTGGCAGAATATCAACTAAGTTATCAGTCTATTTTCGAGCAATATGGGTTATTGAATATCTTTTTAATTACCCCTCAAACATCCGATGAGCGTATAAAGCAAATCGATTCCGTTAGTGAGGGATTTATTTATATGGTATCATCTGCTAGTACCACAGGTGCCAAAACAGGTATTTCATCAGACCAAGAAGCCTATTTCAAGCGGATTGACAACATGAATTTAAAAAATCCAAGGCTTGTTGGCTTTGGAATCTCCGACCGAGAGAGTTTTATTAAGGCTTCAAATGGGGCCTCGGGGGCAATTATTGGCAGTGCATTTGTAAAACTTTTAGGGAATGCTAAAAATCTACGAGAGGAAATTGTGGGATTCGTGAAAAGTATCAAGGGATTAAAATAAATTTTAGGATTATTTTTAATCATTCTTTTCAAAAAAGATTTTATTTTTCTATCTTTGCAACCCGAATCAGCTCGGCTTATGTACAATTGGACCGCTAAGCGCTGATAATCATCCAAAATTTAAGAAAGATGAGTGAATTAATTAAGTTTGTTGAATCAGAAAGTGCACCACGTAGAGCGGAGCATCCAGAATTTGGAGCTGGCGATACAGTTAATGTACACGTAAAAATTCGTGAAGGAAACAAGGAGCGTATCCAGGTATTCCAAGGTTTAGTTATTCAGCGCAAGAATTCAGGTGCTGGAGAGACTTTTACCGTTCGTAAGATTTCAAATGGAATTGGAGTAGAGCGTATCTTCCCAATCTTATCTCCAAATGTTGACAAGATCGAGGTTACCCGTCGTGGTAAAGTTCGTCGTGCTCGTTTATACTACATGAGAGGTAAGCAAGGAAAAGCGGCTCGTGTAAAAGAGAAGAAAAAATAGGTTTGAGATTTTTATAAATAAAAAAGCTGTTCAGAAATGAACAGCTTTTTTTGTTTAATTTATTTCGAAAAATTGAAAATTAGTTTACCCTTTCTCTACTTTTCTGACATTGGTGTTGATGGTATCTGATTCAATCAAACCATCGCGCAAACGAATGATCCGGTGCGCATATTGAGCGATGTCATCCTCGTGGGTTACCATGACAATGGTATTTCCTTTTTTATGTAATTGGTCAAAAAGGTCCATGATTTCGTAGGAGGTTTTTGAATCTAAGTTACCTGTGGGCTCATCTGCTAATAAAATCGATGGGTCGTTTACGAGTGCACGTGCTACGGCCACACGTTGTCTTTGTCCCCCTGAAAGTTCATTGGGCTTATGCAGAGCACGATTATCTAAACCTACGCCACGCAAGGTTTCCATGGCAATTTCAGTTCTTCTCGCTTTGGAATATCCTGCATAAATTAATGGAAGAGCTACATTTTCAAGTGCGGATTGGCGCGGAAGTAAGTTGAACGTTTGAAAAACAAATCCAATTTCTTTATTTCTTACGGCAGCTAACTCGTTTTCCGACATTTCAGAAACGTCTTGTCCATTAAGAATATATTTTCCGGTGCTAGGCGTATCTAAACAGCCTACTATGTTCATGAGTGTTGATTTACCAGATCCAGAGGGTCCCATAAAAGCCACATATTCGCCTTTGTTCACGGAGATATTGATGTTCTTTAATGCATCGATTACCTCTTCGCCCATCACGTAGCGTTTGGAAATATTTTGGGTCTCAATTATTTTAGTCATGTGTAAATCTATAATTCATTCAAAAATACATCCAAAGTTTGAAAGTATCTTGAGTTTTAGACAAAAGATACAAGCGGGGGATAAAGTGGGATATAGGTGGATAAGAGGTTTGATTCCTGCGCACGTTTTTTTAGCTTTGTCTGAATGAAATATATTCCGGCTTTAGATGGAGTTCGTGCCATCGCTATTTTATTGGTCTTGGTTTTCCATTGGTTCCCGGAGGGAGTTGGAATTAATATTTTACCTAATGGCCCTATCGGAGTAACCTTATTTTTTGTTTTGTCGGGCTATTTGATTTCCAATATCTTAATGGAGCAACAGACCAAAGCGCAATTTTTTCGCTCGTTTAAGAACTTCGTTATCCGCAGAGCTCTCCGTATTTTCCCCATTTATTTTTTAGTATTGGCGGGATTGTTGGTTTTAAAAAGAGCCTCTATCACGATTAATACCGACTTTTATGCGCATCCATGGTATTATTGGACCTACTTGTATAATCATTGGTTGGAGCAGCATACTAATTGGGCAGATACCTTGTCTCCATATTGGTCCTTGTCGGTAGAGGAGCAGTTTTATGTCCTATGGCCTTTTTGTATTTTGTTAATTTCGAGTCGTTTTCGGGCCTATTTTTTATGGTTTTGCGTGCTTTTGGGGATTGCGTTCAGGTATTATTCCGTGCATCTCCAACAAGGAATCGGGGTGTATATGTTGACCTGCGTCGACACCTTCGCTTGGGGTGCTTTATTAGCGCATTACATCCGTGATGGAAGATCTGCAGACATATCCATATGGATCCGACGATTGATTATTCCCGTCGTATTTTGTTTTTTATTGATTTGCATAAAACATACGGATGCCGATTTAGTCAAACAATTATTTTTTAGAACATTCACCTCTTTGGTTTCAGTTGCCGTACTTTTTTATGCCATGCAGGCCGGGAATTTTGCTAAAATTTTGTCGATCAGTCCCTTGCGTTTAATCGGCCAAATGTCCTATGGTATTTATTTGTATCATATGTTGGTCCCCGATTTATTTTTCAAAATAGCTGGGAAATTACATATTCCAATTCCCGAATTGCCTTTTAATATCGTCCCTTTTATCGTGTTGTTCACCTTTTCTTTTCTATCGCTTCATGTGATTGAAAAGCCAATACAAAGTTTTAAAAGGTTTTTTGTTTCTTAATCTTTTTGATCAACCGCATAAAAAAAGCCCGAACATGACGCTCGGGCTTTTAATGATCTTAAAAGAATTTTACAATCCTTTTGCTTTCTTAACTACTTCTTCCGCAAGGTTTTGTGGAACAAATTCGTAGTGAGAGAACGTCAATGATGCTGTAGCACGTCCTGAAGACATCGTACGTAAATCAGTTACGTAACCAAATAATTCAGAAAGAGGCACGTCAGCCTTTAAGATTACAGCTCCTTGACGGGAATCCATACCCTTCATGATTCCACGGCGACGGTTTAAGTCACCTGTGATTGGACCTGTGTACTCATCAGGAGTAACAACATCCACGGCCATGATTGGCTCCATCAATTTAGCACCAGCTTGTTTCGCTGATTCTTTATAACCCATGCGGGCTGCTAATTCAAATGATAATGAATCTGAATCGACATCGTGGAAAGATCCGTGGAATAAACGAACTTTCATGGAATCCATTGGATATCCTGCTAAAGCTCCCGTTTTCATCGCTTCTTCAAATCCTTTTTGAACCGCTGGAATGAATTCACGAGGAATCACACCACCCACAATATTATTAACAAATTCTAAACCTGGTTTTTCGTCTTCTCTTGGCCCGATTTCAAATACGATATCAGCGAACTTACCACGACCACCTGATTGTTTCTTGTAAACTTCACGGTGTTCAGTTGTCTTAGTTAAAGACTCCTTGTAAGCAACTTGAGGAGCACCTTGGTTTACTTCTACATTGAACTCGCGACGCATACGGTCGATGATAATTTCTAGGTGAAGCTCACCCATTCCTTTGATGATGGTTTGACCAGTTTCCTCGTTAGATTCTACTTGTAAAGTAGGATCTTCTTCGATCAACTTAGTGATCGCTTTAGAGAAGTTATCAGCATCAGCCGCTTTCTTAGGCTCAATCGCATAACCAATAACTGGTTCTGGGAAATCCATTGCCTCTAATATAATTGGATGCTTCTCGTCAGAAAGAGTATCCCCCGTTTTAATATCTTTAAATCCTACCACCGCACCAATATCTCCAGCACCTAAACGAGGAATCGCATTTTGCTTATTTGCGTGCATTTGGAAAATACGAGAGATACGCTCCTTATTTCCTGAACGGTTGTTCAATACATAAGAACCTGAATCTAAACCTCCTGAATAAGCACGGATGAAACATAAACGACCTACGTAAGGATCCGTAGCAATTTTAAATGCCAAAGCCGCAAATGGCTCAGACTCACTCGGCTTTCTTAAGATTTCAGCACCGGTGTCAGGGTGAACCCCTTTTACTCCTTCTTTGTCCATCGGTGAAGGCAAAATAGCCATCACGTAATCCAACATCGTCTGAACACCTTTGTTTTTGAAAGATGATCCACAAAGCATTGGAACGATTTTCATTGATATAGTCGCCGCACGTAATGCCGCCAAAATTTCATCTTCTGTGATGGACGCAGGATCTTCGAAGTATTTCTCCATCAAAGTCTCATCAAACTCAGCTACTGCTTCTAATAATTTCTCACGGTATTCAGTCGCCTCTTCCAACATATCATCTGGAATTGGAACTTCTACAAACGTCATTCCTTTATCTGCCTCATTCCACTTAATTCCACGGAAGTTAACTAAGTCAACCACCCCTTCGAAACCATCTTCAGCCCCAATTGGCAATTGAAGTGGCACCGCATAACTACCTAACATCTCTTTCACCTGCTTACACACGTTTAAGAAATCAGCACCCGAACGGTCCATCTTGTTGACAAATCCAATACGAGCTACATTGTAGTTATTCGCCAAACGCCAGTTGGTCTCCGACTGTGGCTCAACGCCATCTACCGCCGAAAACAAAAATACTAGACCATCTAATACACGTAAAGAACGATTTACCTCTACGGTAAAATCTACGTGACCCGGAGTGTCAATAATGTTGATGTGATAATCTTGATCGCGGTATTTCCAACCTACTGTGGTTGCTGCCGATGTGATCGTGATTCCACGCTCCTGCTCTTGCTCCATCCAGTCCATGGTAGCCGCTCCATCATGTACCTCACCTATTTTGTGAGAAACCCCAGCATAATAGAGAATACGTTCTGTTGTGGTGGTTTTACCAGCATCAATGTGCGCAGCAATACCAATGTTTCTAGTAAATCTTAAATCGCGTGCCATTTTTAAATTTAATTATGAAATGTTTTTTTTAACTCTATTTTTAAATGATCAAGTACTTGGACAACAAAACAATATGTTTTCGTTTTAGTACTGATTTAGGGGTGCAAAATTACTGAAACTTATATTAAATACAAAAGTTTTTCTAGATGTTTAAGAGCTTTTTACAATTAGTTTATCCAAGGCTCTGTGGAGCTTGCCAATTTCCACTATTAGCGTCGGAAGATTTTATCTGTACGGGCTGTCGATTCGACTTGCCAAAGCCGGGTTTATTTATACCCACGCCTAATTGGATTACGGCAAAATTTGACGGATTATTTGATTTTACAGATGCTAATGCCTTTTTTTTATTTGCTGAGGGAAGTCGAGTTCAGCACCTTATGCATGAGGTTAAATATAAGGGGCATGCTGATTTAGGGAAGTTTTTGGGTTTTTGGTGTGGCAAGGAATTACAAAAAGCTCATTCATTTATTTTTTATGATGTGATGATCCCTATTCCACTTTTTGCTAAAAAACTAAACGAAAGAGGATATAATCAGGCAGCATGCTTGACCAAAGGAATCCAACAAGCCACCGGATTGCCTAGTCTTGAACACGTATTAATTCGTAAAATTCAAAGTAAATCTTTGGTTGGCCAAAATAGAGCTCAGCGATATGAATCTCTGTCAGATGCTTTTGGGGTAGAAAATGAGGCGCTGATTAAGGACAAACACATTTTAATCGTAGACGACACCTTGACTACAGGGGCTACTTTTTTAGCGGCCGCCGAAAAACTAAAAGCCGCCGGGGCAAGAGAAATTTCTTTTCTCGCACTGGCGGCTTTAAAATGATTTTTTATTTATTTAATCCAGCAGATATCATGGCGCAACGGAAACCAATGGTCGCCGTAGCAGAATCCTGATCTAAGAATCTACGAGAACCTGGAGCTAACCAATAAGAAATGTCAGCCCATGAACCTCCTTTGTAAACTCTGGATTTATTGTCAATTAATGAATTATTGTTTTTGCTATCGTATCGAGAAGCTTTGTCTAATTTATCATTTCGACGCATAGGATTTAAGTCATTGAAATCTTGAAAAGATAAGGGACGATATAAATCCATCACCCACTCATTCACATTTCCTGCCATTTGATATAAGCCGAAATCGTTAGGAGCATATTTGTAAATTTCAGCGGTAATGATTGCGCCATCATTTGATTTACCCGCAATACCCGCATAATCACCTCGTCCACGCTTGAAATTGGCTAACATCGTTCCTCTGCCTTTTCCGCTAGATTCTCTTAATGATGGACCATCCCAAGGATAAATTCGTTGGTTTGCTTGGTTTTCATCTTGTTGTTGAGTTCCAATCATCGCCTTCGCCGCATATTCCCATTCCGCCTCAGTAGGCAATCGATATGATGGTAAAATACGTCCTGATTCTATACTTACTCTTGCCGGGGCATTGGCTCTAGTCGCAGCTGAAGCTGTTGCCGCACCCGTCTTAGTTGCTTTAGGCGCTTTTGTTTTAGCATTTCCTCCAGCTAAATTTTGATTCACTACAGCCGTTCTCCACAACGAATAATCGGTCGCTTGAGTCCAAGAAATTCCGACTACTGGATACATTCTAAATCCTGGGAACCTCAAATATTGCTCGACATATGGATCATTAAAGGCTAAATCATTACGCCAAACAGTCGTATCAGGTAAGGCAGCCTCATAAAAATCTAAGGTTGAATCTTTTTGAACGGAATATAAATATTCTAAATAATGCACATTCGCGATTTCCGTTTCATCCATGTAAAATGATTGCACAGAAACCGTACGTTCGATGTTATCATGCGTTCCCATCACATCTTCTTCGATGGATCCCATGGTAAAACGACCCCCTTCAATAAAGACTAAGTTAGGCCCAATGAGCTGTCCTGTGAATTTTTTATCGACCTGAAATCCTGCTTTTTGATTATATGCAAGACCGGTTACAGAAGAAGAACTTCCGACGTTGACACTATTAGGTTTGCCGCCTAGACTTCCACCTAATTTACTTCCGATGCCGCTTGGGCAGGATGTCATTAACACCGCGATGCCGCAAAGGCCTAAAACAAATTTTAATTTAGCAATCATCTATATGTTCTTTTCTACAGAATTTGAAAAACAAAGGTATGAAATTCAAGCAATTTGCTCAAAATTAACCTAAAATATCTATCAAAATACTATTTAAATCTTTTATTGTACTTACTTTTTCTACTTGGAGGATCAATTTACCCCCTTTTTCACGTAATTGGCAGCTTCCTTTTTTCTTATTTACAAATTGAATGACCTGGCCTATTATGGTTGTCCCAGTATTTGACTGCGCCTCCATAGAAACGAAATACAATTTCAAAATATTGCCCTTCAACGTGATTTTTTCTATTCCGAGTACCTGAGCTTTCCAACGGCAAGCAACTAATTCGTACATATCTCGCACTTCTGTTGGCCATTCGCCAAAGCGATCTTTCACCTCAGCCATAAATTCATCCAACTCTTTTTCGTTCTCGATCTCATCTAGTCGCGTATACAAGGCTAGTCGTTCCGAAATGCTACTCACATAATCTTCTGGAATCAGAACTCTTAAATCGGTTTCGATTTGACAATCTACTTTTAAGGCCTCTGCCACAACCCCTAAATCTGTCTCAAATAAAGATTTAAATTCGTTTTCTTTTAATTCTTGGACTGCCTCATCTAAGATTTTGTGATACATGTCATATCCTAAATCATTAATAAATCCGCTCTGTTCTCCTCCCAATAAATTTCCGGCTCCTCGAATGTCTAAATCACGCATGGCTACTTTGATGCCGTCTCCCAAATCCGCAAATTCCTCCAAGGCGCTTAATCTTTTTCTCGCATCGCTGGTTAAGGAGGCTAAAGATGGGGTGGCCAAAAAGCAATAGGCTTTTTTATTCGACCTGCCTACGCGGCCACGCATTTGATGTAAATCGGAAAGACCAAAATGGTTTGCGTTCAAAATATAAATGGTATTGGCATTTGGAATGTCCAAGCCGGATTCGATGATGTTTGTGGCAACTAATACATCGAAATGGCCTTCAATAAACCCGAGCATGATTTTCTCTAATTTATCGCCTTCCATTTGTCCATGCGCCACGCCTATTTTAGCGTCGGGAACTAAACGCAAAATCCGGTTGGCCGTACTC
>Ga0164294_10004686_pt1 | contig 11892 bp, 9 predicted proteins | sample GEODES005metaG_FD_111479 | JGI IMG/M metagenome (GOLD analysis project Ga0164294, IMG submission 111479) | Oligotrophic lake water microbial communities from Sparkling Lake, Wisconsin, USA - GEODES005 metaG | ecosystem: Environmental > Aquatic > Freshwater > Lake | place: USA: Sparkling Lake... | reverse complement strand
GCTCGTCGGGCGCGAGCGGCGCGGGCGCGTCCGCGAGGAGGGCGAGCACGGGCAGCAGGTCGGGGCGCCTGGCCAACGCCTGCGCCAGCTCGTCGCGGTGGAGCGCGGCCCAGTCGGCCGGCAGCGGCGGGAGCGGCTCGAGCAGGGTGTAGCGGCCGGCCTCGACGCGCAGCGCGCCACCCGGCGCCACCGCCGTCCACACCTGGCCGGTCGCGCCCGCACCCAGCCGCCGGCCGAGCGGGTAAGGTCCGACGCGGCTCACGAGCCGGTCACGAGAATCGCCAGCGAGCGTCCAGCGGCGTCGAGGCAGACGTCCGTCGCGGCGAGGCTCCCACCGCTGTCGTTGGCGGGCTCCGCCGAGGCCTCCCCACCCGCGCGCGCTTCCCAGCACCACCCCACGCGACCCCGCATGGTCTCTCCAACGCCTCTTGTCGAACCTATCTCGATTCCGGGCCGGGCGCCGCGCCCGCCGGTGACCGCCGGGCCAGCCCGCCCCGGTCCTATTCGGGCGGGAGGACGCGCTCGATCGACACGCCCAGGTCGAAGGTCACATCGGAGCTGTCGGGCGCCGACTGGTGCAAGGCGACGGCGATCGTGTTCTCCCCCTCGACCAGTCCGGCCGGGTCGACCGCATTGCCGAAGTAGCTGTACTCGCCCACGCCGCCGATCGACGACAGGGCGTAGGTGGTCGCGGTCAGCGGGTCGGCGGGGAGGTTGGAGCGCAGCACCTCGGCGCCGTTCAGCCAGATCACCACGCCGTCGTCGCGGGCGAGGTCGAGCCGCAGCGCGGTGACCGACGCCACATCCTGGACGGTGAAGGTGGTGCGGAACTGGTAGGTGACCCACTTGGCGGCCTCGTCGGGCCCGAAGGGGATCGCCGTGACGATGTGTGTGTCGCCATAGCCGAGGTAGCCCGGCCCTTCCGGCCAGGCGCTGTCGTCGAAGGCCGGCTCAAACCACCCGGCCGGCGGCTCGCCGGCCTCCGCGCGCCACCGCCAGCGGCTGCCGGTGGGGAGGGGGATCTCCTCGACCACCACGGGCGGCACATTGCTGCGGCCGGGCGTCCCCACCCACACGAGGGCGGCACAGACCGCCGGGTCGGGGCAGCAATCGGTCGACCGCGCCACCGCCAGGTCTTCGACCAGGGGGCCGAAGTGGAGGATCTCCCCGGCGCCGTCCCCGCGGTACAGGGCCACCGTGTCGCCGTCCTTCGAGAGCTGAAACGGCAGGTGCAGGGCGCCGAGCCCGATGGCGTCGTCGGCCGAGAAGACCAGATGGCCGCCGGCGGGGATCGTCAGCGCCGGGTCGAGCGGGTGCCCGGCGCGGGGGTCGGGGTCGTCGCTCAGCGTCCACCCGGCCAGCGACACCGGGTCGGGCCCTGGATTGTGCAGCTCGATCCAGTCGCTGCGGGCGCCGGCGTCGTCGGTCCACGACACGGTGTTCGACGCCATCAGCTCGTTGATGCACAGCGACAGCGGCGGCACCGGCGCCGGCGGCGTGGTCGGGGTGGGGACGACCGGAGTGGTCGCCGTCACCGCGGTGTCCACGGTCGGCGCGGGGGGAGCCGCCGTGTCGTCCCGCTCCGGTGCGGGCGCCGCGCACCCCCACACCCACGCGGCCCACCCGACCCACCGCATCACAGCTCCCAAAACGCGCGCATGCCCGCCGGCCGCCCGTTGATCCAGCCCGACAGGAAGGCGCGGTCGTCCTCGACCCAGGTGCAGCCGCGCCGCGGGTCGGCCAGGGCGGCCGGGAGCGTCAGCGCGTCCCAGGCCGCGAGGTCGGTCTGCAGGTCCAGGCCGGCGAGGTGGTCGACGACATCGCGCACCGCCGCCCGGTGCGCCGCGCGACAGGTCGCGTCTTGGAAGCAGGCGCTCACCAGCCGCCCGACCGGCCAGTGCCAGTCCCCGCCCCAGCCCGAGAACGCGAGGTCGAGGTCGGTGGGGACGAAGGTGAGCCGGCCAGCGTTGGCCGGATTGAAATAGACGCGGTTGTTGTTGCGGTTCTGCGCGTAGCCGTCCCACTGCTCGATGTACTGCTCGGCGGCGAAGTACGCGTGGAAGGACGGCCAATCGACCAGCGGGTCGAGCTGGGCGTAGAAGTCGGGGTGCCCCGACCACAGGTCCAGGGCCGCGGTGATCGCGTGGATGTCGGCCCGGCCGACGTCGACACCCTCCTCGAGCGCGTACAGGTCGTGCACATCCGAGGTGAAGTCGAGCAAGGTGTAGTACCAACCGCCGTACCACACATACTTGCCGTCGTAGAGGTTCCCGCTGCCGTCGGCCCAGGCGTGGTCGAGCCACACGTCGTCTTCGGTCTCGACGAGCTGGTACAGCCCGTAGTCCGCGCCGTTGACCGTCACCTGGGTCCAGGTCAGCCGCGGGACCGCGACACCAGCCTCGGCATAGACCCGAAAGCCGAGCTTCTCGCGCAGGTACGAGCAGTCGCCCACGCTGTTGTTGAGCGTCACGGTCTCGACCCCGAACAGCTCCTGACCCGCCACGAACTGGTTGAAGTCCACCTTGAACTTCGGCTTGTCGGAGAGCACCCGAAACGACCCGATCTTGCCGCGCAGCCGCACGCCGACCTGCCCGACCGGTGCGCCGTCGACCACCACGTCGCCGACCGCGTAGGTGAACGGGTCGACCTCCAGCGCGGTGACCGACGCCTCGGGCAAGACGATGTCGACCTGGTGGATCCGCGCGTCGTCGAACAGCAGCGCGGACGGATCACCGCCGGTCCAGCCCGCCACCGTCGACTCCGACACCGGGGTCGCGGGGGGCGTAGGGACCGGCGCGGGGGCGGGCGCGGGCGCCGGCAGCGTGGTCTCGGTGGGCAGGCCGGTCGACGCGGTCGCCGGGCGCGGTTCGGGGTCCGGGGCACAGGCGCCGAGGCCCACCGCGAGCCCGACGATCGCCCTATCTCTCCGCGCGCGCCACCCACCCCGCACAGCCACCCCCGGCCGTAGGATGGCGGCGCGGCGGCCGATCGTCAAGTGCCTAGTTGCGCGCGCGGGGGGCGCTGCGCGCGCCCTCGTGCGCCGCGTCGGCGACCACCCCGAGCGCCCCGGCGAGCCCGAGGCAACCGAACAGCGCGGCGACGAACAGCGCGACCGCCGCGATCACCGCCGCCACCTTCCACCAGGAGATCGGCGCATCGCCGACGAGCTTGCCGGTCTGGCCGTGGACCAGCACGCGGTAGAGCTGGTCGCGGTACCGGTACGCCCCGATGTAGATCGGCACGAGCACCGGGCGGCCCGACAGGCCCTCGACCAGCGCGCTCTGGCGCAGCGCGACCAGCCCGTGATCGCGCCGGATCGCCTCGCCGTGCCGCCGCCCCATCTCGGCCTCGGCCGCCGCCCGCGCGGCCGACCGCGTGAGCTGGCCGACCTCGAAGGGATCGGGCGACGCGCTCGGATCGAAGGGCGCGAGGCTGGACTCGTCAAACGATCCCAGGCGGCCCAGCTCGGCGAGGCGGACGGCCGACGACGCCGGCACAAGGATCTGCGCGTAGTTGAACGAATCCTGGCCCGCCACCGGACGTTTCCCGGACGCGGTCGACGCCGACACCAGGCCCGTCCAGTGCGACTCGCACCGCCCGCTCCACGCCCAGGCCGGCAGCAGCAGGCGGCGCAGGGTCAGCGAGGCCGACCGCAGGTCGCTCGGATACCAGATGGAGCTCTTGGCGAATCGCGCGAAGGACGCCGCGACATCCGCGTCGCTGACCGCGAAGGGGAGCGCCCCCTCCGGCGGCTCGATCCCCGCCAGGGCGTCCACCGTCGCCAACGCCGTCTCGCCACAGAACAAGCACGCCGGGAGGCGCGCCCCCGGGGCCGCCACCACCGTCCCGCCGCAGCCGGCGCAGCGCACCGCGTCCATCAGTGCCCCCCCACGGCCGCGGCGATCAGGGACGCCCCGCCCAGACACCCCGCGACCGCGAGCAGTGCGGCCAGGCCGATCCCCACCGCGACCCCCACCTTCACCAGGCTGGTGGGCACCGCGCCGGCGACCTCGCCCGTCTGGCCGTTCACGAGCAGACGCACCGGGCCCGACGGCCCCCGATAGACCGCGATCCACACGGGCAACAGCGCGAGGGTGACCGCGCTGATCTCCACCGCGGTGTCGCTCTCGAGGTGCCGGTGGGTGTCGCCCGGGAGGTGCCCCGACGCGATGACGTCGCGCTCCAACCGCCGCAGCTCCGCCTCTGCCACGTGGCGCGCGGCGGCCACGTCCACGGTCGGGAGCTCGGCGGCCACACCCGCCACCAGGGCTGGCGCGTACGGGAGCGCCCGCCCCAGGTCGAAGGGCTCGAGCGCGTTGGCCTCGGCCTCGGGCAGCCCCTGCGACGCCGACACGAGGTGGTCCTGCCAGCGCCGGACATGCGAGCCGCTGAGCGGGTACCACTCGGTCTCGCGGACCCGCCGGGTGCGGGTCTGCCGCTTGCCGTTCACCGTGACCGAGTAGGTCTCGGTGCGGTACCAGTAGATCCCGACGGACGCCGAGAAGGTGGTCCGCGCGACCGCGTCGTAGACATGGTGGGGCACGAGCGCCGCGCGGAGGGCTTCGGGCGACGCCGCTCGCCGCAGCACCTCAGGCGCGAACCACCGCCCGGCCAGGTGCGCGCGCAGGCGATCGGCGGCCTGGTCCCGCGTCAGGACGAACGGGACCACCCGATCGGGGGTGTGCGCGGGCGCGGGCGCCTCGACCAGGGCGGCATCGCAGAAGGTGCACCGCGCCGAAAACACGCCCTCTGCGAGCGAGACCGTGGCGCTGCACTGGCTGCACTGACGCGTCGGCACCCGAGCGACCTCCGGCCTGGACCCTACCGCACAGGCCGCGACGCGCACAACCCCCCGAGCGACCCGACCCCGTCGTCAGTTGGTCGAGGCTCCGTTGACGGTCGAGTAGATCGTGGAGAACATGGTTCGCATCGAGGTTCCGATCAGCCGGACGCCGCCGATGATCACCACGCCGATCAGGGCCGCGATCAAGCCGTACTCGATCGCGGTGGTACCGGACTCGTCGCCGAGAAACAATCCGAGCGAACCCATGGGGCCTCCCTGCGCACATCCGGCGCCCCCCTCCCGTATCCACCGGCCCGCTGGCGCCCCTGTTGCGGCTTTGTTGCGCCGAGGGGCGCAGGGAGCGGACCGAGCCCAGCCTGACCTGCCCGGCGCGGGGCAGACCGATGCACAACGCCCCGACATCCGGTATTCTCCAAGCCGTCCCACGCGCCGGGAGGAGTCCATGTCACGCGCCTACGCCAGCCCCGCGCCCACCGCCGCCCCCGCCCGCTCCCCAGCGGTGGCTCCCCCGACCGCCGCGACGGCCCACGGCAGCAACCAGGACCAGCTCGGCCTGCTCGCCCAAGCCGTGCCGACCCACCCGACCTCCGTGCTGGACACGGCGGCCCGGGAGGTGCCGGTGCGACCGGATCCCACCCCGTGGGCGGCCCAGCAGCGCGCCGTCCGCTTCCAGGGCGTCCCCGGCGGGGAGCTCTTCCGGAACGGACCCGCGCCCACCGACGTCGTGCAAGGGCAAAACGGCGCCCGCTACCTCGGCGACTGCTGGATGTTGAGCTCGCTCGCCGCGGTGGCCCACACCCAGCCGCAGCAGCTGCAGGACGCCATCCGCGACAACCGAGACGGCACCTACACCGTGACCCTCCACACCCAAGCCCGCGATGGCAGCATCCAGGCCGAGGAGGTGCGGGTGGACGGCGACGTCCCGATGACCGCCGACGGGCGGGACGCCTACGCCCAGCGCCAGGACCCCAAGGAGCTGTGGGTGGTGCTGATGCAGAAGGCCTTCGCCAGCAAGAAGGGCGGCTATGGCGCCATGGACGGTGGCGTTCCCGGCGAAGCGCTCACCGCCGTCACCGGGCGCACATCCCACCACGCCTACGCCGCCAACGACCCAAAGCAAACCCTCGAGGCGCTGCGGCGCGCCGGCGCCGGGGGGACGCCCACCGTCGCCGCCTCGCGGAGCGACATCCAGCTGAAGCAGGGCGGGATCGTCCCCGGTCATGGGCACACTGTCCTCGGCACCGAGGTGCGCGACGGGCAAGAGGTCGTGCTGCTCCGCGACCCCTTCGCCAAGTACGAGCCCACGGGGAACGGACCGCGCGACGGGATCTTTCGCGTCCCCGTCGAGACCTTCGCCAAGTCGTTCTCCTATGTGGCCTGGACCGATCCGGTCGCCGCGGAGGAGCGCGGAAGCGGCACCGCCGGTCCCGCGCAGCCCTGACCGTCCGCTGGGTCAGCGCAGGGAGTCGACCTCCAGCAGCAGCGCGTGACCGATGCGCAGGGCGCGGTGCACCTGCTCCACGTCAGGGCTGGCGCCGATGGCGTGGAGGGCGACCTGGAGGACCTGCTGACGCGCCTGGGTCCGCAGGCGATCGGCTTTGCCGAGCGAGACACGAAGCGCCACTTGTGCGCGTCCGAGGTCGAGGAGCGCGGACCGGTGCGGACAAGGGGGGCTTCGACCCTGCACGCAGCGACACGACAGCTGCGCCAAGGCCAGGGCCTGGTGGTCGGGCGTCAGGTTCGAGGCCGCGAGGACCCGCTCGGCGATCGCCACCGGCGCCGCCTCCGACAGCCCCGTGAACCACGGCAGCTGCCGAGCGGGCCGCGGGAGCCGGAGGTCGGCCAAGGCGATCGGCTCCCAGCGGTAGGGGACCGCGACCTCCCACGCCGCCCGCACCGCGTCTCGAAACGCGGCCGATCCGACCACAGACCAGGCGAAGGCCTCGTCGAGCCCGGGCGCGCGCGGCCAGCGCCGGCGCAACGACACCGCGACATCCCCGGGCTCCGGCCCCGACACCCACTCCCACGTTTGGGTGTCGTTCATCCCCCCTCCGACCGCCGCCGGGCGCTCCGCCTCGAGCGTCACCACGGCGCGCGGCAACCGGGCGCCCTCCGGCCAGCGCGCGCGGCGCGTCACCCACCACCGCCAGCCGTCCACCCCTGCCACCGGAGGCACCGTCTCGGCGTCGGCGTCGTAGGTGTCGCCGGTGAGGGCGCGCAGAAAGTCGTGCGCCGCCGTGATGCTGTGCCCGGCGACCGGAGACAGGGTCCACCAGGGAGCGTCGTCGACGCGCCGCGCTGGACCCACCGGCCAATCGGGCGCAGACAGCCAAGGCGGGAGCGGCAGTCCCGCTGCGGCCCACCGGTCCCCGTCCATCGGGCACAGATGGGCCATGGCCGCGCGGAGATCGGCGGGCGCGAAGCCATCGGGGGGGGCGGCGAGCGCTTCCTCCCACGCGGGCAGGCGCGCCGGGGTCTCACGCAGCCGCCGGCTGAGTCCTCCGAGGCTGGGATCCAGACGCAGCGCCCAGTCGAGCAGCTCCCCGTGCCCCCCGGAAGCCGGGGTCGCCTGAGCGAGCGCCTCGACCGCCAGATCGCGTGCTTGGGCCACCTCCCCGGCCGCAAGCAGGACAGGGATCATCGCCAGCGCCGTGCTCGCATCGGCCGATCCGTCGATCGCCCCCCCGGGCGACGACGCGAGCGTCGCCCGCACCGCGGCGTAGGACGCCAGGGGGAGGCCCACCACCGTGACGGGCAGCGGAGACGGGATGGGCTCCCAGTGGTCGATGGAGACGCGGGCCTCCCACCCACCCTCGGGGTCGTCCACCGTCAGCAGCGCCGAACCGACGTAGCCGAACCCCTCCCGCGGGTCACCGGGCCCGCCCTCGATCCGCAGGTGCAAGGTGGCACCCGGGCCCGTCCAGCGGGCGTCGACGCAGGCGGACGCGCCCGGGTTCGGGTCGAACAGCGCCTCCCGGGACGTGGGCACCAGCACCCGCGGCACCCCGGCGCGCGCCCCGGCGAGGGCCCCGCACACCGCGGCGAATGCGTCGGGGTCCGGTGTCCGAGGAAAGCAAAGCCGCAATCGGATCATCCTGTCACTCCAGCGCACCCTGGGCCCGACCGTACCACGCGGCGGGCCGCGGGCCCACGCCCCCCGAGGGCGCCGGTCCGCGGCCGCATGCGATCCCCCCGCGCTCAGCCGCAGGTCACCCGGCCGCCGCGCACCAGGCAGCGGGCGTCGCCGCCGGTCTTCGGCCCCATCGACCGCCGCCCAGCGGAAGGGGGAGCGCGCGGCCCCACGCCGCGCGCACCGCGTCGCGAAAGGCGGGCGAGCCGACCACAGACCTGGCGAAGGCGGCGTCGAGCCCCGGCGCGTCGACGCAAGCCGCGCAGCCCGGGTTCGGATCGGGCAACGCCTCCCGCGGCCCGGGCGACAGCACCACCGGGGCGCCTCGGCGCGCGCACGCGAGCGACGGGCAGCCCCCGGCCACCACATCGGCGTTCGGGATCTGTGAAAAGCCAATGCGGATGACAAACACTCCGTCCTTCCGGCGCGGTCTGGCGACGGTCCTCGCCCCTGGCTGCACGATCAGGGACTGCCGTCGGCCGGCGCGCGAAACGCAAACGAGGGGCAGCGCTTCTGGACCAGGCGGTTCACTTCGGCAAGCTCATCGTCGTCGCCGAACGCTGCCGACCGGTCCGCGAAGATGGCGAGGGGAGCGCCGCAGGGGTTCGCGCGCCTGCTGTCCGCGATCAGCAGGTCGGTCCAGGACAGGAGGGCACGCCCCTTGTCGACATTGCGCGGGCCGGCATCGAGCATCGCGCCGACCGACGTCGTCCAAACCTGACGCTCCGGCTGACCGGTCTCGGCGTCCTGCCACTCAGCGACGAAGCGGACAGAGTCAGTGGGAACGACGCGGCCGTCGCGGATCTGGAGGTCTTGCAGGAACAGCTGGGACGTCCCGGCGTAGTAGTGGATCGGCTGAATGTCTTCCTTCTGACTGCTCGCCTCTTCCCCAAAAAAGCGCTGCATCTTCAGCGAGTCGGGCAGTTCGAGGGCAAAGCGGACGTCGTGGGCGATCGTTTGCGTCAGGCTCGCGAAGCCGTCGGCCGAGAACAGGCGATCTACCATCTCCTCTGACCCGAGGTAGACGTAGGCCCCCTTGCCCTTCTCGGTCAAGCGATCGAGCACGTCGTCTCGAAACTTGCGTCCGACGCCAACTCCGGTCAGCCGAATTCCTTCGGCCTCATACGACCTACCGATCTCGCTCACGGTGTGCGGGTTGACGTCTCCTGCATTGAGTTCGGCGTCGGTGATCAGCATCATTCGGCGATTGCGGCCAGGCTCGACCGGATGTTTCCGCGCGACGGCGTAGCCCCACTCGAGCCCCCGGCTGAGGTTGGTTCCTCCCCGCGGGCGCGTCTGGTCGATGACCAACGGCAAAAGCTCGGGGTCATCGCGACCGATGACGAAGTCCTCGAGGGCGACACACACCTCGTCGTCAAAGAGCACCACATCGACCCGATCCCCGGTCTCCAGGTTCATCGACAGCTCGTGGAGGGCGCGCTGGGTATAGTCCATCCGACCTTCTTCGCGCATCGACCCCGACCGGTCGACGACCAGCGTGAGGTCCAGCGGGCGGCGCAGGGGCACGGCACCTTGAACCGCCACGGCGACCGCGAGCTGGTCCCCTGCGTGGCGGGCCGATGCGAGCACCCCGAAGGTCTCGCCGGGGGGCGGCGACCGGGTGTCGAAGTGAAAGTAATTGAGGAGTTCGTGTGGGCGAATCTGCTCCGTTGGAAGGCGGACTCCCGTCCCGGCGGCAAACAGGACGCGCTGGGCGGATGCGAGGCTCATGCTGTCGTCGTTCGAGAGCCAGGCGGTGCCACCCCAATCGCCAGAGGTCTGCACGGGCCGAACGCCGCGCGGGGCGTCGCCACTGGGCAGCGTGGAGACGGCGTTCTCCATCGCCGTATGTGGGTCAGCGCCGTCCCCGTTCGCCCCAACCACCGTCGCCGCCAAGCCCGTCCCGGATTGCGGGAGGAGCGAGTAGAACGCGGGCGGAGGGGCTTCTGGTTCGTACACGGCGCCGAAGCACTCCCGCCGGTACGTCGCGCGACCAGGAGGAAGCCTCATCTCCGCGCGGGGGGACTCGACCGGCGGTGCACCGGCCTCCGCGCCCATCGCCCATGCGGGCGCCGTGGGCCACACGCTTGCTGCGGTCGACCGCGGCTGCGCCGCCGCGCTCCACCAGGCGACCAACACCAGCGTCAACCCGCATCCGAGCACCATCGGTCGCATCGCACCCTCCGCCCGCGCGTTCAGCTACAGTTTACCCGGCCGCCGCGCACCAGGCAGCGGGCGTCGCCGCCGGTCTTCGGCACATCGACCGCCACTGCCAGCTCGACCGGCCCGGACAGGGTCAGGGTGCAGCTGCCGGGGGTCGCCTGGAACTGGGCCACCGAGTCACTGCCCGAGAGGCGCTCGCGCAGCTGCTGTCCGCGACAGGCGAGCGCGACCTCGGCGATGACCACATCCGAATCCACCTTCACCTTGTAGGGGACTGCCGCGAGGCGGGGCGGGGCCACGGTGACGCGCGGCTCGAAGGAGCGGCAGCGCTTCTGGACCAGGCCGTTCACATAGGCGATCTCGGCGTCGTCGCGGAGCGCCGCCGACCGCTCGCCGTAGGTGGCGAGGGGGGCGCCGCAGGCGGCGGCGCCCATGCCGTCGGCGATCAGCAGGTCGGTCCAGGCCATCAGGGCGCGGCCCTTGTCGACATTGCGCGGGTCGGAGTCGAGCAGCGCGCCGACCGAGGTCGTCCACACCTTCCGCTCGTCCCGACCGGTCTGGGCGTCCCGCCACTCGGCGACGAAGGTGACCTGGTCGCTCCGCACGGCGCGGCCGTCGCGGACCCGGAGGTCTTGCAGGAAGAGCTGGGTGGTCCCGGCGTAGTAGTGGATCGGCTGGATGTCTTCCTTCTGGGTGCTCGACTCCTCGCCGTAGAAGCGCTCCATGCCGAGCGAGTCCGGGAGGTCGATGGCGAAGCGGACGTCGTGGGCGATCGTCTGCGTCATGCTGGCGAAGCCGGCGGCCGAGAACAGGCGATCGACGACGGCCTCCGACCCGAGGTAGACGTAGGCGCCCTTGCCCTTCTCGGTCAAGCGATCGAGCACATCGTCGCGGAAGCCGCGGCCCACGCCCACGCCGGTGAGGCGAATGCCCTCGGCCTCATACGCCTTGCCGATCTCGCTGACAGTGTTCGGGTCGATGTCCCCCGTGTTGAGCTGCGCGTCGGTGATCACCATCATCCGGCGGTTCCGACCGTCTTCGACCGGGTGCCGGCGGGCGACGGCGTAGCCCTCCTTCAGCCCGAGATCGAGGTCGGTGCTGCCGCGCGGCTGCATCTGGTCGACCACGCGCTGCAGCAGCGCCGGGTCGTCGCGGCCGACGACGAAGTCCTCGAGCGGGGTGCACACCTCGTGGTCGAAGAGGACCAGATCGACCCGATCGCCGCGCTCGAGGCTGGTCGAGAGCTGGCGCAGGCCGCGCTGGGTGTAGTCCATGCGGCCTTCTTCCTGCATCGACCCGGACCGGTCGACGACCAGGGTGAGGTCGAGTGGACGGCGCTCGGGCTTGGCGCCCTGGACGGCCACGGCCACCGAGAGCTGATCGCCGTCCTGGCGGGCCGACGCGAGCACCCCGAAGGTCTCGCCGCGGGCGGGCGCCCGGGTGTCGAAGCTGAAGTAGTTCAGCAGCTCGTGGGGGCGGACCTCGCTCGGCGAGACCCGGCTCCCTTCCTGCGCGGCGAACAGCACGCGCTGCGCCGACGCGAGGCTCATGCTGTCGTCGTTGGACAGCCAGACGGTCGCGCCCCAGTCGAGCGCGGGCCGCGCGGGCCGATCGTCGCGGGGCGCGCGGGTGGACAACGCGTCGGCCTCTTCCGACCGCTCCTGCAGGGCCATCCCGCTGGCGGCATCCTGCGCCTTGCCCTTCGCCTCCGCTGGCGCGGCGGACTCAGCGACCGGCGCCGCGGCCGCGGGGGGCGGCGCCGCGGGCACCATCGGGGCCGCCGGGCGCGCCGCCG
>Ga0164294_10004684_pt1 | contig 11893 bp, 10 predicted proteins | sample GEODES005metaG_FD_111479 | JGI IMG/M metagenome (GOLD analysis project Ga0164294, IMG submission 111479) | Oligotrophic lake water microbial communities from Sparkling Lake, Wisconsin, USA - GEODES005 metaG | ecosystem: Environmental > Aquatic > Freshwater > Lake | place: USA: Sparkling Lake... | reverse complement strand
AGAAGCACTTCACGGCTCCTGCTGCGGCGCCTGCGACGGTCTCGGCAGGGCCGGTCGAGGCGGAAAGCTATGCGGCGGTGGCGCCGATCTTCGCGAAGCATTGCGCGGGCTGCCACAGTGCGCACCCGACCAACCCGGCCTTCACCGCGCCGCCGCTGGGGCTGACCTACGACAGCTATGAGCATGTCCATGCGCTGGCCCAGCGGATCAAGGTGGTGGCGGTGGATTCGGAGGTCATGCCGCTCGGCAACCCGACGGGGATGACCAAGGCCGAGCGCGCCGAGCTTGGCCGCTGGATCGATGCGGGGGCGCCGCGATGAGCCTCTCGACCCATATCCTCGACACCGCGCACGGGTGCCCCGCAGCGGGAGTGCGCACCGTGCTGTCGCGCGAAGGGGAGGTGCTGTTCGAGGGCGTCACCGACGGCGACGGCCGCTGCCCGGCCTTGCGCGACCTGACACTCGGGCGCGGGCGCTATAGCCTGCGTTTCGCCATTGCGGCTTACTTCCGGGGCCGTGGCGTCACGCTGCCCGATCCGCCGTTCCTCGACGAGGTGACGATCGACTTCGGCATCGCCGACGAGAGCGCGCATTACCATGTGCCGCTGCTTGCCTCGCCCTTCGCTTATTCGACCTACCGGGGCAGCTGAGCGCGTGGGCGTGCGCTTCCTCCTCGATGGCGAGACGATCGCGATCGACAATGCCGATCCCACCGGCACGTTGCTCGATTGGCTGCGCTATCGGCAGCGGCGGACGGGCAGCAAGGAAGGGTGCGCCGAGGGCGATTGCGGGGCGTGCACGGTGCTGCTCGGCGACGTGTCGGGCGATGGCGAGGGTGTCGTCTGGCGGGCGGTGAACGCCTGTATCCTGTTCCTGCCGATGCTCCACGGCCGCGCGCTGATGACGGTCGAGAGCCTGGCGAAGGACGGCGCGCTGGCACCGGTGCAGCGTGAGCTGGTCGAGCGGCACGGATCGCAATGCGGCTTCTGCACGCCGGGGTTCGTGATGTCGCTCCATGCCAAGGCGATCGGGGCGGTGGGCACGGTCGACGTGCTGGTCGAGGATGTGCTGTCGGGCAATCTGTGCCGATGCACGGGCTATGGGCCGATCATCGATGCCGGGCGGGCGCTGACGGTGGAGCCGCGCGACGACCGGGTGCTGGCGGCGCGCCTGCGGGCGCTGCGGGAGGCGCCTCTGGCGATCCGCTACGACGATCCGCTGACCGGCACGACGCGGCAAGCCTTCGCGCCACGCACCACCGACGAACTGGCGGAGCTCTACATCGCGCATCCTGAGGCCCGCCTCGTCGCCGGGGCGACCGATGTCGGCCTGTGGGTGACGAAGCAGATGCGCGTGATCGAGACTTTGATCTTCCTTGGCGATGTCGCCGACCTTGCGGGGATCGAGGAGAGCGAGGCGGGGGTCACGTTCGGCGCGGGGGTTCGCTATTCCGAGGCCCATCCGGCGCTGACGCGGCTGCATCCGGAGCTTGGCGAGCTGATCCGGCGGATCGGCGGCACGCAGGTGCGCAACGCAGGCACGATCGGCGGCAATATCGCCAATGGCTCCCCGATCGGGGACACACCGCCCGCGCTGATCGCGCTCGGCGCGACGGTGACGCTGCGGCGCGGGGGCGAGCGGCGGACGATGCCGCTTGAGGCGTATTTCATCGCTTACGGCCGGCAGGATCGCGCACCCGGCGAGTTCGTCGAAAGCCTGTTCGTGCCACGGCCCGCGCCGGATGCGGTGATCGCGATCACCAAGCTCTCGCGCCGGTTCGACAGCGACATCACCGCGGTCTTGGGCGCCTTCGCCCTGACGATCCGTGGCGGCATCGTGGCCGAGGCGCGGATCGCGTTCGGCGGCATGGCGGGCATCCCGGCGCGCGCGAAGGCGTGCGAGGCGGCGCTGATCGGCGCGGCGTGGAACGAAGCCACCGTCGAGGCGGCCGTCGCCGCGCTCGCCACGGACTTTGCACCGCTGACCGACGTGCGCGGCTCGGCCGACTATCGCCTGCGTGTCGCGGGCAATCTGCTGCGGCGGCTGTGGGTGCGCCAGCACTCGCCCGACGAGCCGGTGAGCGTCCTCGATCCCGTGCTGGCCACGCATGGCTGAGCGCGATCCTGCTCTGGTGCGGACGGGCGTCGTCCATACGTCGCTACCGCACGACAGCGCCGCGCTGCAGGTGGCGGGGGCCGCACTGTACGTCGACGATGCTCCCGAACCGCCGGGGCTCCTCCACCTCGCCTTCGGGACGAGCAGCGAGGCGCATGCCGGGATCGTGGCGATGGACCTGTCGGCGGTGCGCGCGGCGCCGGGCGTGGTCGCGGTGCTCACGGCCGATGATATCCCCGGCGTCAACGATGTGAGCCCGGTCGCGGGGGACGATCCGCTGCTGGCCAAGGGCGAGGTGCTGTTCCACGGACAGCCGATCTTCCTCGTCGCGGCGACCAGCACAGCCGCCGCGCGCCGGGCAGCCCGGCTGGCGAAGATCGACTATGACGTCCGCCCGGCGCTGCTCGATATCGACAGCGGGCTCGCTGCGGGATCGCTGATCGAGGCGAGCCAGACGATGGCGCGGGGCGATGCCGATGCCGCGCTCGATGCCGCAAGCCACCGCCTGACCGGCACCGTCGCCATCGGCGGGCAGGACCATTTCTACCTCGAAGGCCAGATCGCGCTGGCGACGCCGGGCGAGGATGGGCAGATCCACCTGCTCTGCTCGAGCCAGCACCCGAGCGAGGTGCAGCATCTCGTCGCGCACCTGCTCCATCTGAGCAGTGCCGACGTGACGGTCGAGGTGCGGCGGATGGGCGGTGCGTTCGGGGCAAGGAAACTCAAGCGGCGCTGTTCGCGGGCGCCTGCGCGCTGGTCGCGGCGAAGACCTGCCGCCCCGCCAAATATCGCTGCGACCGCGACGAGGACATGGCGATCACCGGCAAGCGCCACGATTTCCAGGCCGGCTACGATGTCGGCTTCGACGGCGAGGGGCGGATCGAGGGCATCCGCATGACGCTCGCCTCGCGCTGCGGCTACAGCAACGATCTTTCGCCCGCGATCAATGACCGCGCGATGTTCCACGCCGACAATTGCTACTTCCTGCCCGCGGTCGAGATCGTCTCGCACCGGGTGCGGACGAACACGGTGTCGAACACCGCCTTCCGCGGCTTCGGAGGGCCGCAGGGGATGCTGTTGATCGAGCGGGTGATGGACGCGATCGCCGCGCGCCTCGGCATCGATCCGTTGCTGGTGCGCCAGCGCAATCTCTATGCGCGGCCGGGCGAGGACAGCGGGCGCAATGTCACGCCCTTCCACATGATCGTCGCCGACAATGTCACGCCCGATCTGATGGAGGAACTGGCCGAGCGCGCCGATTATGCGCAGCGGCGCGAGGCGGTGGCGGCGTTCAACGCCAGCCACACGGTGCTGAAGAAGGGCCTCGCGCTCACGCCCGTCAAATTCGGGATCAGCTTCACGACGACCCACCTCAACCAGGCGGGCGCACTGGTGCTCGTCTATGCCGATGGCTCGATCCAGCTGAACCATGGCGGCACCGAGATGGGGCAGGGGCTGTTCGTGAAGGTCGCGCAGGTCGTGGCCGATGTCTTCGGGGTCGGGATCGATCGCGTCCGCATCACATCGACGCGGACCGACAAGGTGCCCAACACATCGGCGACGGCGGCCTCCTCGGGATCGGACCTGAACGGCATGGCCGCGCTCGATGCCGCGACGCAGATTCGCGACCGGCTCGCCAACCTCTTCGCCTCGCGCCACGGCATCGCGCCCGAGGAAGTGGTCTTCGCGGGCGGCGAGGTGATCGGCGGCGGCTTCTCCATGCCCTTCGCGCAGTTGTGCCGGGCCGGGCACATGGCGCGCGTGTCGCTGGCGGCGAGCGGCTTCTATGCGACGCCCGAGATCCAGTACGATCGCGTCCGCCACCAGGGGCGGCCCTTCTATTATTTCGCTTATGGCGCGGCGCTGAGCGAGGTGGTGATCGATACGCTGACCGGCGAGCATAAGGTGCTGGCCGTCGATATCCTCCACGATGTCGGCCGCTCGCTGAACCCGGCGATCGACCTCGGCCAGATCGAGGGCGGCTTCATCCAGGGGATGGGCTGGCTGACCACCGAGGAGCTGGTGTTCGACGCGAAGGGCCGCCTGCTCACCCACGCGCCCTCGACCTACAAGATCCCGACAGCGAGCGACCGGCCGAAGCATATGGACATCCGCCTGTGGTCGCCGGGGCGCAATGTCGAGCCGACGATCCACCGATCGAAGGCGGTCGGCGAGCCGCCGTTCATGCTCGCGCTCTCTGTGTTCAGCGCGCTGACCGAGGCGGTCGCCGCGGCGGCGCCGGGTAAGGGCCTGCCGAAGCTCGACGCGCCGGCGACGCCCGAGCACATCTTGGCCGCCGTGGACGAATTGCGTGGCCGCCGCACCTGACTGGATCGCACGGCTGCGGGCATCGCTCGGCAGCGAAAAGGTCGCGATGGTCTCGATCCTTGCCACCGAGGGATCGGCGCCGCGCGGGGCCGGGGTGCGTATGCTGGTCGGCGCCGACTGGCAGCACGGCACGATCGGCGGCGGGCGGCTGGAATATCAGGCGATCGAGCAGGCGCGGGCGGTGCTGGATCATGCCGCGGGCAGCTGGCGCATTCAGGATTATCCGCTGGGGCCCTTGCTCGGCCAATGCTGCGGCGGGCGGGTGCGGCTGATGATCGAGCATGTCGATCCGGCCGGGACGGCGTGGATCGAGGAGGCGGTGGCGGGGCGGATGCTCGTCAGCCGGCTGGCGGAGGATCGCGTCGTGCGCACCGTCGAACAGCGCGCGCTGTCGACGCCGCTGCCGGCGCGGGGCGATCGTCCGGGCGTCGGCACCGTGATCGTTGATCGCGTCGGGCAGGAGCGGCATCCGGTCGCGCTGTTCGGGGCCGGCCATGTCGGGCAGGCGGTGGCGGCGGCGCTGGCACCGCTGCCGTTCAGCCTCGCCTGGTTCGACAGCCGGGAGGAATATGCGAGCGTTCCCGGCGTCACGCCGATCGCGACGGCGGATCTGGGCGCGTGCATCGCGGACATCGCCCCCGGCGCGGCGATCCTGATCCTGACACACGATCACGACCTCGATTACCGGATCACGGTCGAGGCGTTGAAGAGCCCAGCGGCGTTCGTCGGCCTGATCGGCTCCGCCACGAAGCGCGCCCGCTTCCTCGCGAGGCTGGCGCGCGATGGTGTAGATGCGGCGCGGCTGACCTGCCCGATCGGGCTGGCGGACGTGCGCGGCAAGGAACCCGAGGTGATCGCCATTTCGGTCGCGGCGCAGATGCTCGCGCTGTTTTTGGGAACGCCGTCGCTGGTGCGTTAAAGCCGTCGGTAGCGGAAGTACCAGACCTCGTGGCCCAGGCGCCGTGCCTTCGCCTCGTAGCGGGTTTCGGGCCAGTCGTCGGGGCGGACGAGGAAGTCGGTCGGGGTTTCGCCGAGCCATTCGAATTCCGGACGCTGACCCATCACCATCATCGCCCAGCGGCAGTAGATCGGGTGATCGGTGCCGAAGCGGAATTCGCCGCCGGGGCGGATCTTGCTCGCCAGCAGCGCGATCGGGCCGGCGTTCATGAAGCGTCGCTTGGCGTGGCGGGCCTTGGGCCAGGGATCGGGGTGGAGGAGGTAGGCGCGGTCAAGGCTGGCGTCGGGCAGGCGCTCGATCACCTCCAGCGCGTCGCCCATGTGGAGGCGGACATTCTCCAGTTCGCGATCGCGGACGTGCCCCAGCGCGCTGACGACGCCGTTGAGGAAGGGTTCGCAGCCGATGAAGCCATGGCCGGGACGCATCGCGGCTTGGCCTGCGAGATGCTCGCCACCGCCGAAGCCGATTTCCAGTTCGAGGGGGCGGTCGTCGCCGAACAGGGCGGGCGCATCGACGGGGCCTTCGGGCGGCAGTTCGAGCGTCGGCAGCAGTTCCTCGACGAGCGCGGCCTGGCCCTGGCGCAGCTTGTGGCCCTGACGGCGGCCGTAGAGGCGGCGGATGGTGGTGGGATCGTTCACGGGAGCAACAAGCCTAGGCGCGCGTGCCCGTGACCGGGAATTTGCCGAAGATGCCGGCGCTGACCTTGCCCTCCAGCGTGTCGCCGCTGACGGTGGCCTTGCAGGAGAGGGTGAGCGGCATCGGCTTCGGCACGCGCATCGACCAGATGAGCGTATCGCCCTCGACCTCGCCCTCGATATCCATCGCGCCCATCGCGCCTTCGGCCCGGCCGGTGAAAGAGCCGCCGCTGCTGTTCACGGTGAACAGGAATTCCTGCTCGCCCATCGGGGATTCGATGGTGCAGTTCCACGAACCGTCGACGCCGCTCACTTCGCGGACTCCTTCGCGCCGCCCATCACCTCGATCGGGAGTCCGAGCTTGTCGAGCTGCGGGCGGACCGTCTTGGCATCGCCGACGACGACCCAGAGCATGGCATCGGGATTGATCGCGCGGCGGATCGCGGCGTCGAAGTCGCTGGTCTTGAGCGCGCGGTAGCGGGTCGCCAGCGTATCCCAATAATCGTCCGGCCGGTGGTAGAGCGCCATGCCCTGCAGCGCGCCGAGGACGGAGCCCGAGGTTTCGAAGCTGCCCGGAAGCTCCCGGGTACGGCCGTTGATCGTGCGCTCCAGCTCGACCTGCGTCGTGCCCTTGGGGCCGAGAAAATCCTTCGTGTCGGAGATCAGCGCCGCGAGCGAAGGGCCGGTCTGGTTCGACTGGACGGGCGCGAAGACGAGATAGGCCATCGGGCCGACGACCTGCCGCACGACGGAGCCGACGCCGTAGCTGAAATGCTTGGTCTCGCGCAGATCCATGTTCATGCGGCTGAGGAAATCGCCGCCGAGCACGTCGTTGGCCGAGCTGAGCGCTAGCACGTCCTCGGTGCCGCGCGCGGGCGTCACTTCGCCGCCGAGGATCAGCGACTGCGGCGAATTGGGCTGGTCGATGAGCAGCACGCGGCTGCCGGCCGGGACCTTGGGCAAGGCGAGGGCTGGCTTGACGCCCTTGGTGCCGGTCGCCGCCCAGGTGCCGAAGCGTTGATCGAGCAGGGGCAGGATCTCGGCCAGCGGCTTGTCGCTGACGACGAAGATGTGGGCGTTGTCCGGACGCAGCCACGCCTGCTGGAAGGCGATCATGTCGTCGCGCGTCACCTTGGCGACGGCGGCGCCTTCACCGCGGCCGCTGAACGGCACGCCATAAGGGTGATCGCGGCCGTAGATCAGCGGCGGGAGGACGCGGAGCGCGATGCCCTGCGGCTGCGTCATCTCCGAAGCGATGGCGGCGAGCTGCTGGCTGCGGACGCGCTCGATCTCCTTGGGATCGAAGGCCGGGTGCTGGATGAAATCGGACAGCAGATCGAGCGAGGGCGCGAGGTTCGGCGTGAGTGCAGACAGGCTGACCGAGGTCGTGTCCATGCCCGGCGCAGCGCCGATCGAGGCGCCGAGACGCTCCTGCTCCTCCGCGATCTGGACCGAATTGCGGCTGGTCGTGCCCTCGGCGAGCACACGCAGCATCAGCGCCTGCAGGCCGAGCTTGTCCTTGGGATCGGCGGCATTGCCGGCGTCGAACGACAGCTGGACGCGGGTGACCGGCTCGCCGGAGCGCTGGGCATAGTCGACGGCGATCCCGTTCGCGAGCCTGGCATGCTCGACCTTGGGGAATTTGAGTTCGGCCATGGGGCCGAGCGCCGGAGGCGTGCGCGCGGGCTTGGTCGGGTTCTGCGGCTTGGCGACGGTGCCGGCGCCGGGCGCGACGCCCTCGGCCTGGAAGCTGCGTGGGCCCACGGTGCCGAGCTTCGACGGCGGCGCCAGCGGATGCTCGTCGCTCGTCGGCGTGCGATAATAGGACGGGTGGAAGCTGCCCTTGCCGCCGGCCGATTCCTGATAGGCATCGCGCGCGCCGGGGACGACGGTGAGCGCATAGACCGGGCGGCTCAGCCACTTGGCGAGGGCGGCCTTCACCTTCGCAGGGGTCAGCGCAGCGTAAGCGGCGAGGTCCTTACGATAAAAATCGGGGTCCTTGGCGTAGAGCGCGCCCTCGGCGATCGTGACCGCCTTGCCGTTGACCGATTCCTGGCCCTGGATGCGGCCCGAGACTTCGCGGGTGACGGCGCGCAGGACTTCGTCCTCGGTCGGCCCCTTGGCGATGAAATCGGCGATGATGGCATCGAGCTGCTTGGCGACGAGGGCGGGGTCGACGCCCGGCTTCACGTCGACCGTGACCTCGAACTGCGACAGGCGCTCGAACGGCTGGACGCCGGCGACGGTGCGCACCGCGATCTGCTGGCCACGGACGAGGGCATTGTCGAGGCGCGAGGAGGACAGGCCGCCCAGGATCGACGCGCCGACATCGAGCGCGGGCAGATCGGCATCGGTGCTGCCGGGCACGTTCCAGTCGCGATAGAGGCGGACGGTGGCGACGCGGTCCTTGAGCGTTTCCTCCTTGCGCGCGGGCAGGGTCGGCACGCTGGCGGCGGCGGGGGTGACCTCCGGGCCGCGCGGGATGTCGCCGAAATATTTGGCGACGAGCGTCTTCGCGGTGGCGACGTCGATGTCTCCGGCGAGGACGAGGACGGCATTGTTCGGGCCGTATTTCGCACGGAACCAGTTCTTCACCGTTTCCAGGCTGGCGGCATCGAGATCGGCCATCGATCCGATCGTCGGGTGATTATAGGGGTGGCCCGGCGGGGTCATGGCCGCGATCTGGGCATATTCGACGAGGCCATAGGGCTGGTTGTCGCCCTGGCGCTTCTCGTTCTGGACGACGCCGCGCTGGGTATCGAGCTTGGTCTGGTCGATCGCGCCGAGCAGATGCCCCATGCGATCGCTTTCGAGGAACAAGGCCATCGGCAAAGCGGCGGTCGGCACCGTCTCGAAATAATTGGTGCGGTCGAACCAGGTGGTGCCGTTCATGTCGGTGGCGCCCAGCGCCTGCATCGGCTCGAAATAGCTGCCCGGCGCATTCTCCGACCCGCCGAACATCAGATGCTCGAACAGGTGCGCGAAACCGGTCTCGCCCTTGGGCTCGTCCTTCGAGCCGACATGATACCAGACCGAGACCGCGACGACGGGCGCCTTGCGATCGGTGACGACGTAGACGCGCAGGCCGTTCGGCAGCACGAAATCCTGATGCGGGATCGAAACCTCGCGCACCAGCTGCGGCAGGGGGACGGGGCCGGGCGCGGCATGGGCGGCGAGCGGGAGCGCCGAGCAGGAAAGGAGAAGGCCGCCGAGGCGGGCGAAATTCGTCATTTTGCGCGAAGCCATAGTCACTCCGAAACCTGTATTGCCTGCCTCATACGCCATTGTCGGCGAGGGTCCAGCGCCATTCCCCTCCCTGAAAGGGAGGGGTTAGGGGTGGGTTGCTCTCGAGGGAATGCAGCGCCCAGCCCCAGACGAACCCACCCCCAGCCCCTCCCTTTCAGGGAGGGGAGCTACGTTGGAAGCTGATCCAGGATCGGCTCCAGATGACGGGCATAATTCTGCCAGCGGCCCGACGAGCGGGCGTGCAGCGGTTCACGGACCTGCCAGACGCTGGCGGTGCGCACGGCATTGGCGCGGGTCTGGAAATCGAGGCAGGCGGGCTCGAAATCGAGCGCCAGATGATCGAGCATCGCGCGCAGATTGGGCTCGGGATCGGTGACGAAGGCATCGTAGGAGATGTCGAGGATCGCCGCGCCGTAGAGGCTGCGCCAATGCTCCATCAGCCGGCGATAGAGGCCAATGTGATAGGCGATGTCGCCGAGATCGAAGGCGTAGCGCATCGCGGAATCGACGTGCAGGAAATAGATCGAGAGCAGATTGTCGATCGGGTTGCGCACCGTGTTCAGGATGCGCGCGCCGGGGAACATCCCCTGGATAAGGCCGATGTGGAGGAAATTGTCGGGCCGCTTGTCGGTCAGGCGATCGTGGCCGGGGAAGGCGGCTTCGGCCTGCATCCGATAGGCATCGGCCGCGGCGGCGATATCGGCAGGGGCGGGCGGTCCTTCGGGGCGCAGCTCCGGCCCGAACAGCTTTCTCGCGATCGTCGGCAGATAGGGAAGTTCGCCGCCTGGCGTGATCCGCGAATGGCCGGCGAGGACCTGTTCGATCAGGGTAGAGCCCGCGCGGAACATGCCGAGGATGAAGATCGGGGCATCGCCGGCGGGTGCGGCCGTGACCGGCTGGTCGAAGGCGCGGATGATCGCGTCGATGCTCCTGGCCTCGGCCTGGCGGTTGTAGGGCGGCGCTTCCGCCCGGCAGGCCTGATTGGCGGCGGCGTAGGCGGCGAAGGCGGCGTCATAATCGCCGACGGCATCGAGCAGGCGGCCGAGGGCGAAGCCCAATGCGGCGCGATCTTCGCCGACGATCGCGGCGTGGCCGAGCCCAATCCGCAGCCGATCGATCATCGGGCCGGCTTCGGCGACCTGGGTCAGGCCGGCGAGGCGCGAGAGCGTCGTCGCATTGCCGGGATCGAGCGCCAGCAGGCGCTGGTAGGTCTCCGACGCGGCCTCGCGATTGCCGAGATCCTCCTGCAGGTTGCCGAGGTTCAGCAGCGCCGGGGGATAATCGGGGGCGAGGGTGAGCGCGGTGTAGAGCTCGTCGGCCGCGAGATCGGGGCGGGCGAGATGATCGGCGAAGATCACGCCGCGATTGAGGTGAACCTCCTCCGGCCCCGAAATGCCGCGCTGCAGGGCCTGCCCGTAGGAGGCGATCGCCTCGTCATACTGCCCCAGGTGGCGCTGCAGCCACGCGAGGTTGAACCAGCTGTCGGGCAGATCGGGGGCATGCGCCAGAAGGGCGCGATAGACCTGTTCGGCTTCGGCGAGGCGGCCCTGGCTGCGCAGCGATCCGGCACTGGCGAGCAGCCGGCGCCCCTGGTCATCGAGTTCGGTCATATGCGCCAAGCATAGAGGCTGGGGCCGGGGCGGCAACGGGGAGTTCCTCTGCGGTTTTATTCGATCGGTCTAAGTCCTAAGACCACCCCCAAGCCCCCGCCAGGAGACCCAAATGGCCGGACCTCGCCTGCCTCTGCACGATCTTGCCCTTCGCTATCTGCGCAAGGAGCCGCACAGCCTCGACACCGAGGAGCGCAACGTCCTCGAGAGTATCGAGGATCGCACCCCGATCAGCCGCGACGCGGTCGAGATCGAGGAGGCGCAGGCGAGTTTCGGCGATCGGCTGGCGGACAACGTCGCGGCGGTCGGCGGTTCGTGGGGATTCATCATCGCGTTCGGCGCGATCCTGTTCGGCTGGATGCTGCTCAACAGCGACGTGCTGAAGCATTGGGGGCTTGTCTTCGACCCCTATCCCTACATCTTCCTGAACCTGATGCTGTCGATGCTGGCGGCGATTCAGGCGCCGGTGATCATGATGAGCCAGAACCGTCAATCCGATAGAGACCGTATTGCGGCGAGCCACGATTACGAGGTCAATCTGCGCGCCGAGCTGGAGATCATGCGGCTTCACGAGAAGATGGACGCGCTGCTCGAACGATTGGAAAAAGATCGCGCCTGACCCCTTGTGTTCCGAATAATCCTTCCCATCTAGGCGGCTCGGCAGGGGATTAGCATGAACTTCGAGAAATTCACCGATCGCGCCAAGGGCTTTCTGCAGGCCGCGCAGACCGTCGCGATCCGCAACAACCACCAGCAGATCACGCCTTCGCACCTGCTGAAGGCGCTGCTGGAGGACGAGCAGGGCATGGCATCCGGCCTGATCACCAAGGCCGGCGGCGATGCGCGGGCCGCGCAGAATGCGGTCGATCTGGCGCTGTCGAAGATTCCCGCGGTGTCGGGATCGGGCGCGCAGCAGACGCCGGGGATGGACAATGATCTCGTCCGGCTGCTCGACCAGGCCGAGCAGGTCGCGCAGAAGGCGGGCGACAGCTTCGTCACCGT